>Ga0182012_10000412_pt1 | contig 48418 bp, 38 predicted proteins | sample 612S2SmetaG_FD_120486 | JGI IMG/M metagenome (GOLD analysis project Ga0182012, IMG submission 120486) | Permafrost microbial communities from Stordalen Mire, Sweden - 612S2S metaG | ecosystem: Environmental > Terrestrial > Soil > Wetlands > Permafrost | place: Sweden: Stordalen | collected... | reverse complement strand
AGCCGGCGGCGGCGGTGAACCTGGAGAAACCGGCGACAAATGCACAATTTGAAACCGAGTCGGGTTATCCGTGGCAGGCGGAGGGTTTTGGCACCAACGCCGGTGGCGGGACCCACATCAACGGCGAGGTGGTGCTGGGGCCCAAAGTGCCGCGGATGCTGGAGATCCGGCCCACGGTGGCACCAAAAGACACAAGCATGGGGACGGGCGGAGGGGCATCCGACGCTCCGAATGAATGGAAGTGGCTCGGTTTTGGTTTCACCGTCCGGGACATGTTGCGGAACGTTTATTTTTTTAATTGGTCGAACTGCCGGACGATGGTGGCGACGCCGTTGCCGTCGGAACGGTATGATTATGTGGACAACCTCAACCGAGGTGCGACGGAAGCCTTGCGGAACGCGATCCGGAAGCGGTTCGGGGTGACCGGCCGGGTGGTGACGGTGGAAACGAATGTGTTGCGGCTACAGGTGGCCATTCCCAGCACCTTGGGCTTGCGGCCCAGCCGGCCTGATTCCAAGCAACTGGACATGCAGAGCAACGGGATTTATTCGAATGAAAGGCACCTGGGGGTCATTGACCTAAAAAAGTGGACGCAAATTTGTGAGCAGACCCTGCAGGTGCCGGTGGCGGACCACACCGGTTTGAAGGGGAATTATGACGTGGATCTCAAATGGACGTGGGGGCGGGGACAGTCGGAAACGGACGCGTTCACGGAAGCCATGCTGACCCAGCTCGGGCTGGAACTGGTGCCGGCCCGGGAGAAGATTGACCTCCTGGTGATTGAGAAAGACAAGACCGCGCCCGTCAGCAACCTGGCGGAGGCCACGCGGCCGCCGGTCGTGGCGCCCGGGCAGGTGGATTTTCCCAAAACCGCCTGGACCAATGCCGGCCAGGCCATGCCCCAGGCGGCGCTGATGACGTACTTCTGGGCGTTGAACACGGGGAACCGCACGAATGTGGCCGCCAGCATGTCGGCCGCCGCCCGGGAGGCTTTCGCCCTGGACTTGCAGGCCGCCGGGCAGACGGAGGCGCAATTCTACCAGGGCTTGGCCCCGAAGATGCGGAAGATGACGGGCTACCACCTGGCGAATGACCTGCTGCCTTATAGCATTGAGATCGCGGGCGGGGTGAACCCCAGCGATGACATGGCGCTGACCGTTGAGGGGACGAACTGGGTGGTGGATGAAACGCCGCTGCATTTTCTGGGACCCACACCGGAGCCCGTTCCGCCCAAACAGGCGAATAATCCCAAATCAACCTGGGCCTTGGCCGGCTACGGCTCGCCAGAAGCGGCGCTGCAAACGTATTTCTGGGCGATCCGGCAGGGGGACGCCGCGCGCCTGACCGCCAGCCTGACGGCGGAGGCGCGGGCGGATTTCGCGAAGGAGGTGCGCGAGGCGGGCAAACCGGCCGATGACTACTTGAAGGCATCGGCCGCGGAGCTGACGAAAATGACGGGGTACCGCGTGCTGGCCATCGAGCCGACCGCCATTGATGAGGTGGATTGCCGGCTGGTCATGGACGGCGCGGCGATCAAAAGCGAGGACGCGACCAACAGCCTGACGCTGAAAAAAGCGGGGACGGAGTGGAAGGTGAATGAAGCGCCGTGAGGGCGGGAGCGGGGAGGACCGGAAACCGCCTTTTTCCAATTGCCAGAGATTTGTTGACATTGCCGGCGGGAAGCGGGAGCTTAAACCCGTTATGAAACAGCCACAACGTGCGGCGCAGGCGAAGCCCGATTACCCGGCGGAATCGTCCGGCAGCCGATTGGTCGCCAAAGTCCGCAAGCTGGCGAGCAAGCTGACGCCGGAGGAGGAAGCGGAGCATTTCCGGCGCGGCATGGCAAAAATTTATGGCAGCCGGCCCAAAGAAATCATCGTTGGGAATTCCCCTGCTGGTGAGTTCCGACAAACATTTGTTGGACAAGGACGAGGAGGCCTTGCTGCTGGCGTTCAATGAAGCCGATCTGGCGCCCGTGCATCCGGCGCATCCGAAGCGTTTGCTGCGGGCGTTACGTTAAAGGGAGCCCGGTCCTTCCCTGGCGGGGCGATGAGATGACGGGCGCATCCGCGCACTGCCCCCGGGCAGGGACAGCACGTTGTGCTGTCCCCGTCGCCGAGCGAAGCGTCAGGGGACGGAACCTAACCACGCCCGACGAACCGCCCACCACGTTCCGGCCGCCCGCTGGGACGCGGGCGGGGACGGCGCAGCGCGCCGTCCCTACCTCCATCGGGTCTCGTTCTGGGGCAGTGTCTGGATGCGCCCCGAGTTGACGTTGACCCCAAAAAACGTTTGTCCCCGCCCGGTTTCAGGTCTAGGATGGCCCATATGAGCGCCATTGAACTGGCCGTCCGCAAGGTCAGAAAATTATCGGTCGAAGAGGCCCGGGAATTGTTGGCATGGCTGGCCACGCGGCAGCCCAATGTCGGGGTTGGTGCAGTTTGCAGTCCAATATTATTTTACTGCTTGAACTAATCGAGGTCAGGACATTAGCATGTGACATGCCTAAACGCTCAAGCAGCGGCCTGCACAAAAATCCGGCAAATATTAATGTCCAATCAATCGACCAGCTATCGCCAGCAATCAGACCAAAACCAGATAAAAACCCCGCCGCCGTGGCGCTGGGCAGGTTGGGTGGTTTAAAGGGCGGAAAGGCCAGAGCGGCAGCCATAACTGCTGAAAAACGCAAAGAAATTGCTATCTTGGCAGCAAAAGCAAGATGGAGTAACAAAAATGTTGTTTGATGAGGATTTTGCCATATGACTATAGAATAACGCCCCGTCTCCACAGGAAAAAACCAGCTATCACCGATGGTTAACCCGTCAATACGGGCTGAGAAAATTAATGGAACATATTTGGATGCTGACCGGAATGGCACGGAGCTATCAGACGATGAGAGAACTGAGGGATAGAATGGCCATGCAATTTGGGCGGGAACCGTTTTTGCTAGATATGCACATTCCAGCGCAGCCAAAAATTATGCCCACAGAAAACTCTGCGGGGGGATAAGGTGTTGAATTTTTTAAATATTTAACTGGATATAACGTGAATCTCGTCCCGCATTAGCATTGAAAAATTACTTCCCGCCAAAGATATGATGAAATAATCTAATAACAAACCTCTGAAACCAATCAGTTGGAGTAATCAAGCCAATCACCAATGCAGTTATAACTGACAGCCAATAGTCCTTCCTTTTAAACAAAGCTAATTTTTTCTTGGCCCAATGAAGTTTTGGATGATTATAGAATTCATTTTCGAGTCTAATGCAGTCCTCATAAACCGGCTGCCAAAGCGCAAATGCCTTGATGGTACATTCATCATCATTCCTAGACTCGCCTTCCAAACGTCTGGCTTCAGTTGCCTCAATTTTTATCTTGTGATACAGCGCGATTAGTTTTTTGTCAAATTCTCCATTGTCCAAGATGCTGGTTTCAATTGACCGCAATTCCAAAAACTGGTCGTTTGCATCATTTACTTTTAATTTGAAAATATCAAGACAAGTTCTCTTGAGATGGGCGTAAGCTTTATCAACAACTGCTTCTTCGCTTTCGCTGTACGCCCAATGCCGTGAAATGAGATCAAGCGCGGCATTAAGCTCAAATAAAACCTCAATGGGAAGGGTTCCACCAGCCTGAACCGAACTGTAAAGAAGTTTTACGTATTCATGGTAAAACTTAAATAAGTCTTCGAATGTTTTTGGCTTTCCTGGCATCACCGAAGAAACCTTGTTAGCAAGCCCTCAACGTCTTCATGTCTCATCACCCTCTCTCGCATAACGCTTCCGCGGCCAACCACCGGAAACCTTGAAGCAAACACCCAATTGCGCCGGTTTTTTGCCTCCGTCTTGCTTCGCAATTGGGTTAGGGTTTGGGCACGTAAATTTGCCGCCGTCTGACCAGTGACTTTTTCAACTGTCGCCTCCAACTGCTTTAGAGTTCGCGATTCGACCTCAATAAATGTGGTTATATCGCTCATGGTGTTTTTGAGGTGCAAGGGAATGGAATTTGCCGCCAGATTGGATGAAAAATTTGGACGTTATATACCCATAAATTTGGGCTTTTCAGATGGTTGCTTTTCATCCAGGCAACTGATAGGCTGCTTGATCGCTCAAGCAGCCTGCTTTCCAAGAATAACACATCCGCGCATCCTGGCAATAGAAAAATGAAAAATTTTTGGATAATTTCGGTCGGAGCGGAAACATGCGGGAAAATCGATGCGATTGACCGTTTTGGGATAGCCTCAAGGGAATTTCTATTTGTCCACATGTGCAAACCTAAGCCAAAGTCTTAAAAAATCAACATTTATTGAGTTTTCTCAGAAATGTTGAAAACAGACCACTGTGTCAACGGCCAGGCGCGAGGACTTCATTTCCGTAAAGCAATTCCGCAGTACGCTGACGCAGGCATTGAGGCCGGGTGGCCGAGATCTGGTTCATGAGGGGACGATGTTTTTCCACCGACAGTGTGCCGGAGGTTTTCCCGGCTTCGGTTTCACTTTTTTGGAGGGCGTCCAAAGCTTCGGCGACATAAGCGGGGTTCAATTCAATGCCGACGTACCGGCGGCCGAGCCGCCGGGCCACCAAGCCAACGGTGCCGGAACCGAAAAAGGGGTCCAGCACAAAATCCCCCGTTTGGGTGGAAGCCAGAATGCACGGCTCCGCCAGCGCCTGGGGAAACGAGGCGATATGCGAACTGCCGGAGTTGCAGGTGTTGATGTTCCAAACGGTCCGCCGGTTGCGAGTGTGGCCGTTATCCGCCGGCTCTTTAACGGCCTCCACATCATATTGGTATTGCTCCGACTTGGTGAGCATGAACAGGTATTCGTGCGCCCGGGTGGGCCGGTCTGTGACGCTTTCGGGCATGGCGTTGGGTTTGTGCCAGACGATGTCGCTGCGCAGGTACCAACCACTGTCCTGCAGCGCGAAGGCCAGACGCCACGGTATGCCCATCAAATCCTTGTCCTTGAGGCCGGGCGGATTGTCCGGACGCACGTTCATGGCGCGGTTGGGATTCTTCTTGTCCGGCGCCCGCCAGCCGCGATTACCGCTGGTGTAACCATCCCCTAGGTTCAGCCAGAGGATGCCGTTTGGCGCGAGCACGCGTTTGACCTCCGCAAACACGCCGGTGAGCGACTGGATGAATCCAGCCAACGTCGGCTCCAGGCCGATCTGGCCGGCAATGCCGTAATCGCGCAGCCCCCAATACGGCGGGGACGTGACGACGCATTGCACGGAATCGGCGGGCAGGCGGGCGAGGGCCAGATGGACATCGCCTTCCAGCACCAGGGAATCGGTCAGGACGAGCGGGGTCGGTGGTGACAGCTTAACGTGCATTTCAATGCCGTTAAAATAAACGAGGCGGCCGGATTTGTCACCTGACATTGGACGGAGGTGGAGCGCCGGAAGGAATTCAACGCGAAGACGCATCCGCTTGGGCTTCCGCCTTCGCTAAAGCTACGGCGCGACAAGGCGGCGCGACAACAGGGCGCAAGGGCGCAAGGGCGCAAAGACAGGAGGTTTGACCACGGATTGCGGATGGGCACGGATGAAGACCGGGCAGGGACGGGGCAAAGACATTGGAAACTTGAGATTTCGGGATTTGAAAGGAGCTGCGGAAGGCAAGGCTAAAATGGGATAAAGACGGGGAAACGGGCGGGCTTGGTTTCGGGAATCCTCCGCGTGGAGGTTTCGGCCCGACCGGCCTTGAACAATATCCGTGGGGGAAGGCTTCCTGGGGCTTCGCGACCGACGCTCCACCCCAGGCTGTCACATGATGGGCCTTCAGCCCGGAGCGGGTGGGGCTTGAAGATTAGCGCGTGGATTTTGTTTGAAAAAAAACGGCCGCTTGCCCACTGTGCGCACGGCAGCAAGCACACAAACATCATGAAAAAATTGTTCAAAGAAATTCCGGGCGCCGTGACGGCCCCGCAGGGCTTTCAGGCGGCGGGCGTGTTTTGCGACATCAAGCGGCTGGGCACGGGCAAAGGCTCGGACAAAGGGCCGAAGCGGGACCTGGCGCTGATCGTATCGGATGCCCAGGCGACGGTGGCGGGGCTGTTCACCACCAACCAGGTGTGCGCCGCGCCGGTGAAGGTGTGCGTGGCGCGCGTCAAGAAGGGCGTGGCGCGCGCGGTGGTGGTCAATTCCGGGAACGCCAACGCCTGCACGGGCCGGCAGGGCCGGCAGGACGCCGAAGACATGGTGCTGTTCACGGAACTGACCCTGGGCCTGCCGCGCGGCTCGGTGCTGGTGGGTTCCACCGGCCGCATCGGGGTGAGGATGCCGATGGAGAACGTGCGGGCGGGGATTGTGCAGGCGGCGGTGGAACTGGGCGCGACGCCGGCCCACGCGGACCAGGCGGTGGAGGCGATCATGACGAGCGACACACGCCCGAAGCAGACCGCCATCGAGTTCAAGCTGGGCGGGCGGACGGTGCGGGTGGGGGGCATGTGCAAGGGGGCCGGGATGATCCAGCCGGGGATGTCGCCCACCGGGGCGCGGCCGGCGGCGCGGCCCACGGGCGGGCGGCACGCGACGATGCTGGCATTTGTCACGACCGACGCGGCGGTGGACGCGCAGACCTTGCGGACGGCGTTGCGGGAGGCGGTGGCGCGGAGCTTCAACCGCATCACGGTGGACGGTGACATGAGCACGAATGACACGGTGCTGGCGCTGGCGAACGGCCGGGCGGGCAACCGGCCCCTGCGGGGCGCGGACCTGGCGGTGTTTCAAGCCGCCCTCAACCAGGTCTGTTTGGAGCTGGCCAGGAAAATTGTGCGGGACGGCGAAGGGGTGCATCGCGTGGTGACGGTGCGGGTGACGGGCGCGCGGTCGGTGCGGGAGGCGGACCAGGCGGCGCGGGCGGTGGCGAACAGCCCGCTGGTGAAAACGAGCTGGCACGGCGGGGACCCGAACTGGGGCCGGATCATTGACGCCCTGGGATATTCCGCCGCGAAAGTTGTCGAGGACAAGGTGGACATCGGCTACGGCCAGGAAGGGAGCAAAAAGATTTTGTGGAGCCTCCGGCGCGGGCAGCCGACAAAGGCGACATATGCGGAACTGTGCGCGGCGGCGGCGCCGCAGGAATTTGAGCTGCACATCAACCTGAACCTGGGCGCCGGTGAGGCGGTGATGTACGCGGCGGATTTGACGGAGGAATACGTGGCCTTCAACAAGGGCGACGTGGGCGACCCCAGCTCGTTGGGCGGATGAGATATACGCTTAACCGGGCGCGGCAGCCGGCCCGGGAGCTTCAGCCCGCCACTTCATTTTTCAACGCGGCGAACAGGGCGTCCGCCTGGCGGTCCACCTCAGCCAGGCGGGCGGCCAGGGCCGTCACGTTCCCCGCCCGGGCGGACTGCTCCAGGGCGGCGGCGAGGCTTTGCAAGGCTTCCCCGCCCACGTTGGCAGCCGCCCCCTTGATTTTATGGGCCTGGCGGCTGATGCTCTGGGGATCACCCGCCGTCTGGAGATCTTTCAGTTGTTGGAGCTGGCCGGGCAGGTCCCCCAGAAACGCATGGATGACGATGCCGGCCAGCTTCTCATCGTTCATCAACCGTTGCCGGAAGGCCGCCCGGTTGAACACGGGCGCCGCCGCCGGCGGAGCCGCCACCGGGGCCGCAGGTGTGGCGGCCGGCGGTGGAGCGGCCGGCTCCCCTGGTTTCAACCATTTTTCGAGAACGGCGGCCAGGGCCGGCACCTCAATGGGCTTGGTGAGATAATCATTCATGCCCGTCTGGCGACATTTCTCCTGGTCGTCGCGCAGGGAATGGGCCGTCATGGCGACGATCGGCACTTGATGATTGAGGACCGGGGATTGAGGATCACGAATGATCCGGGTGGCTTGGAGGCCGTCCATTTCGGGCATCTGCACATCCATCAGCACCAGATCCCAAGACCCGGTTTCGAGGGCCTTGACCGCCTCGGCCCCGTTGCCGGCGACGGCGGCGGTAAAGCCCAGTTTCTTGAGGATGCCCAAGGCCACTTGCTGGTTGGTGAGGTTGTCCTCCACCACCAAAATCCGGGCCGGGCTGAACCCATTGACGGGGGCAGGGCCGAAGAAATTGCCCGCGGCCGTTTCGATTTTTTTGCCGCCCAGAACCAGCCCCAGCACATCGAGCAGTTTTTCCCGGCGCACCGGTTTGAACAGAGTGGCCGCGAAACCCGCGGCTTCCATCCGCTGCTGGCTGACGCGCTGGCCCAAGGAGGCGCTCAACACCAGTTGGGTTGCCTGCAGCAGCGGATTGCATTTGATGGTGCCGGCGAGGTCTTCCACCTTGAGGCCAGGGAGGTGGCTGTCCAAAACCGCCGCCTGGAACGGATCCCCGTCCGTTTGGGCCTGGGTCAAGGCCTGTAACGCGGCAGGCGCATCAGCCACCCCGGCCGGCCGCAGGCCCCAAGAATTGAGGGGCAGCAGGAGCATCTCCCGGTTGATCGGATGATGTTCAACGATCAAAACCCGGAAGCCGCGCAAGGCGGCGGAGTCCGCCACCGGCGGCGGTTGCGGGGACGCCGGTTTGGCCAGCCGCACGGTGAACCAGAATTCCGAACCGCGGCCGGGGTCGCTGCGGACGCCGATTTCACCGCCCTTTAATTCGACGAGTTGTTTGGAAATGGCCAGGCCCAGGCCCGTGCCGCCATAAAGCCGCGTGGTGGAGGAATCGGCCTGGGTGAACTTGGTGAAGAGGCGTCCGAGCTGGCCGGGAGGAATACCGATGCCGGAGTCGGTCACGGAAAAGTGTAACTGCGCCTCGGCGGAAGTTTCTGAAATCAGGCGGACCCGGATGACCACCTCGCCCTGTTGGGTAAATTTGACGGCATTGCCGGTCAGGTTGATGAGAATCTGCCGCAAGCGTCCGGGATCCCCCCGGACCTGGGACGGCATGGCCGGGTCCACGACACACCCCAGCACCAGTCCTTTTTCATGCGCCCGCAGCGCCATCACTTCGACCAAGTCGTCCAGCAGGCCGGGCAGGTTGAACTCCACGCTTTCCAACACGAGTTTGCGGGCTTCGATCTTGGACAGGTCCAGAATGTTATTGATCAGCCCCAGCAGCGCCGTGCCGCTGGCCCGGGCGATCCGGGTGTAATGGTGTTGTTCTTCGGTCAGGCGGGTGTCCAACAGGAGGCCGAGCATGCCGAGCACGCCGTTCATGGGGGTGCGGATTTCATGGCTCATGTTGGCGAGAAACTCGCTTTTGGCGGCGTTGGCCGTCTCGGATTTGGCGGCCAGTTGGTTGGCGCGGACTGTGGCAAGCTGGAGCTGCTGATTGGCGGTCTGCAGTTCGGCGGTCCGGTCGGAAACCAGCCCTTCCAATTGCTCGCGCCGACGGTGAAGGACCCCGATGAGGAGAGCCAGCGCGGTGGTGATCACCAAGCCGGCCAAGCCGGCCAGCCAGCCTTCCCGCACCGGGTGCAGGCGCACGAATTCCGGCCCGGCGTAGGTGGTCACCGCAAACACCTTGCCGAAGGCCAGCACGGGCCGGGTCCGGGCCAGCGCGGTCGACGGCGGGCCATCGGCCGGCCAGGAGGTGGCCAGGGATTCGGACGTGCCATCCCCCCGCCGGAGCGCCAGCTCCATCAGCAGGGAGTTATCCGTCGTGGCGCTACGCAACAGGCTGGTCAGGCGCAACCGGATGAGGGCCAGGCCGCGAAGCCGCCCCGGATCAGTGAGGTCAAAGACGGGCCGGAACACCAGCAATCCTTTCTGGTTGTCGGACCCGGGCGCCAGGGAGACGGGGTCGGTGGCGGTGACCAGGCGGGTCTGCACGGCGGTCTCCAACGCCGTGCGGGACGAGGAAACTGAGCCCAGGTCGCAGCCCAAGGGCGGCGCCTCGGCCGCCGGGGGGGCCGCGAACATCTCGGGGTACAAGATATCGCGGCCGGTGGCGCGGATGGGTTTGCCGGTCGCGTCGTTTTGCCAGACGGCAAATCCTGGCAGACCGGTGGCGCGGGCGTCCGATTCAAAGCGGGACAAACCGGCCGGCGGCACCGCCGGAACCCATTCCCAAGCTTGGACGGCGGGATTTTTGGTGAGGTAAGTGGTGAACCGGGCAAATTGCGGTGCGGTCACGGCAGGGTTTTGCTCAAACAGGTGGGCGAGCCCCTCGAGCTCGGAATTACGGAGTTCGTACAAGTTGTTGGCGAGCAATTCGGACCGGCTGGCCGCCAGTTGGGAAAAGGCCTCGTCGCGAGCATGGCGATCGCGATCATCAATCATCCAGGCGATAAACAGCGTCAGCATCAGCCCGGTAACGGTCGCCAGCGCCGGGTCAAGGCATCGCTGCCACGGCGCCGCCAGGGCGCCGGCCTGGGAGCGCCGGGCCAGTTGCCACGAGCCGGAAAGCACGATGATCCCCAGCCCCAACGTCAACAGCACGGGCGGCAGGGCGGCCCGGGCCAGGTTCCAATTCCAAACCCGGGCGTCCACGTCCACCGCCAGCACGGCGAGGATTTTACCGTCCCCTTTGTAAGCGCCGGCACAGATAATGAGATCGTCCACGCCCTGGACATAGGTGGTTTTGTGGTCCAGTTGTTTGCTGAGGAAGTTCTCATATTCAAATTCCACCCAGCCATGGCCCGGTTGGTGAGCGACGGCCTGGATCTCCCGGCGGAAATACTTGCCGCCGGACCAGTCTTTTTTATCAATCCAATTCTGGCCGACCAGTTCGGGTTTGACCGGATGGGCCAACCACGTCATGTTGCGGTCATAGACGAAGGCGTAGAGATCGCCCTGGCGAAACTGTCCCTGCGGGTTGTTGACTTCCTTCAAAAACTGGTGCCGCCCGTGTTGGTGGTAATAGTCCACCGCCTGAACCACCATCTTCATGGCGTCCTCCGGGGTGGCCAGCCCCGCCATGACCGTCTGCGGGTCAAAAATGGGAACCAACGCGGAGACCCACCGGCCCGAGCGGTCCGTATCCGGACCGGCGGTGGTGGGATTGCGGGTGCCAAAGACCGACGAGACGCCCTCCGGGGCGTCCACATCCGCTTGACCGGGCGGGAGGCTGTCCGGGGAGCCGGCCGGTTCGCTGTCAGCATAGCAAAACAGCGCGCCGTCCAGCCGCCGGCCCACGAGACGAATAAACCGGGCTTGCGGGATGGCCCGCCGCACCGTGGCGAGCTGCTGCTTAAGTCTCAGGTAGACGGGGGATGGGAGGTCGGCGGGCGTGCCGGTGAGGGCTTTGAGATCTTCGATGTCCACCGCCTGCGCCAACAGCCGGGCGGGCTGAAGCTGGTCGGCCCGCCGCTCACGGTCGGCCCGGGCGATCGTCCACCAGGCCAGCAGCGCTCCCGCCACCAGCACGGTCAGGAGCAGCCCCGCCGTCAGCGGCAGGTTTTGGAATTGTCCCGGCCAGTTTTTAAGAGGAGGCTTCACCGCACTGATGGGAAATGAGCCGGGGGAATTAGGAAATCACCCTGAGACCCGCCAAGACCAGCCAACGCCCGGGGCGGATGAAGTCCCCCGGGCTCCGGGCGTTCATCCCGCCATCCAAGGTTCGGGTTCATGGCATGCGACCGGTCAAACCTTGATCAGCTCCAATTGCTGATCCAGACGGGTGAAGAGCAAGGTGCGGTGGACGTTGGGGTTGACACAAACCACCCGCATCCGGGCGCCGGCCTGCTGCGCGGCTTTGTAAATTTTCACGATGAAATTCAAGCCCATGGAATCCACCATTTTGGCGGTGGCCAGATGAAGGGTGACGGTTTTCCAGGGCGCAGTATCGCCGGACGGCACGGCCAGGGCGGGTTCGATTTCCCGATTGTATTTCTGGACGCTGGTGCTGGTCAGATCGCCTGAAATATGAATGACCAGCACTTTGGATTCAGAATCGAACTGAATGGCCGGTTTGACCGGGATGGACGGTGGCGCGGCCGTCTCCCGCGGGGCGTGAGCCGGGCGGGTTTCCGGCGCGGCCGGCGGCGCATCGGCGGCCGATCCGGGTTCAAAGTCCATGATGAGGCCGGCGCCCGCCCGCTCGAATGTGAGCCGGCGGGCCAGCCGCTTGATTAAGATCAAGCCCCGGTGGTGGTCCACCAACCCCGTGTGGTCGGCGTGTTCGTGCGCCGCCAGGTCAAAATGATGGCCCGGGCCCGGATCATCCACCCAGACCCGGAGGGTCCGGGTTGCGGCCTGCCAACTGATTTGGAAGGTGGCCCGCCGGGCGGCGTCATCCTGGCAACCATGATGGAGCGCATTGAGGAGGGCTTCGCGGGCCGCGAGCAACAGATCGTGGATCCGCGGCCCGGTCAATTCCGGCACGGCCCGGTTCACACTGCGGGACCACCAGGCCTGAAGCTGGTCAATCTCCGCGGCCTGGCCGCCGTGATATTCCTCGAAGACCACCGGCTGCCACCGGTCCGGCTCCGGACTGCCGGCCGGCAGACGGACCTCCGCCAGCAGGATGTCATCGGCCGCCGCCGCCACTTCGGCGGGCAGTTGGAGGTTCGACCGGGCGCGCTGCAGCACCATCCCCATGCTCAGGGCGCTCACCCGGTTTTTTTCCGCCAGGTCTTCCAAACCGTCGCTCCACAACAAAAAAACGCCGCCCGGCGCCGCCTGATGCCGGGTGGCCGACACCGCGCAATCGGCAAACCAGCCCAGGGGATGACCGCCCGCCGGGGTGAGGCAGCGGACGCGGCCGTCCGGCGCCACATAAACCGGGGCGGGAGTGCCGCACGTGATGACATCCACCGTTTGCCGCTCCAGGTCCAGCAGAAGCGCGCACACGGCGGCGGAGGTGCCGGCAGCGGACTGAATCAGACCGTTCCATTCATGGAGCAGCAGATGATTAAAATAGGTGAACACCTCCGGCAGCGAGGCGGTCCGCGCCAGCATGCCGCGCACAATGCCTTGAAAATAGGCCGAGAGATACGCCGCCTGCAAATCGTGCCCGGACACATCCGTCAAGAGGCAGCAGAATTTATCCGGCGCCGGCTGGAAATGGCTGAAGAAATCGCCGCCGGCCGCGAGCTTGGGATGAAAGCAGACGTCCGCCTGAACGGGCAGGCCGGCGGACTGCACCTCCAGCAACCGCGCCTGGGTACGGCCCAGTTCCTGAACGGACAATTGCACTTCCGAGGCGAGCCGCTGTCGCTGCGTCAGCGCGACCGCCTGACGGATGGCCGCGTGCAACTTCTGAAGGTCCACCGGTTTTTCCAGAAAATCCACGGCGCCGCCCCGCAGGGAATCGGCCACGAGCTGCTTTTCCCCCATCGAGGTGAGAATGAGCGTGGCCAGACAAGCATCCCATTCCTTGATCCAGGCCAGGAGATCCAGTCCGGTCATCTCCGGCATCTGATAATCGCTCACCACGCAATCGAAGGCGGCAAATCCCTGCGCCATAAGTTCCGCCTGGGCGGCGGCAACCCCGCCGGCCACCACGACGGCCCACCCGCCGCTTTCCAAGGCGGCCCGCAGGAACTCACGGCTGGTCAGATCGTCGTCCACCACCAGCACCCGGTTACGGCGGGGAGCGGCGTTTTGCCCGGGGGGATCGGTCGTGTTCATGCACCAAGGGGTTTTCCGGCCGGGGTCGCCGGTCTTCCAATCCAGAATTCCAAGGTCACCGTGGTGCCGGCGCCGGGCGACGACTCCAGGTGGAATTCATCCACCAACCGGCGGGTGCCGGCCAACCCGGCGCCGAGCGGGCCAAATTTGCCCTCGTCCAGAAACTGTTCCGGGTGGGCGATCCCTTGGCCGTGGTCCGACACGATGATGCGCAGGCCGGTCTGGTCGCCCGCCGAGACCCGGCCCAACTGGAACTCCCCGGGCGCGCCGGCGTGTTGGACCACGTTGCGCGTGATTTCCGAGATGGCGGTGGCCAGGCGGGTCAGAACCGCCGGCGGGAAATCCATTTTGCCGGCCTCGTTCCGGCCGATGAACCGCGCCATCAGCACGTCCTGCATCTTGACGATGGGCAGCCGGGCCAGTTCCACGAAATTGGAATTGTCGTTGTTCATGGCGGTGGTTCCTCAGGTTTCCAGCGGCACCAGCACGGAGGCGGTGGTCGTTTCGGCGTCGGATTGGATGACAAACTCGCCGCCGTGCAGGCGGGCGATCCCCTGCGTGAGGGCCAGTCCCAGCCCCAGGCCGCGGGGTTTTTGGTTGCCGTGAAAAAATTGTTTAAAGGCCCCGAGCTGGCTGATTTGCTCCGCGCTCAGGCCCGGGCCACGGTTGGTCACCGCCAGCGACCAGAACGAGTGCTGCAGGGATCCTTGGATATTGACGGTCGTGCCCGGCGCGGAGAACTTGCAGGCATTTTCCAGCAACTCCTCCACCAGCACCGTCAAATATTCTTCCCCCAACGGCAAGGCGGCCGGGTCAACCGCGACCACCAGGTCCGCCGCCCGGTTCCAATTCCGGCCGGTTTCCCGCGCCACCCGTTCGACGACCACCTCCGCCGCGGCGGGCGCCCCGGTGCCGGCCAGTTCAAAGCGGCGGGCGTAGAGCCGGGGCAGTTGCGCATACAGATGCAGCCGCCGCATCAAACGCCGCAAGCGCCGGGATTCTTGCGCCACCGACTCATGCATCGCCGCCACCTGGGGGTCCTGCGCGGCGTGCTTGAGCGCCAGCAGATTGGTGACCGTGGTGATATGCTCCAGTGTTTCCAGAATTTCCGCCGGCAAGGCCGCGGCCACCGCCAGGCTGACCTCCTCGGCCCGCTGGCGGCTTTCCTCGAGCTGCCGCTGGCGCTTTTCCAAACGCCGGCGCACGGAACCCAGCAGCGCGGCCGGGGTGTAGGGCTTGGTGAGATAATCATCGGCGCCTTGCTCCATCCCGTGGCGCAGCGACTGGCTCTCCACCAGCGCGGTGAGGAAGATGAACGGGATCATCGCCGTCCGCGGCTGGTTGCGCAGGGCTTGGAGGACGCCGAAGCCGTCGAGGTCGGGCATCATGATGTCACAGATGATGAGGTCCGGCCGGCCGCTGGCGGCCGCCGCCACGCCGGCGTTCCCGCCGTCGGCTTCCAACACTTCAAAGCCTTCATAGTGCAGGAGCCTGGCCATTTGGCGGCGCAAGGTGGGGTCATCTTCAATGATTAAAATTCGATGCATAAATTAGTGGGTCTGTTGGTTAATCGCACGGGGTGGGGACTGGCGGCAGGATGCCGCCTTCTACGGCCGGCGGGACGCCCGCCGCTACAATAGAAGGCGTGGATCCGAGGGGCAGCCAGAGGCGGACCGTGGTGCCTTTGCCTTCCTGGCTTTCCACGCGGATGACGCCCCGGTGCAGCTCCACGAATTGTTTTACGATGGCCAGGCCCATGCCCGTGCCGGGGCGGTTGCCCACGTTGGCCGCCCGGTGGAAGGTCTCATAAATTTTGGCGAGGTCCGCCGCCGGTATCCCGATGCCCGAATCGCTGACCGTAAACTGCAGTTGATCTTCCGTGGGGGTTTTCGGGGCGTTCGGGTTCCAAGCCTGGCCGGGCACCCGCCTGACCTCCAACTTCACCAGTTGGCCGGCGTCAGAATACTTCACCGCATTGCTGAGGAGATTGCACAAGATGTGGCGCAGAATCTTCTCGTCCAAGGAAACCTCGCGCACGGCCGGATCGAACGACAGTTCAATCTGCCGCGCCGGCTGGAAGTGATTCCCCGCTTCCGGGATCAAACTCTGGCAAAACGCCTCCAGGTTCATCCGCGCCGGGTGACAGGCCATCTTCCCGCATTGGATTTTTTCATGGACGAGGAAGTCCTCCATCATCCCGGTCATCCGACCGACGGCGAGCTGGATTTCCTGAACATGCTCGGCCCGTTCCTCCCCGCTCATGCCCTCCCCATAATCCCGGAGCATGAAGGCTCCCATGCTGATGACGGACAGGGGGGTGCGGAACTCGTGGGAAACCAGGCTGACAAAGTGGCTTTTGATCCGGTTCAGGGCGTGCTCGTGCTCGAGTGCCCGGCGGACCCGCTCCTCGTTCTCCTTGTGTTCGGCGAGTTCCTGGGCGGCGCGGTTTCGTTCGGTGACGTCCCGGCCAATGCCCAGCACGCCGATGATTTTTCCGGTCTCGTCCTTTTGGGCGGCCAGCGTCATTTCCAGGATGGCCGGCCGGGGCAGGGTGGGATGGCCGCGCAATTCATGCAGCGGCGCCGGTTTGCCGCTGAGCACACGCTGAAACATTTCTTCGGCCAGCCGCAGATCGTCGGGATGCACCATCGGGGCGAACGGCCGGCCGATCCAATCCGCGCGGGACAATCCCCCGATGGTTTCCGTGGCGGGATTCAAGGAGGTGAACGTGCCATCCGCCGCAATGGTGAAAATCGCGTCGCGGGCGGTGTTCACCAAGTTGCGGTAGCGCTCCTCTGACTGCCGCACCAGGCTCTCCATCCGCTTGCGTTCGGTGATGTCCTCTTTGATGGCGATAAAATGGGTGATTTCCCCCCGGGCATCGCGGACCGGGGCGATGGAGGCAGACTCCCAATAAAGTTCCCCGTTCTTTTTGCGATTGTGAAATTCGCCACGCCACTCCTTGCCGGCGGTGATGTCGGCCCACATTTGCCGGTAGGTTTCGGCCGGCATTTCCCCCGATTTGAGCACCCGGGGATTTTTTCCACGCACCTCCTCAAGGCTGTAGCCGGTCACCGCGCAGAATTTCGGGTTGACGTATTCGATCCGGCCTTGGAGATCCGTGATGACCACCGACGCCGGGCTTTGCCCGACCGCGAGAGTGAACTGGCGCAGCTCGGACTCGGCGCGCTTGCGTTCGGTGATGTCCTGCACCACCCCGTGAATGCGCCCCAGCGTTCCGTCCACGAGCACCGGGGCCGCCATGGCATGAATCCACCGCACCTGGCCATCGGGCTGGCAGATCCGGTGCTCGAAATTGAAGGCGATTCCCTCCGCCTTGATTCGTTGCATGTCGGCCAGAACCTGGCGCCGGTCTTCCGGGTGAACCCGTTCGACCCACGCAGCCTCGGACAACGACGTTTGGGGCGGCAGCCCGAGAATCTGGCAGAACTCCGGGGTGACGATGATGCGGCGCTCACGCAGGATGTGTTCGAACACACCCAACCCGGCGGCGGTGAGGGCCAGGCGCAGGCGCTGTTCATTGGCCAGCAGCTCTCCCGCCCCGGGTTCCGGCGGGCGGGCTGGACCGGACGAGGCGGATTTTCGGTTTATGAATTTGGCAAACATTAGAACAGCTCCACGTTGTTGCCCAGGCCCGGGCTGGCGGCGGGTTGCTCCGCCATTGGCGCCGTCGTCGAGGGCAGGGTCGTTTCACTCATGGCCAGCCGCTCCGGGGCCGGTTGAGCTGCTGACGGGCTGGCGGCGGCGGACGGGACCGGCTCCGCTTCGCCGAACAGTTCAATCGCCGGCTCCGGCGCCGCTGGCGCGGCCGCCGCATGGACCGCCCGTTCTGAGGCCATGGTGTAATTCGACGCGAGCCGTTCCACGTCACGGGCCGCTTCCGCCCCGTCATCCGGGTCCGTGCCGCCCGTGCTGCTCCAGGCCACCAAGTCATGAAAGAAGCCGAGGGAACGGGCCCGGGCGGCGGCGGCGGCCTCGGGAAATCTCACTTCGGCCAGCACCTCCCCGACGGAACGGGCGAACGTCTCCTGTTGCCGGGTGATACTTTGAATCAGCGCCGGGAGGGTATCCTCCAAAGCCGTGAGCTTATTCCGCGAAATCTCCGCATCCCCGACCAGCACCGCCTCCTCAGAGGTGCCCAAAGATTGAAAATCCTCGAGCCGCTGCCGGAGATTGTTGATCAGGTCCGAGGTGTGATTGAGCGCGGCACCCATCTGGCCGACCTGCTGGATGACCTCCTCCGAAATGACGCGCACCCGGCCGGCCAGCACCTCCAAAGTGGCGCCTGCGGGCGCGTGAATGGCAAACACCTGGGCGTTCAACCCCGCATGCCGCACGTCGCCGGCCAGCCTGGTGGCCTGGCTGGTGCAGTCCACGAAACTGGCCTGCAACGGCTTGAACGCGGCCTGCACGCCGGCGATTTTTTCCACCGCCTGGTGGATGATGGCCAGGATCTCGCTGATGCCCGCCTGGCACTGCCGGGCCACCCGGGCATCCAGGGCCGTGCCGCCCACCTTGACCACCACCGCCGCCGCGGTCCCGGCCTCGAGGTGCAGGCCGTGCATGCCCGACTTCAGGCTGGCGGCGGCTTCATTCAATTGGGCAAACACGCTTTGCACTTGTTGCCACTGAATCTGTCCGGCCCGCGCGACAAACTGGCGCGCCCCCGCCGCCGGGCCGCCCCGTCCGGCCCCCGCCAGCCGGGCGCGCATCTCCGCCATGGCTTCCCCGACATGTTCAATTTTCTGCCGCGTGATGTCCTGGCATTGCTGGGCCATGACCATGGCGCCGATGTGGCGGTTGACCGACTCGTTGAGCCGGGAGAGGTCCGTCGTTCCGGCCTGACAAAGGCTGAGCGCCTCGCCCAAGGCGCGCAATTGCCGCCGGCTGGCGGCCAGCGTGCCGGCCACCTGCCGCCGGTGCTCTTGAATGGAGGCCGAGATTTGCCCAATCAACCGGCAGGCGATGCGCTCGCTGGCGGCCAGTTGTTCAAATTGCCCCTCCAGCGTGACGCGCACTTCATTTACGGTCCGGTTCATCCCGGCCGCCAGCGTGAAAAAGGCCGTTTGCACCTCGGGCGGATGCCGGCTGGCTTCGATCCGGAACGACAGGGTGATGAAATTTAGCGGCAGCAGCACCCGCATCAGCTCATTGTGCTGCCGGGTCAGGTCGGCGAGGCGCGCCCGCAATTCGTCGAAGGTGGCAAACACATGGTCGTATTGATCATAACTGCCCAGGACCAGGTCCTCCGCCTTTTTAAGCAGTTGGAAGGCGAACTGCACAGCGGCATCCTCCGACCGGCCCATGGTCAGATCCATGAGCGCCTGGCATTCTTTCCGGATTTGAGTCAATTGCCGGGCCAGCCGCTCCAGGCCCCCCCCGGTGGCCAGAAACTCCCCCTCCATGCTTTGGACCAGGGAGAGCAGAAAACGCTCCTCCTCCGCCAACCGCCGCGCCCAGTCGGCGGTCTCCGCCGAGGATGACCCCGGCCGGTGGGTTTGCAGGAACAACCACACGCGCCCGGCCAGCCGCCGGCCGCGGGTCAAAACCCCCGGCCGGAGCTCAGCGCCGGTTGCCGGCGGATTCATTGGATCGGTCGTGGTCATGTGGCGGGCATAGGTGGACGGCTTGGTGCAAGCGACGACCATGCAAATCTATCGGCACAACCACGGGCAACTTGAACCTTCATTTTGCGGCGGCCGGGCGGCACTCCAGGACGCCCCGAAAAATGAGGGCGGCGACGGCGCTTTCGGCGGCAAGGGGTGATCCGGGCGTCCCGCTTTGCGGAACGGTTTCCCTCCCGCGCGGTGCGGGATCGCCGCCGCACTCCAAAATGGGCGGTTCGCGGGGCAAGGTGCGAGGCGACGGAAGCGAACCAAGCCCGGCGGACCGCCCACCACATTCAGGCCGCCCGCTGGGACGCGGGCGGGGACGGCGCAGCGCGCCGTCCCTACCGCCAGCCGGCAATGGATGTGACTTAAAAAGCAATTAATATTGATTCAGTGAATTCGATAACCAGCCGATATCCAAGGTGGCGGATGAGTTTATCCGCCCTGAATCCGGTTGGTTATTATGCCCAAAAGCATCATGTCAGTGGATGATTCCGCGACCATGCGCAAGATGGTGTCCTTCACCCTCAAGTCCGCAGGTTACGAGATTATCGAAGCCGGTGACGGGGTCGAGGCCCTGCGCGCCTTGAAAAGCCGCCCGGTGGACCTCGTGATCTCTGATGTTAACATGCCGAACATGGACGGCCTGGAGTTCACCCGCCAGCTCCGGGGCCAGCCCGCTTTCAGCCGCACGCCCGTCCTGCTGCTGACCACGGAGTCCGATCCGCTGAAGAAAGCCCAGGGCCGCGCCGCCGGCGCCACCGGCTGGATCGTCAAACCTTTCACCCCGGAGCAATTGCTCGCCGTCGTCTCCCGCGTCCTGCCCGCTTAACCCCAACCCCCGCCATGGCCATCAACAACGAAGCCCTCCAACTGCAGCTCATCAAAGACCTCATCGTTGAAAGCAACGAAGGTCTGGACCGTCTGGATCACGAACTGCTCGCCCTCGAAAAAGGACAGGGCGGGCCGGACACGCTGAACATCATTTTCCGCGTCATCCACACGATCAAGGGCACCGCCGGGTGCATCGGGCTGGGCAAAATTGAATCCATCGCCCATGTGGGCGAGAATCTCTTCAGCCAGCTCCGCGACGGCCAGCTCACGCTGACGCCCCCCATGATTGCCGCCTTGCTCGAATACTCCGATGCGCTCAAGGCCATGCTGCGCAGCCTCGAACAGTCCGGCCGGGAAGGGGACCACGATTATTCCGCCCTGCTGGAAAAACTCCGCCGGCTGCAGACCGGCGAACCCCTGGCCGAAGCCCCGGCGGCGGCGCCGGCCGCGGCGGCCCAGAACTGGGGCCTGTTTGAGGATGAACCCGCGCCGGTCGGGCCCGCCCCGGCGGCTCCAGTGACTCCGACGGCGCAGACGCCGCAGGCAGCCCCAAGCAAAGCCGCCCCGGTGGAAACGCCGGCGGCCCGCTCCGGCCCCTCCGTCTCCGACACCGCCATCCGCGTGGAAGTCGGGCAGTTGGACAAATTGATGAACCTCGTGGGCGAACTGGTGCTCGCCCGCAACCAGATTCTCCAGTTTACCGGCGAATCAAAGGAACCCACGCTGCTCAACGCCTCCCAGCGGCTGAACATCATCACCACGGAATTGCAGGAAAGCGTCATGAAGACGCGGATGCAGCCCATTGAGAACATCTGGGCCAAATTCCCGCGCATCGTCCGCGATGTGGCCAACGACCTGGGCAAGCAGGTGCGGCTGGTCATGGAGGGCAACGAGACGGAGCTGGACCGCACGATCATCGAGGCCATCAAGGACCCGCTCCTGCACATTGTCCGCAACTCGCTGGACCATGGCTTTGAACCGCCGGCCGGCCGGGTGGCGGCAGGCAAATCCGCGGAAGGCGTGCTGCTCCTCCGCGCGTTCCATGAAGGCGGCCAGGTGAACATCGAAATTTCGGACGATGGCGACGGCATCAATGTGCCGCGCGTCAAGCAGAAGGCTGTGGAAAAAGGGCTGGTCACGGCGGAAGCCGCCGGGCGCATGAGCGACCGGGAGGCCTTCAATTTGATTTTCCTGCCGGGATTCTCCACCGCCGACAAAGTCACCAATGTCTCCGGCCGCGGCGTCGGCATGGATGTGGTCAAGACCAACGTCGAGAAAATCGGCGGGTCGGTGGATGTGCTGAGCAAGGCCGGGCAGGGCACGACCTTGAAGATCAAGATCCCGCTGACCCTGGCGATCATTCCTGCGCTGATCGTCACCAGCGGCGGCGAGCGCTTTGCGATCCCGCAGGTCAGCTTGCTGGAATTGGTCCGGCTGGAGGCCGAGCAGGCGCGCAAGCACATCGAGGTGCTCTACGGCTCGGCCGTCTACCGGTTGCGCGGCCAGTTGCTGCCGCTGATTTATTTGAACCGTGAACTCAAGCTCGCCCCCGTCGCCGAGGCCAAAAACAACGAGGCGGCCCAGATCGTGGTGGTGCAGGCGGACGGCCGCCAGTTCGGCATGATCGTGGACGAGATCAACGACACCGAGGAGATCGTCGTGAAGCCGCTGAGCAAGCAGCTCAAGGGCATCGCCTGCTTCGCGGGCGCCACCATCATGGGCGACGGCCGGGTGGCCCTCATTCTGGATGTGATGGGCCTGGCGCAATACGCCAAAGTCATCGCGGAAGTCCATGACCGGGCGCTGACGGACCAGGCGAAAAAGGCGGAGTCCGCGGGCGACAAGCAATCGTTCCTGGTGTTTGACGCCGGAACGAACGCGCACATGGCCATCGCCTTGTCGGCGGTGGCGCGGCTGGAGGAATTTCCGCGCAAGCTGGTGGAGCGCGCCGGCGGCCAGGAGGTCGTCCAGTATCGCGGCCAGATTCTGCCCCTGATCCACGTCGCCCGGTTTCTGCCCGACGGCGGGGCGGCCGCGACGCCGCCCGACCCCATGCAGGTGGTGGTCTATACCGAGCAGGGCCGCAGCGTGGGCTTGGTGGTGGAACATATCTGCGACATTGTCGAGGAAACCCTCGCGGTCCGGCGCGACCAGCGCCGGGCGGGCATCGCCGGTTCCGCCGTCATCCAGGACAAGGTCACGGACCTGCTGGACGTCCCGGGCATCATCCGCGCCGCGAACACCGACTTTTACACCACAACCAAGGAACAACCATGAGCCAGACCTCGAAACAATTTTGCACTTTTTTTCTGAACGACCTGTTCTTCGGCGTGGAGGTGCTGCAGGTGCAGGAGGTCTTGCGCTGTCAGCCGATGACGCGGGTGCCGCTGGCACCGCCCACGGTGCGCGGCCTGATCAACCTGCGCGGCCAGATTGTCACCGCCCTGGATTTGCGCCACCGGCTGGAACTGCCCGAGCGCGACGCCGGCAGCCAGCCGATGAATGTCGTCGTCCGCAGCGATGACGGCGCGGTCAGCCTGCTGGTGGATGAAATCGGCGATGTCGTGGAAATCAACGATGACGCCTTTGAACATCCGCCGGAAACGCTCCGGGGCGTGGCCCGGGAACTCATCAAGGGCGTCTACAAGCTGAAGGACCGCCTGTTGCTGGTGCTGGACACCGAACGCACGCTCAATCTCTCCGGCACCGCCACGCTCACCGGGGAACAAAACAATTGAACCGACTTTTAACCTTTAAAACAAACAGTCCCAAATATACAACCAAATCCAATCCATGAAATCCAACATCCCCGCACTCACCCACGTCGGCAACGGCCGCCAGATTCAACCCGGCAAGCACAGCAACGGCGCCACCAAACCCCGGGCCGCGGTCGTGGACGCCGAGCTGATCGATTTGCGCGGCCAGTCGGCCGCCATCAACAAAGCCCAGGCCGTCATCGAGTTTGAGCTCGACGGCACGGTCATCACCGCCAACGAGAACTTTCTAAGGGTGCTGGGCTACCGCCTGGAAGAAATTCAGGGCCAGCATCACAGCCTGTTTGTCGAGCCGGCCTACCGCGCCAGCGCGGAATACAAGCAATTCTGGCATGACTTGAATGACGGCAAATTTCAGGCGGCGGAATACAAGCGCATCGGCAAGGGCGGCAAGGAGGTGTGGATTCAGGCCAGTTACAATCCCATTTTTGACCAGCACGGCAAGCCGTTCAAGGTCGTGAAATATGCCATTGACGTCACCGCCACGAAAATGCAGAACGCCGATTATCAGGGCCAGTTGCAGGCCATCGGCAAGGCGCAGGCGGTCATTGAATTCAATCTGGACGGCACGGTCATCACCGCCAATGAGAATTTCCTCAAGGCGCTGGGCTACCGGCTGGAGGAAATCAAAGGCCAACATCACAGCCTGTTTGTGGACCCGGCCTTCCGCGCCAGCGCGGAATACAAGCAGTTCTGGCGCGACCTCAATGACGGCAAGTACCAGGCGGCGGAATATAAACGCATTGGCAAGGGCGGCAAGGAGGTTTGGATTCAGGCCAGTTACAACCCCATTTTTGACCTCAACGGCAAACCGTTCAAGGTGGTGAAATACGCCACGGACATTTCCGAGGCCAAGGTGGCCGCCATCAACAGCCAGCGGCAGATCGAGGAGATCAACCGCACCCAAGCGGTCATTGAGTTCACCAACGAAGGCGTCTGCCTGACGGCCAATGACAATTTCTGCAACGCCATGGGCTACCGCCTGGAGGAGATCAAGGGCAAGCATCACAGCACCTTTGTGGACCCGGCCTACCGCGACAGCGCGGATTACCGGCAGTTTTGGCGCGACCTCAACGACGGCAAGTTCCAGACCGCCGAGTTCAAACGCATCGGCAAGGGCGGCAAGGAAGTCTGGCTGCAGGCCACCTACAACCCGCTCTTTGACATCAACGGCCGCGTCAACAAGGTCGTCAAGTTCGCCACCGACATCACCTACCGCAAGGTGGCGGAAGGCAATCTGAAGGTCACCATCAAGTCCGTCACCGAAAACGCCCAGGCCCTGTCCTCCGCGTCCGAGGAACTCACGGCCGTCAGCCAGCAGATGAGCTCAAATTCGGAAGAGACCGCCACCCAGGCCAATGTCGTCGCCGCCGCGTCCGAACAGGTGACCAAGAATGTCTCCACGGTCGCCGCCAGCGCCGAGGAGATGAGCGCCTCCATCAAGGAGATCGCCAAAAACGCCAACGACGCGGCCCGGGTGGCCACCGAAGCCGTGAAGGCCGCCAGTGAAACCAACAAGACCGTGGCGAAACTCGGTGAGAGCAGCATCGAGATCGGCAAGGTCATCAAGGTGATCACCTCCATCGCGCAGCAGACCAACCTGCTGGCGCTCAACGCCACCATCGAGGCGGCCCGGGCGGGCGAGGCCGGCAAGGGCTTCGCCGTGGTGGCCAACGAGGTCAAGGAGCTGGCCAAGCAGACGGCCACCGCCACCGAGGACATCAGCCAGAAAATTGAGGCGATTCAGAACGACACCAAGGGCGCGGTGGTGGCCATTGATCAGATCGGCAAGATCATCAACCAGATCAACGACATCCAGAACACCATCGCCAGCGCGGTGGAAGAACAGACGGCCACCACCAACGAGATCGCCCGCAACGCCTCCGAAGCGGCCAAGGGCAGCAACGAAATCTCCAAGAACATCACCAGCGTGTCCACGGCGGCCAAGAACACCACCGAGGGTGCGAACAACACCTTGAGCGCGGCGACCGAACTGGCCAAGCTCGCGACCGACCTCAAGCGCACGGTGGATCTGGCGAAAGTCTGACCGTGGCAAAACGAAATTCATCACCCGTGCCCCCATGAAAATGCTCATTGTGGATGATTCCAAGGCCATGCGCACCTATCTGCAAAGCCTCGCGACGGAGCTGGCGTTCCAGACCGAGGAGGCGGAGGACGGCCGGGCGGGGTTGAACAAACTCATCAACAACGACCCGCGGGAGCCGTTCGCGGTGGCGCTGGTGGACTGGGAGATGCCGGTGATGAACGGCCTCGAACTGGTGCAAACCGTCCGGCGCAACCGCGACTTCAACTCCGTGAAACTGATGATGGTGACCACCCAGAACGCCATGGAGAACGTGGCGCAGGCGCTGGCGGCCGGGGCGGATGATTACCTGATGAAGCCCGTCACGCGGGAATTGCTCGGGGAGAAGCTCCAGATCCTCGGCATGGTCTGACGCCGCACCTTATTATGCCCAAAATACGTGTATTGGTGGTTGACGACGCGGTGGTGATGCGCAAGCTCATCAGCGAGGTGCTGGCCCGCGACCCCGGCCTGGAAATCGCCGGCATCGCGGCCAACGGCCACATCGCCCTGCAAAAAATCACGCAAGTGAACCCCGACGTGGTCACCCTGGACATGGAGATGCCGGAAATGGACGGGCTGGCCACCCTGCGGGAGCTGCGCAAGACCCATCCCAAGCTGCCGGTCATCATGTTCAGCACCACCACCACCCGCGGGGCCGCGAACACGCTGGATGCCTTGTCCGCCGGCGCGACGGATTATGTGGCCAAACCCGCCAACGTGGGCGGGGTCACCGAGTGCATCGGACGATTACAGAACGAGCTGGTCACCAAAATCAAGGTCCACTGCCGCCATGTGGATGCCACCGGCTGGTCCGGTCCGCCCAGAGGGGCGGTGTTCCCGCCGGCCCCGGTTTGTCCCCGCCACCTGCAGGGCCACACGGAGCCGGAGGTGGTTTGCGTGGGAACCTCCACCGGCGGGCCGAATGCGTTGGTGGAAGTGTTTAAACGGCTGCCGGCCGGATTTCCGCTGCCGCTCCTCATCGTGCAGCACATGCCGCCGGTGTTCACCGCCATGCTGGCGGAACGGTTGACCTCGTTGGGCGGCGTGCCCGTGCACGAGGGGACCGAAGGGTTGCGGGTGTTGCCCGGGAACGCGTACATCGCACCCGGCGGGAAGCACATGGAAGTGCGGCGCATGGGCTTGAATTTGTTTTTGCGCATTCAGGAGGAGCCGCCGGAGAACTCGTGCCGTCCTTCGGTGGATGTCCTGTTCCGCAGCGTGGCGCTGGCGTATGGCCCGCATGTGTTGGCGGTGGTCATGACCGGCATGGGGCAGGATGGCTTGCGCGGCTGTGAATGGATCCGGGAACGCGGCGGCCGCGTGCTGGCGCAGGACGAGGCCAGCAGCGTCGTTTGGGGCATGCCCGGCTATGTCGCCCAAGCGGGCCTGGCGGACAAAGTTCTCCCGCTCATCCAAATCGCCGGTGAAATCATCCGGCAGACCCGGGTGGCGGCGGCCGCCCTGGTGGCGTGCTGAAAGGTGCCATGCCTATCACCAAACAAGACTTCGATTACGTCGTCCAACTGGCCCAAAGCCAGGCCGCCATCGTGCTGGAACCGGGCAAGGAGTATCTGGTGGTCAACCGGCTCACCACGCTCGCCGAGCGGGAGGGATACAATACGCTGGCCGATTTTATCGGCAAGCTGCGCTCGGAACCCGTCATCAACGGCCTGCACCATAAGAGCATTGACGCACTCACCACCAACGAGACCTCCTTCTTCCGCGATTTCCATCCCTTTGAAGCCCTGCGCAAACACATCCTGCCCCGGCTGATCGAGCTGCGGGCCGACGTGCGGGAATTGCGGATCTGGTGCGCCGCCTGTTCCACCGGCCAGGAACCGTATTCGCTGGCCATGCTCATCCATGAGCATTTCCCCCAGCTCCGGGATTGGAAGATTTCCATCCCGGCCACGGACCTTTCGCCGACCGTTTTGAAGGTCGCGGCCGCCGGCGACTACTCGCAATTTGAGGTCAATCGCGGCCTGCCGGCGGCTTATCTCATTAAATATTTCACCAAACAGGGCGACCGCTGGCAGGTCAAACCCGAAATTAAACAATATGTCCAGTTTCGGCCGATGAACCTCATCCAGCCCTGGCCCATCTTGCCGCCCTTTGACCTGGTGTTCCTGCGCAACGTGATGATCTACTTTGATGTGGCCACCAAAAAAATGATCCTCAAACGCGTCCGCAACTGCCTGCTGCCGCATGGCCATCTGTTCTTGGGCACCGCGGAGACCACGATGAATCTCGACCCCGAGTACCAGCCGGTCACCTTCGACCGGACCGTGGTCTACAGCCTGCAAAGGCCGGAGACACCGGCCCACAATTAGCGCACGGCACCCGCGACTGCGGGATCACCGGCCAACTCTGCGAGGGGCGATGATTCCCCCTGAACCTCAATCGGGCGGTTGTCGTGAGACGATATGGAGTGCGCCGGCAGATCCCGCTCTGCGGGAGGCGACGGCGTCCCGCAGAGCGGGACGGTTGATTGTCCCTCTCCAAAGCGGTGTCGCCCCCGCCCGGGGCGGGATTGCCACCGCACTCCAAAACGATTTCTTGCGAAACGCCGGTTCAGGGGTTCCGGCCTAGAGGGGAAAGAGCTTCCAGATCATGACGAACGAACTCGCAAAGTCCTGCGGCCGCTCGTTCACCCAGGCGGTGACTTTGTCGACGGAAAACCACGCGCCGGTTTCGATTTCATCCGGATGCAGTTGGAACGGGCCTTCGGCGGCGGCGCGGTAGATCCAGCAAAATTCCCAGCCGGTGTCCGGCCCGGCCTTGACTTTAAACCGCCGTTCCGGCGGGCGCGGCACCTGCAGGCCGATTTCCTCGCGCAACTCGCGCACGGCGCAGGCGTCATAATCCTCCCCCGCGTCCACATGGCCGGAGGCGGAGGAATCCCACCGCCCGGCGGCGGTGTCTTTTTTCATTGACCGTTTTTGCAGGAACACCTCGCCGCGGGCGTTGAACACCAGCACATGCACCGCGCGATGCCAAAGTCCGCGCGCATGCACCTCCCGGCGCGAGGCGCGGCCGACCACCTCGTCGCGTTCGTTGACCACATCAAAAATTTCTTCGCTCATGGGTTGAGGTGTCAATATTATTGGAACAAACCGGCGGGTTATTCAAGCGGGCATTTTCCCGGTGGCCTGCTTACTCCAACAGGCTGCGGAGGGTGGCGGTGCTGTGGGTGAGGCGTTCGGCCAGCAGGCAGACCATGAAGCGATGGAAGGCCAGCGCCAGCGCCGGCTCGGCCTGTTCCATGCGCGCCAGCGCCGCCTCCGAAAGTCCGTAAACCACGCACGGTTCATGCGTGACCACGGAGGCCGTGCGCGGCCCGCCGAGGAACAGGGAGATTTCGCCCACGACCGTTCCCGGCCCCATCGTCCGCAGGCGCAGGGTGCGGCCATCGGCAAATTCCAGGTGGGCGGTGACCCGGCCGGATTCAATGAAATAAAGGCCGTTGGAAGCGGTTCCCTGGCGGATCAGGTGGGTGTGGGCGGGGATTTCCCGGCGCTCCAGAAACGGGAGCAGGCAGGCAGGGTCGGCCGCCGGCGGCCAGAGTTCCGCCAGTTGTTCGGTCAGAATCAACCGGGACCGGGCCTGGCCGGGGGCTTCGGCGAGCAATTCATTCTCACATGCTTCCAACCCGTGATCCAGATCCGGATACATCTGCAGGCCGCCGGCCCCGGCGGCGGGCTTGTCCGCATAATTCAACTCGCCGGTCAGTTCCGGGCCGGCCTGACACAGCAGGAGGCTGAAGCCGTGTTTCTGGCCCAGTTGTTCGGCTTTGCGCAGGCTGAGGAGGGCCGAGGAATCCAGCCCGGTCACCCGGCGAAAATCCAGCACGACGAACCGCAGGGCGGGCAGCGCGGCGTCGGCCAGCCGGCCGCGGATTTTATCCAGCACATGGCTGGCGGTGCCAAAGAAAATGAAGCCCTGCAGCTTGAGGATGTAAATCCCCCGGCCTTTTTCCTGGAGCCAGCGCAGGTCGCGCATCGGCCGGTCCACATTGCTGGACAACTGGGCACCCGCCAGGGCATGGGTGACGACCTCCACGCGGCTGTAATTGTGGATGAACAAAACCACGGCCGCCCCCACGCCGATGATGATGCCCTGGGTGTAGCCCAGCACACCGATCACCGCCAAGATCAGCAGCACCACCGCGTGGTCCACCCGGGTTAATCGATGGCGGGCTTCCACCACCCATTCCCACAAGAACATGAAGCCGAGAAAAAACAACAGACCGCCGCAGACGAATTGGGGCAGCCAGGTCACCAAACCAGGTCCAAAGAGGAGGGCCAGACCGCAGATCATTCCGGACAGAGCCCCCACCCAACGGTGGTTGGCCCCCAAGCTGGCGGCCAACCGGGAGAGGCTCAGGGAATGAAAGCCCACCATGCCGCCACCCAGACTGGCCAGGGTGGTGGCCAGACCGGCGGATCGGAGTTCCCGGTTGATGTCCAGCTCCTGCCGCGTGGCCAGCTCCAAGGCACTGGCGGTGAGGAGCACGGAAACCACGCTGGTCAGCAGGATGCTGCCAATGATGTTAAACTCGCCGCCGAGGGCCGGCCAGGGAATCCCCGCGAACGGCCAGCCGGGAAACCGGGCAATTTGGTTGTCCGACAGGGCCGAGGGCAGCCAGCCCTGATCCCGTGCGGCGGAGAGGGAGGTGCCGGAAAATGTCAGTCCGGCATAAAACAGACCCACGGCGGCCATCAGCATGAGGGCGGGAATCACGGGGTGGCGGGCGCGTTTCATGAGCCAGAACAACAAGGTCCCCAGGATCACCCCCGGCAACCACTTGAAGATCTCTGACGGCATGAACAGCCCGGGCAGGGTGTCCCAAGCAAGCGCATGACCGAGCATGACGCGGAACGCCCCCAACGTCAGCAGCCAGCCAGACCCGGCCAGGAACCCGCCGATCACCGGATAAGGAATGTACTGGAGGAAATCCCCCATCTTCAGGCGTCCGAACAAAAAAAGGACCAGGCCGGTGATCAACGAGACCAGGGTGATGGCGGCGATGGCCGCCCGGCATTTCGCCTCCGGTGGCGCGGCGGGCATTTGCGCCAGCACGCCGGCGACCAGCAGGGCCATGATCGGCGCGATGCGATCCTGCGGAATGGCAATCACCCCGCGCAAGGAACTGGTGAGGGACACCAGCGCGCCGACGACCGCCGCCGTCCAGAGCATCAGCCAAATGCCATGGCCGACGAACGGCTGCAGGGGGCCGGTAAAAATGAGGGCGGCAAACGAACAGGCCGCGATGATCGTAAAGCCCCCGGTCACGGTGGCGGCCATGAGGGTGGAAATCGCGGTCCTAAAAGTCCACGCTCTGATAGGGACATCCATCACACCAACATTTCAGCTTTCCGCACGGGTGTCCATGCCGGAACGAATTGTAACCAGAATGTAACGTCAGCCTTCAAGGCGCTGCAACCCCTCCACCGTCGCCTGATCCAGATTGTGGAGGCAGTCAAACAGCGCGGCCTTGAATGACGCCGGGCCGCAGGTGCCCCGGGCCGCAAGCTCCCCGGCAATCCCGTAACAACACAACGCCGCCGCCGCCGCCCGCCGGTGATCCGGTTCGACGGCGGCAAACGCGCCAATAACGGAGGCCGCCATGCAGCCGGTGCCCACCACGCCGGTCATCCGGGCGTCCCCGTTCCGGACGCGACAAATCCCGCGCCCGTCCGCCACCACATCCACCGCCCCGGTAATGGCCACCGTGACTTGCCGATGCGCGGCCAGCGTTTGCGCCAGCTCCGCCAGGTCCGCCGCCACTTCCGCGGCATCCACGCCGCGGGCGCGGACATCGAGGCCGCTGACGCGGGCGATTTCCGAGGCGTTGCCCTTGAGGACGTTGATTTTCACCTGGTCCAGCAGTTCGAAGATCATGCGGTCGCGGAATGCGGTGGCCCCTGCGCCGCAGACATCCAGGATGACCGGAATGCCTTTTTGGTTGGCCGCCGCCGCCGCCAGCTTCATGGCTCCGATCATTTCCACGGTCAGGGTGCCGATATTAAGCACCAGGGCGGAAGCCAGCCGGGTCATCTCCGCCACCTCTTCCGGTGCATGGGCCATGACGGGAGAGGCACCGAGGGTTTTGACGATTTGGGCGCAATCATAGATGGTCACCCAGTTGGTCACATGATGGACCACCGGGGCTTGTTGCCGGACTTTTTGGAGCAACTCGAAGGGATTCAAGAATGGGTTCATTTTAGGATTCATATCCGGATGCCTGACCGTTCTTCATTTGCGCCCGGACCCATTCACACGATTGAACCATCAAGCGGCCCTTAATGCCATTTTGACATATCACCGATTGATCCTGTATTCATACCCAGATCATGAGCGACACGCAAACCGAAAGCACCGTCACCCCCGTGGAATTGCAGCGCCGGCTGGCCGCCGGCCGGCCGGCCCGACTGCTGGACGTGCGCACGCCCGGCGAATACGCCGCCGCCCATGTCCCCGGCACCCGGCTCCTCCCGCTGGACGAACTGGACCCGGCGGCCTATGGCCGGAAACGCGACGGGGATGCGGCGCCGGTCTATGTGCTGTGCCAGACCGGCGGCCGGGCGCGCCGCGCGATCGAGAAGCTGGAACGCGCCGGGGTGCGCGGCTGCGTGCTGGTGGAAGGCGGCACCCAGGCCTGGATGGACGCCGGACTGCCCATAAACCGCGGCCGGAGCCGGGTGTTGCCGCTCATGCAGCAGGTACAGATCATCGTGGGTTTGGTGGCCGCAGGCGGCGGGCTGCTGGCCCTGACGGTCAATAAATGGTTCGCCCTCCTGCCGGTGATGGTCGGCAGCGGGCTGCTGTTCGCCGGCCTGACCGGCTTTTGCGGGCTGGCGGTGTTGTTGGCCAAGATGCCTTGGAACAAGACCTCCGGCGGGGGCATCCCTTCGGGAAAATAACCCCATAATACGAGGAGATGGCAGGTGCGGGAGGGGAGACGGGGCCAAAGTCCCAGGTTTAAAGTTCATTGTCCATGGAAATATCCCGGTGGCATTCGCCCCCTCACCGGGAACTTCCGGCGGGGACATTCGTCCCGGAAACCGGCGGGTCGGCCGGGACCAGAAAGGACCGATTGCCGGCGTCCTTGGGATCGTCGTTGCGCGGATAATCCCGCCAGAGCCAGCGTAGCATTTCGGGCATGATCGCACCGCCGTGCTTGTTGGAATGCGTGCCGATGCCCCAGGTGTAGTTCACGTCGTAATGTTTCTCCGTCAGCGCCGCCACCATCCGGATGTTTTGCCCATGCCAGTCCCGGCCCGGGCTGTAGGCGCCGCCCGCCCGGCCCAGGCTTCGGTTGTCGTTGATCCCGTCCTGCAGGAAAACGCGGATGGGTTTGGCGTCGTTCGTCCGGATAATGTCGGGGTAGGCGTCGCCGCCCCGGATGGCGGTGAAGCTGCCGATGATGCTGATGACTTTGCGAAACTGATCCGGCCGGTGCCAGGCCACGTTAAAGGCGCAAATCGCCCCGGAACTGGCGCCGGCGATGGCACGGTCATTCGGATCGGATGAAATGTTGTATTGTTTGGTGATGACCGGCAGCAACTCTTCTACGGTCAGGCGGGGATAAAGGTCATCAATCGCGTTGTATTCCAAGGGGCGGTTGCCGGTGCGGTCGCCCCATTCGGCGTCCGTGGGCTCGGTCTGGTCGGGATGGTGCCCGGGGTTGACAAAGACCGCGATGGTCACGGGCATTTCGCGCCGGTAAATCAGGTTGTCGAACACGTACGGGATGCGGTATTCGCCGTTGGTGTTGACGAAGTAATGGCCGTCCTCGAAGACCATGAGGCAGGCCGGTTTGGCCGGGTCGTATTGGGCCGGGACGTAAATCCAATAGTTGCGGGTGGTGTTGGTGAAGAGGTTGCTGGGCAGGACGGCCGGGCCGATGATCTTGCCCGACGGCACGCCGGGCTGGGGCGCCGAATCCGGACCGAGCCGGTAAACATCATCCGTGGCGGCGGCGGAAGCGCCCCGGGCGGCCAGACAGAATCCCAGCACAATGCAGGACAGTGATTTCATAAGCAAGGGGGTGGATCGGTGAAACAGGGTTCTGATCGTTTGGTTCGGCTTACTCATTACATTAGAAGTCGGCTATTTGCAATCACAAACGTGATGCCGGCGGTGGTTCCAACCGCGTCCGGCCGGCGCAAGCCGGTTGGGACACCCCAGAAACGGCAAGAAAAAGGCAATTTCTACAAAGCCAAATCAAGGAGAGCCGATAAACTTTTCAACAAGAACAGACTGTGCCGAACAATTAAATTAATTTTACAACCAAACCTCAGAGCCAACCAACTCATCATTCATGAAAATAAAATTCACCCCACTTAACGTGTCCTTGAGCGCCGGGCTGCTGCTCCTGCTGCCGGGGATGACCCAGGCCCAGCCCACCGCCCATTATTGCCCGGGCGCGGAGGGCCTGGACGCCGCCTCGGTGCCGCCGCCGGGAATCTATGTGCGCGATTACAACATGTTTTACTCCGCCGACCATGTGAACAATGCGGCCGGGCAGAAGTTGGCGAATGTGAACGCCTTCATTTACGCCAACGTGCCGCGCATCATCTGGATGTCCGAGACCAAGTTTCTGGGCGCGGATGTGGGCGCGGACGCCCTGCTGCCGCTGGTGGACACGCATTTGGACGGCCATGTGCCCACTTTTGGCGCGGGCGATCTGCTGTCCGCGGGCATTCTGGCCTGGCATCCGCAGCGGTTTGATTTTGTGGTCTGTGACGGCGTGTGGTTCCCCACCGGCAATTATGCGCCGGGCGATCCCACCCTGGCCGGGAAAGGTTACTGGGGCGACATGTTCACCGCCGGCGGCACCTGGTATGTGGATGCGGCCAAGACCTGGACGGTTTCCGCCCTCAACCGCTACGAGTTCAACGGCGAACAGGAGCAGACCCACATCACCCGCGGCCAGGCGTACACGATGGAATGGGGGGTTGGCAAAACCTTCGAAAATAAAATGTCCGCCGGCGCGGCAGGTTATTATCAGCAACAAATCACGGCTAACCATGGTGGTGGCGCCGCCGCCAACTACAACCGGGTGGCCGCGGTCGGTCCGGAAATTGGCGGGGTGATTCCGAAAATTGATGTGATGGTTTCCTTGCGCTATCTTTACGAATTCATGGCGGAGAACCGGTTGCAAGGCCAGACCGTCACGCTGACCCTGACCAAGCGGTTTTAAATGATCAGCCAGCGCGCCGGTTTGCGGGCGCAACTTCTGGTTTTTGCGGAAGTGAATTCAGATTGCCGATCTGGTTTTGAACCGGATCGGCACTTTCGTTTGGCGGATGAAGTTGCCGGTCAGAGGAGGTTCTGACATGGTATGGCCATGACACGGCCCAAATCAATGATCACCCCGGACCGACCTCCTGACCCCGGCCGGCGCCTCCGCCTGCGCGTGACGGCCACGGCGGAAACCCTGCTGCGCGGCGGGCATCCCTGGCTGTTCGCCAACAGCATCCGGGAGCAGAACCGGCCCGGCGTCTGCGGGGAACTGGCGGTCATCTATGACCGGCGGGATCAATTCCTGGCCGCCGGGTTGTTCGATCCGGATTCGCCCATCCGGGTGCGCATCCTGCACGCCGGCAAACCCGTGACGCTGGATGAGAATTGGTGGCGGGAAAACCTCCGGCGCGCGCTGGACCGCCGCGCGGGGCTCTTTGACGCGCACACCAACGGCCACCGCTGGATCAACGGCGAAAGCGACGGCTGGCCCGGGTTGGTGCTGGACCGCTACGCCGGGGTGCTGGTCTTGAAACTATACACCGCCATCTGGCTGCCCCGGCTGGCTGACCTCACCCGGCTGATCCGCGAAACTTTGCAACCGGAGCGCCTCGTCCTGCGGTTCAGCCGGAACCTTGAGGTGGCCGCCCGCCGGGGCGGCCGGTTGGCCGATGAGGCGAACGGGTTGCGGGAAAGCGCCCCGGTCGTTTTCTTGGAGTCCGGGCTGCGGTTTGAAGCGGACGTGGTGCGTGGGCAAAAGACCGGTTTTTTTCTGGATCAGCGTGAGAACCGGCGCCGGGTGGAGACCGTCGCGCGCGGGGCCGACGTGTTGAATGCGTTCAGTTTCTCGGGCGGTTTTTCGCTCTACGCCGCGCGCGGCGGCGCCAGGTCGGTGACCGACCTGGACATCAGCGCCCACGCGCTGGAAAGCGCCCGGCGGAATTTCCGGCTGAACCAGGACCAGCCGGCGGTGGCCGCCTGCCGGCACGAAACCGTCCAGACCGATGTGTTCGCGTGGCTGGAACTAAACGCGGCGCCCCGGTTTGACCTCGTCATTTTGGACCCGCCCTCGCTGGCCAAACGCGAGGCGGAACGCGCCGGCGCCATCCAAGCCTATGCCAAACTGGCCGCCCAGGGCGTGAAGCACCTGCGGCCCGGCGGCCGGCTGGTGGCCGCCTCCTGCTCCGCCCATGTGACCCCGGGCGAATTCTTTGAGGCCGTGCGGTCGGCCCTGCGCCGCTCCGGCCGGCCCTGGACGGAACTCGCCACCACGGGACAGCCGCCGGATCATCCGGCCACGTTCCCGGAAGCGCGGTATTTGAAGTGCATGGATGTGACGGTTTAAGCCATCCCGGATCCTCAGGACGCCCGGAAGAAAATCCCGTCGAGTTCAGATTCGCGGCCGCTCACCGGATCGCGCGCCCCGGTTTCAATCTTCCACAGGGCGAAACCTTTGACGCGCATGAACTGGAGCATCTCCTCCCACTCCGGCTGGCCTTCGTAGAGCGGCACCAGCGACATTTCCAACTGGACGCCCATCACCCGGTCCAGAGAGGCGCCCGCGCCGGTGAGAATTTTCTTCTCATAACCCTGCACGTCCAGCTTTAGAAAAACCTTTTCGCCGGGGCGGGTCACTTCGCTCCAAATCGCGTCCAGCCGGCGCACGGGCACCCGCTGCTGACCCACCACCGTGGCCCCGGCGAGCCGGCCGGCAATGGGTTTGAGCAACGATCCGCAATCGGCCACCGCGCAAATATTCATGGACAGCTCGCCCTCCACGTCCCCCAGGCCGATGTTCAGGGCGCTCCAGTTGCCGTCGGCGCGCGCGGCTTTTTCCAGTTCCTGGAACACGGGCGGCTGGGGTTCAAAGGACACGATGCGCCCCAGGTAACCCTGCCGGCGCAGTTCGCTGGCGTACTGACCGATGTTCCCGCCGCCGTCCAACACCAAGTTGATGCCATGGTGGGCCAGCAAGGTGTTCAAGGGGCGGTACCAGACAATGTCAAAGCCCCGGGCCCGGACATTCCGGCGGATCAACTGCACCAATGGATGATTTAATTTCAACATGGGATCAAGCCCGCCGATCGGCGGGCAACGGGTCACGGTTCACAATTATGCGGGACAGCATAGGGCCGGCCGGCCGGTTTGTCCATCTCTGACCATGGGGGGGCAAGTTCCGGGGCGCAGGCATCGCGCGCCACCAACAGCGCGCCACCAACATTTTGACAACCGCAGATGAACTATTACAATGCCGGCATCCGCGCCGGGGCGCCTGCGACCCCCCGGAAAGACATTATTCCCATGAAAAATAAACCGGCCCTCCATGGCTTTCACTGCTTTGGCCGCATTGCCTGTCTGGCGGTCGTTGCCCTTTTAACCATCAGCTCCGCCCGGGGCAACCCAAGCCTGGGGCTGCAAACCGAGATCGTTTCCGACCGGGCCGGGGCCGGCGATTTTGCGCTGCTGGCCGCCCGGCAGGCCGCGCCAATTGTTCTGGATCCGGGTGACTGGCCCGGGGTGTTGCGTGCCGGGGCGGATTTGGCGGCGGACGTCGAGCGGGTCACCGGGATCAAACCGGCCCTGGCCACCAATGGCACCCCTGCCGGCCGGCAGGTTGTGCTCATCGGGACCGTGGGGAAGAGCCCCATGATTGACGGCCTCGTGAAATCCGGGAAGCTCGACCTCGGGGCCGTCGCCGGCAAATGGGAGTCCTTTGTCATTACGACGGTTGCCCATCCCGTGCCCGGCGTGGACCAGGCGCTGGTCATCGCCGGCAGCGACAAGCGCGGGACGATCTACGGGATTTACGAAATCTCGGGACAGAGCGGGGTTTCGCCCTGGTACTGGTGGGCGGATGTGCCGCCGCAGCGCCACGAAAATTTGTTCGTCAAGGCCGGGACTTATGTCCAGGGCCCGCCGGTGGTGAAATATCGCGGCATCTTCATCAACGATGAGGAGCCGTGCTTCGGCCCGTGGGCGCGGGAGAAATTTGGCGGAATCAACTCCAATGTGTACGCGCACATGTTTGAACTCCTGCTGCGGTTGCGGGCCAATTACCTGTGGCCGGCCATGTGGGGCAAGGCTTTCAACGAGGACGATCCGCTCAACCCCCAGGTGGCGGATGAATATGGGATTGTGATGGGCACGTCACATCATGAACCGATGATTCGCGCCCAGAAGGAATGGACCGACCATCACACGCAATACGGCAACGGCCAATGGAACTACGCCACCAACGAGCAAGGGCTCAAACAGTTTTGGACCGACGGCATCGAGCGGAACAAGCATTACGAGAGCATCGTCACCATGGGCATGCGCGGTGACGGTGACCTGGCCATGCCGGATGCCGGCGGCCTGGAGGCCAACAAGCAACTGCTCGAAAAAATCATCACCGATCAGCGGCAGATTCTGGCCGATCACCTGAATCCGGACGTGGCGAACGTGCCGCAGCTCTGGGCGCTCTTCACGGAAGTCCAACAGTATTATGACGCGGGCCTGAAAGTGCCGGAGGATGTCACGTTGTTGTTCTGCGACGACAACGTGGGCGACCTCCGCCGCCTGCCCACGCCGGCGGAAAGGAAGCGCAGCGGCGGGGCCGGCATCTACTTCCACATGGACATGCACGGCGGCCCATTTTCCTACCAATGGCTCAACAGCAACCCGCTGCCGAAGGTGCAGGAGCAGATGAATCTGGCGTATGAATACGGGGCGACCCGCATCTGGCTGGTCAATGTCGGCGATCTCAAGCCCCTGGAGATTCCGCTGGAGTTTTTCATCCGCATGGCGTGGGACCCGGCGGCCATGACCAAGGACGTGGTCGCTGCCTACCAGTTGCGCTGGGCCGAGCGCGAGTTTGGCCGGGAGCATGCGCCGGAGATTGCCGGTCTGGCCGCCCAATACGCCAAATACAATGGCATGCGCAAACCGGAATTGCTCAAGCCGGACACGTTCAGTCTGGTCAATTATCGCGAGGCGGAGCGCTTCTCCGACGGGTGGGACGACCTCATGACCAAAGCCCGGAAATTGAACGAGGTGCTGCCGCCGGAGCAAAAGGACGCCTACTATGAGTTGGTGCTGCATCCGGCGTTGGCGTGTGGAAATTTGGCGGACCTCTACGTCGCCGCCGGTCGCAACGCGCTCTTTGCCAAACAAGGCCGGGCCAGCGCGAACGCCGAGGCCGCGCGCGTGCGGGCTCTGTTCAAGCAAGACCAGGCCCTGAGTGATTATTTCAACAACGGGCTGGCCGGCGGCAAATGGCATCACATGATGGATCAAACTCACATCGGCTATACGAGTTGGGAACCGCCCCGGGAAAATTATATGCCCAAGGTGACCGAACTGACGCTGCCGGACACGGCGGACTTCGGCGTGGCGGTGGACGGTTCGACTGCGGCCTGGCCCGGTGGTGGCGGCGAGCCCGGCCTGCCCGCGTTCGATTCGCTGAATCCGCAGCGTTCCTATGTGGAGGTCTTTGCCCGCGGGAACAAACCGGCGGTCTTCCAAGCCGGTGCGGATCAGCCTTGGATTCTGCTCACGGAAAGCCCGGCTCCGGGGGCCGGGTCAGACCGCCGCGTGTGGGTGGACATTGATTGGGGCAAGGCTCCGGTGGGGGCATCGCCCGGGGCCATCACCATTGCCGGCGGCAGCAATTCTGTGGTCGTGAAATTGACCGCCCACAAGGCCACCGCCGAACAGGCGCACGAGGCGTACGGCTGCTTTGGCGGCTTGACCGGGCCCATTTCATTCCTCGCGGCCGAGGCGACCGCCAACTTTCCCGTCGGCAAGGTGCGCTGGGAAAAACTGCCGGACTACGGCCGGGTCGCCTCCGCGATGGAAGTGTTTCCGGTGACCGCCGACACCATTCAGCCGCCCAACCCGGCGCCACGGCTGGAGTATGCCGTGTATTTTGCCCGGGCGGGAACTTATGACGTGGACGTGATCACCAGCCCGACGCTGGACGTGCTGCCCACGCGCACCTTGGCCCTCGCACTTTCGATTGACGACCAGCCCGTGCAGGTGGTGGGCCCCTTCGCTCCCGCCACCTTCAAGGACGAGGATAATCTGGGCCGGAATTTTAACGAAAATACCCGCAACAACACCCGGGTGTTGCACTTCAAGCAAACCGTCAGCACGCCGGGAAAACACATTTTAAAAATTCACATGGTGGATCCCACCGTGGTGTTGATGAAGGTGGTCATCCACGATGCCCCTCTGCCCGCCTCTTACTTCGGTCCGCCGGAACAACGGGATTGAAGCACGAATCAAAAACTTAGTGTAGTGCTTCGATGGCGGCGGCGATCGAGTTGACGGTTTGCATGGTTTTCCTCGCCACCTCGGCGTCGGATAATTTCAGGCCGTGATTTTTTTCCAGCGCCACGACCAATTGCAGCGCATCCACCGAGTCCAAGCCCAGACCATCGGGGCCAAAGAGGGGCTGGTCATCGCCGATTTCCTCCGGGCGGATTTGCAGCATGAGATTTTCCACCAGCAGACGTTTGATTTGTGCCTTAAGTTCAGTTGAGGTGCTCATTAAAGTATTCCGCCGTCAATTTTCAGCACCGAGCCTGTAACGTAAGACGCCTCGGCGCAAGCCAGAAAACGCACCGCTGCCGCGACCTCCTCCGGCCGCCCAAACCTCCGCATGGGGATTTTCGCCAGCGCCTGCCGCCGGGCTTCGTCGTCCCAGCCGGCCATGGCCCCCGTTTCCACGTAGCCGGGGCAGACGGCATTGACGGTGATGCCCAGGCGGGCCACCTCCTTGGCCAATGACTGTGTCAGGGCCACCACCCCGGCCTTGGCGGCCGCGTAATTGGTCTGGCCGGGCGGCGCCAGCAGGGCGCTTAACGACGCCAGGTTGATGATGCGCCCGCTGCGCTGGGAGATCATCGTGGGCAGCACCGACTGGCAACCGTGAAAAACGCCGTCCAAATTCACGGCGATCACGCCGTGCCACGTCGCGGCCGGCATCTGCATGAGCAACGCATCCTCGTGCCGCCCGGCATTATTGACCAGGACATCCAGCCGCTGATGCACGGACAAAATTTTGGCGATGGCGGCTGTCCACGAGTCGGGCGCGGTGACATCCAACGACACCAGACCGGAGCGCTCGGGATGTTCCGCCACCAGTTTTTCCGCCTGGTCACCACCTTGGTGAACTCCCAGCCAAACAAAATTATCCGGCTGTTCGGCCAAAAATGTTCTGGCGATGGCGGATCCCAGCCCCCCGTTCGCCCCGGTGATTAAGATGACGCGCTTGCTCATGTGGCAGGTTGTTCTGCGTTCATAAAGCGCGCGCCAATCGCCTGTTGGTTCGCCCCGACGACCCGGACGCTGGCGCCCGGAAAGCGTCCCGCCTGAACCAGTCCGCTGGCGATGACGCATTGCCAGGCCGCTGCGGCGGCGAAGGATTCACCCACGATGGTCTTCGGCGCCAGCCGGCGGCCCGGCCAGTCCGGCCAGGCGGACGGGTCCGCTTCGCTGTCACACAGCAGTTCGTCCGCCCGGCCCCGGCCGAGCTGGCCGCGCACCTGGCGCGCGGCGGTGGTGCGGGTTTGGGATTTCGTAAACGAAAAGGCATCCGTGACGGCCGACAACACCGTCCGGGCCGGTGGGTGCATTTTCAGGTATAGCGCCCCCGCGCCGCCGGTGTAAACCGCCGACTTCCGGAACAGACGCACGGCGTCGGCGATGATCCAATCCAGCTCCTCCGCGCCCACCACCACGCAGGCGTCGGCGCGGCCCTCCGCCAGCCAGCCGGCCGCCATGGCCAGACCCTGTAAGAAAGCGCCCCCATCGCCGACCAACGTGGCGTTGATCGCCGGGGAATTCAGATACGCCGCCAGATGGCTGGCCGGCGCATTAAAGACGGTCTCCGGAAACAGCAGCGGACTGGCGGTGGCGGGCTCCCGCAAAACCTCCTCATAGAACCGGCGGGAATAGGCGACGCTGCCCGCCATCGTGCAAACGATCACGCCCAGCCGGAGCGCGCCGGCTTGCACCGGTGCGATATCCGCGCCCACGGCTTCCAGCGCGGCGGCGATGGTGTGTTGCGACAGCGTCGCGGCCCGGCGCAAGCGCGGATGCGCGAGAAATTCCAAACGCGACGCCGGGGGTGGAACGGAACGGACCGTGAGCGTTTTGGCCCAGCCCGGCCGGGCCAGCGTTTGGACGGGCAGCGGCTGTTCTTTTTCCGCCGCCGCCAGCAGGGCGTCCACGCCCCAGCCGGCCGGGGAAACCGCCCCGAGGCCATGGATGAACACCGCGCTCACACCCACCTCCGAAAGACCAACGAGGCGTTCGCTCCGCCAAAGCCAAAGGAATTGGAAAGCGCAATTTCAACTGTGGCGTCCTCGGGTTGGCGCACAAGCTGGAACTGGCAGGCCGGGTCGGGCGTCGTCAACGACCGCGCCGGCGGCAGCCACTGGCCGCGCAACGCCATGAGGCAGACCACCGCCTCGGCGGCCCCGGCCGCCCCCAGCAAATGGCCGATGCCGGCTTTCGTCGAGCTGACCGGCAGACGGCGGGCATGTGCCCCCGCCCAGCGGTTGATGGCCGCTGATTCGGTCGCATCGTTTTGGGGCGTGGCCGTGCCGTGGGCGTTGACATAGTCCACCTGCTCCGGCGCGATGCCCGCGCCCGCACACGCGGCGCTCATGGCCGACAGGGCGGCGCGGCCTTCGGGATGGGGTTGCGTCAAATGGTGCGTGTCGGTGGCCGCACCGTAGCCGATGATCTCGCCGAGAATTTCCGCTCCGCGTTTTTTTGCGCCGGCCAGCGTTTCCAAGGTCAGCACGGCGGCCCCTTCGCCGAGCGTCAATCCGTTGCGTTCCGCATCGAAAGGCCGGCAGGGCGTCGGCGCGAGCGCCTGCAGCGAATCGAACCCGGCAAACGTCAACTGACATAAGGCGTCATAGCCGCCCGTCAGCACCCGGCGGGCGCGTCCGCTGCGCACGGTTTCAAAGGCGTGGCCGATGGCGTTCGCCCCGGAGGCGCAGGCGTTGGAAATAATCGTCAGGGGGCCTTGAAAATCAAACGCATCACAGAGCACCTGCGCCGGTTTTTGCACCTGATAATAAACCACCCGGGTGGCCTGGCGCTTGAAATCATCGGGGCTGTGGAGGGCTTGCCGAAGATAATCCTGGCCCAGCGACATTTCGCCGCTGGTCGTCCCCAGAACCACGGGCAGCGGCTCATCCGGCTGCCAACCGCTTTGCTCCCAGGCTTCGTGGGCGGCGAGCAGCAACATCCGGGCGGCGCGGTTGAGCCGGCGCGATTTTTTCCCGGAAAGCCGGGTGGCGGGCAGGTCCGCCGGGAGTTCAACTTCCGCCGCGATTTTTGCGCGCTGGCGCGAAACATCAAACAGCGTCACCGGCCGGAACGCCGTGGTGCCGGCCCGAAAACCCGCGGCATTCGCTTTCCAGCCGGCTCCAAGCGCGGTGATGATCCCCGCCCCGGTGATGACCACCCGGTGGGGGGCTCCGGCAGGCTTTGGCGGTGGAAACAGCATGCGGTCAGGATGGGTTGGCGGCCATTGCAATGACCGGACCGGCGGCGCGTTGGCGGTAAAATTCCGCCAGCCCGGTTTTGGCGGGGACCAACCCTTCGGCGGCGATGGCCTGGAGCACCCGTTCCTCCGTCATGATAAAACGGTCGCGTTTGTAGATGACGTAATCTCCGCGCACCTCCGCGGGCGTCAGATTCATCGTCACCAGATTGGCCCCCGCGCGCAAGCCGTGCCGGTAACCCTCCGGAGCCGCCAGATTAAAGGCGCTCACGGCGGGGATCACCCAGTCCGGACGCAGCAACCGCAACGCGCTCACGCTGTTAAAAGTCCACTCCGGTCGGGCGGCGGCCGCCGCGGCCAGCGGGGTTTCATTTCCCGGAATGAACGGGCTGACGCTGCAACCGCTCAATGGCAGGTCGCGGGCCGCTTCAAGGTTATTCAGCAGATCCTCCGGCGTTTGCCCGGGCAGCCCGGCGATGAAACCGGAGCTGACCTGCCAGCCGCGCTCCGCCAGCCACCGGATGTGCTGCCGCCGTTCCGCCAGCGTGCCGGGAGCGGAAAAATGTTCATACCGTTCCGCGTCCCCGATCTCAAACTTCATGATGAAAATGCTCGCGCCGGCGGCTTGCAACGCGTCGTAAAGCTCCAGGGACAAGGTTCCCAGACACACGCTGATGCCAAGGGGCGTTTCCCGCCGCAACGCCTTGATGAGCGGCAAAACCACTTCGCGCACCGCCACCGGGTCCTCCCCGGCCTGGATGTTGACGTCCGTGACACTTTCCGGACGATGCTGGATGAGCAATTCCGCGATCTGCCCGGGCAGCGCCCGAAACCGGTGCAACGCGCGATTATCCCGGCGCATCCCGCAGTAGGCGCAGTTTTCGCGGCAGAAATTGGAAACCTCCACCACGGCGCGCACAAACACTTGGTTGCCAAATTCCTCCCGCGTCACCGCGGCGGCGCGCCCGTGAAAGGCCGCCTGGGCCGCGCCAGTCAAAGCGAGGTCGGCCGCGGTCGGAACATAGTCGTAATTTGCCACCGGTCTATGATATTCGGCCCGGCCCCGGCGCCACCAGTGGGGTGAACACCCCATGGCCGTCCGGCGCCGCCCGGTTTAAAGTTGGTCCGGGTGCGGTGGCGCAACCCCGGGTTGCGGCCGCCAGCATCATGCATTATATTATATTACTATGAAAATTAAACAGAAAAATCATCGCCTCACGGCGTGCGCCCGGCCGGATTCCAGCGCCGGGGCGGGGACGGCTCGTCCCCATCGTTTATATGATAACGTTAGAAACACGGGGACGGGCCGTCCCCGCCCCGGTTTTTACGCGTTCTTGAATCGGCCCTGGGCGTTCGCCCTTGGGGCCCTGATCGTGCTCGCCGCGCCGGCGGCGCCGGCCGCTGATCCGCAGGCCCTGGAGTTGATCAAATTGGGCGACCAATATGTCGGCGTTCAATCCAAAGACAAGGTTGTCCAAATCCGGTCGGAAAAATCCGTCGCCAGCCTCACCCCGGACATCTGGTATGTCGTCTATTACGATCCGGATGCGACGTTCCGCGCCATCGAAGTGAAATTCGGGGCGGGGCAAAAGCTGGATGTCTCGCGGCCGGGACGTGTGCTGGAAAGGTTTGGCGACGACAAGAACCCGCTGGACGCCGCCAAAATGATCATTGATTCGGACCGGGCGGTCAAAATCGCCGCCTCCCAGCCGCTCTTGCAGAACCTCACGCTCAAAGCCAGCCAGCTCTGGCTGGAACATGGTGATCTGGGCCCGCAATGGCGGGTGAAGTTATGGGCCGCCAAATTGAAAAACCCAAATGAAGATGCGGATATCGGCATCGTCATCCTGTCCGCCGCCGATGGCTCGATCCTGAAAATTGATTTGCACCCCAACAGTGTGGATTGATGGCGCCTGTTCTCCCAGAGGTGATCGATTGGCAACGCCAATGCGCCGCCGTAATTCCCTGCTTCAACGAAGCCCCGGGGATAGGGACGGTGGTGGCTCAGGTCCGGCGGCATCTGCCCAAAGTCATCGTCGTGGATGACGGTTCAACCGACGCCACGGCTGAATGCGCCCGGCTGGCCGGCGCGGAGACCCTCCGGCTGGCGAAAAATTCCGGCAAAGGTGCGGCGCTGAAATCCGGCTGGCGGCGCGCTCGGGAACTGGGCTTTTCTTGGGTGCTGCTGCTGGATGGCGACGGCCAGCATGCGGCCGAGGACATTCCCCGGTTCTTTGCTTGTGCCGGCGAGACAGGGTCCGCCCTGGTCGTTGGCAACCGGATGGGCGACTGCGCCGCCATGCCTTGGCTGCGCCGCACCGTGAACCAGTGGATGTCCCGCCGGATTTCCCACATGACGGGCGCGGCGCTGCCGGATTCCCAATGCGGTTTCCGGCTGGTGCATCTGGAAACATTGTCGCATTTGACCCTTCACGCCAACCGGTTTGAAATCGAATCGGCCATGCTCGTCGCCTTTTGCCGGGCCGGGCGGAAAGTTGAATTTGTCCCGATCCGGACCCTCTATGGAAACGGCGGGAGTAACATCAACCCGCTGACGGACACGCTCCGCTGGTTGAACTGGCGGCTGCTGGATCCGGGGGGGCATTTGCCGAACCAGAGGGGAATACCCGACTGAATGGACCGGCTGGTGGCATGTCAAACCTGCGGGCTGGTGCAAGCAGCCGACCAGCCTCCGCCGGGCTCGGTCATCCGGTGCGCCCGTTGCGCGGCTCCGGTGTATCACCGGCACCGCCACAGCCGGGAGCGCACCCTGGCCTTTTCCCTGGCCGCCCTGCTGCTCTATTTTCCGGCGAACTTGTATCCCGTGGTCACCGCCGAATATCAAGGACACCACACGGAGACAACGATCCTCCAGGGCATCAATTCGCTGTACGCGCACAAACAATACTTCATCAGCGCGCTGGTTTTTTGCACGAGCATTTTGTCGCCGGTGGTCAAAATCATCGGACTTATTTTCATCACCCTCACGCTCGATTGGTCCGGCGGAAAGAAATCCCGCACCTGGGCCTATCGGATCATCCGCCTCATTGATCCGTGGAACATGCTGGAGGTGTTTTTGCTGGCCATCGGCGTTTCCATGGTGGAAATGGGCGAAATTGCCACGGTGCATCCGGGCCGCGGCGTGTTTGCGTTCTCGGCTGTCGTCGTCCTGACCTTGCTGGCCACCCTGAGTTTTGATTCGCGCCTGATCTGGGATTCACCCGGGGAACAAAAACGTCATGAATGAAACCAAGCCGGCGCCGCCCCAGGCGAGAATCGAAAAGAGCCGGCTGAGCCGGTTCCTCTGGCTCATTCCCCTGGGGGCCGCGCTGTTGTGCGCCTGGTACGTCGGCCGCGACATCCTGTTTGCCGGGCCAACCATCACGATCTATTTTCAAAACGTTGCCGGCCTGCAGGAACAAAACTCGCTCCTCCAGTATCGCGGCGAAAAGATCGGCGAAGTGGAAGCCCTGAAACTCACCCCGGACCGGCAGCAGGTCATGGTCAAAGCCAAACTGGACGCCGCCGCCGCCGGCCTGGCGCGGCAGGGCTCGGTTTTTTGGATCGTCCGACCCGAGCTCAAACCGGGTTCGGTGAGCGGACTGGGGACGCTCGTGTCGGGAAATTACATCAATGTTCAACCCGGCGCCGGCGCGCCGACCAACACCTTCACCGGCGCGGAAAAGGAACCGATTGAACCCGTCCAGGCGCTGGAGATTCAGTTGCTGGTGCCCAAGCTGGGGTCATTGCAGCCACGTTCCCCGGTTTTCTACCGGGACGTTCAGGTCGGCGAGGTGGTGTCCTGCCGGTTGGGCGATGATGCCCGTGAAGTGGTCGTCCAGGCCCGGATTGATGAGGAATACGCTCCGCTGGTGCGGCTGAATTCAAAGTTCTGGAATGCCGGCGGCCTTCATGTTCATATCGGCTTGTTCAGCGGGGCGAGCATCAGCGCCGAATCCGCGCAAACCCTCATCAGTGGCGGCATCGCCTTTGCCACGCCGCCCGATTATCAAACCGCGGCCACCAATGGCGCGGAGTTTGTCCTGAATGATAAATCCCAGGATGAATGGGAAAAATGGTCGCCCGCCATCGCGCTTCATTTTTTGCCGGATGCCGCGATCAATAAAACCCCGATGCCGAACCTTAATCCCAAGCCGTAACCAAGCGATAGAAACGCAAGTGGTTGCGCCGTGGATTTTTGCGTAAGGCGGGGAGTGAGGTGCGTGGCATACACCCCCGGTAAGGCGGCGCTGCCGCGCCGCCCATACATTGTCTTTGCCCCCCCATTTGTCCACCATACCCGCCCTCGCGTCCACGCGCGTTTTCAAACTCTTCTGTCGCGAAGCGACCTCGGAAATTAGCCAGCTACGAAGTGGCTGGGCTGAACCGGTCCGCTAAAGAGCCTAAAGCCCAGAGCCTGCCTTTGGCCCTTTTCTTTCATAATTCATCCTTCAAAATTCATACTTTCCGCCCCCGCCCCACCCTTCGCGTTTGGTTCGCCACGGGTAGCCCGCTCATGATCCCTGACGTGTTTGCAATTCCTTCATCTGCGCGGATATTTGCGCCAGACTGATGTTGATTTTTCGCAACGTGACACGCCGGTTGAAAATGACCAGCAACAGCGTCAAGAGCGTTCCCACTCCCAGCAACGCCACGGCGCGCGAGGTGATAAACGCCGCTTTTCCCAGCATCAACGTCACCAGTACGTGCCTGTCCACGACTGTGCCATCGGACAAAATAAGACTCTCATCAACGGCGTTCGTTTGCGTGACGGACGGCACGTTTGAATTCATTTTTTGAGATTGTGCCGCGCGCTCCTGTTTAACCAACAATTGAACTTGCGGAATGATGGCATAGGACATGCCCCACATGAGAAATATGCCGGCGGCAATGCAAAGGACTCCCACTCCCAGAGCCACTGACGTCAGCAAGCGACTTTTCCAGTCCTGCAAATGTATTTTGTTCAAGATGGCATCGTTCAGTTCATTTTTATTTTCATTCATGGCAGTTTCCTTTCCAGTGCGTCTTTCAACGCTTGTTTGGCATAGTGAATCCGTGACCGCACCGTGCCGGGCGCGCAGTTGGTCACACGCGCAATTTCTTCGTAGTTCATGTCTTCGAAGAACCACAGCACCAGCACCTCGCGGTGTTGCGGCGCAAGCAAGGCCAGCCCGTGCTGCAATTGTTCCGTATCCACGGCTTCTTGGCGGACTTCCACCAGCTCCATGGATTCATCCTCCGCCCAGGGCTCCCAGGTGATTTTGCGTTTGCGATATTCCCGATAGATGCGGTCGCGGGCGATGCGAAATGCTCACGGACGGAATTTGCCCGCGTCCAACAAGCCTGGCAGGCCGCGATAGATGGCCACCCAGATTTCCTGAACCAGGTCTTCCACCAGCGTTGGCGATGACTCCATCATTTTGTGCGTGTAACGAAGTAAATGCGGCCCATGCAACTCCAGCAGCCCGCGGAACGCCGTCTCGTCGCCGATTTGGCTTCGGAGCACCAACGTCTGCTCGTAAAGTTGTTGTGGCGTTGCGGACATGTTCGCTTCAATGGTTAAGCTGCCGACAGCCGACGGAAAGTTCAATCGAGTTGCAACAATTTTTAGTCGCACCAACCTCACACTGCAATGTATCCGCTCTGCGGGGTCCCCGCCTTTCCTCTATGTGTTCTATGCGTTCTTTGCGGTTAAATAACTCGTAACTATTCAGGTTAGGGCCCATGCAAAAATTAATTCGGATTTAATCTCGGCAGGAGGGTGTAATTCCATTGGGGTAAAGTTGGATGTGCGAGCAGGTCTAGTTTGTTCATTTGCTCCTTGGAGATTTTGATTT
>Ga0182012_10000411_pt1 | contig 48435 bp, 47 predicted proteins | sample 612S2SmetaG_FD_120486 | JGI IMG/M metagenome (GOLD analysis project Ga0182012, IMG submission 120486) | Permafrost microbial communities from Stordalen Mire, Sweden - 612S2S metaG | ecosystem: Environmental > Terrestrial > Soil > Wetlands > Permafrost | place: Sweden: Stordalen | collected... | reverse complement strand
GCGCCGACGATGTCGCTCAGTTCCCGCTCGATGCCGGGGCTCGCAGTCGTCACAGTCATGTCGTCGTTGAGACGCCGCGTTCGACGGTGGGGATGCCGCGGCCTCGACTGCTCGCTTGCTCGCACCCACCTTGACCCGGACCGCGCCTTTCCCTTATCGTGAAGGCCGAAATTGAAGGTTGAAGCGGGCGTCTCTCTGATGCACCGTTCTTTTTTGGGAGGTGTTCCTTGAAGTTTCTTTCTGGGCTCGCCGCGGTTGCCGGCGTTGCCGCACTCGTCGCTGCGGGCGTTCACGGTGCGGTCGCGGCCTCGCACGCAGCGCCGCCCTTCGGCGCGAGCAAAGCTCCGGTTACGGTCAAGGCCGCGAGCGGCGTACAGCCGTTCGTCAAGGCCGGCCACGGGCCGCGTCCGTTCATGCGGCGCGACGAGCAAGGCCCGGGCTGTACCGTGGTCAATCCCTCACAGGTGCTCAGCCAGTCGCTCTACGGCTCGCCGCCGTATTCGGCTGCGGTCGCGGTGACCACGAACGGCGCCACCGTCAACGCGACCAACGTCAATGCCGCAGGCTGCGACTTCGGCATCTACGTCGCGCCCGGCGTCTCCGGCGTCACGGTCACCGGCAACGTCGTCCACGACGCATTTCAAGTCGGCATCATGGTCGATAGCGCTTCGAACGTAAACGTGCGGGGCAATCAGGTTTCGCAAACCGGCTGGCACGATCAGAACGGCTACGATCCCAACGGCGTGCAGACCGGACTCGCGATCTACTATCTCGCCGCATCGGGCGACATCGCCGATAACTTCGTGACGCAGTACCAGAAGAACGGCATCACCGCCAACCTTGCGGCCATCGTCTCGCTGGAGAACAACGTCGCGATCGGTCTGGGCTCGGAATCCAACCCCACGCAGTTCATCGCGCAGAACGGCTACCAAATCTACGAAGCCACGCTGTCGAACGCGACGGGGAACTTCTCCGCCTACAACTTCTACGCCAACCCGAGCTATGCCGCGACGGGCTATCTGCTCTGCGACGCCACCACGCCCGCCGGCAAGATCATCAACAAGTCCGAGTTCTACGGTAAAGCCCCCAACGCCAATACCAGTCAACAGAACAACATCAACATCTACGCAGCCAAGAGCTGCTGACCCAAGCACGGCGCCGGGCGATGCGCAGACGGCTTCCGCTGCTCCGCTTCGCCCGCGCGTCGCTGCTCGCCGGATTCTGCGCGCTCGTCGCCTGCGCGAGAGCGACGCAGCCGGCGGCCGACACGCTACGCCTCGTTTCGGGCGCCGACCCGCCGGGCCTCAACCCGCTGGTTTTCGACAACGCGGCCGGAGATCGCGAGATCACGAGCCGGCTCGTGGAACGAAGCGATCTCCTCTTCCTCGGATTCACCCGCGAAGGCGTCGCGTTTCGCGACGACATCGCGGGCATCGTTCCGGCCGTGACCGGCACCCATCTTTGGAACGTCTGGGCCTGGCACCGCGTGCGCTAGGTGCCTGTAGGGCCGCCGTTTGCGCATTCGGCGCCGAATTTGTTCGACGAAGTATCCGGCCGCGCGATCACGCGTGCGCGAGCTTGAGGACCGGACGTTTCTCGTCGAGATCGAGGAGGTCGAACCACGTCGTCACGTCGGGCCGGTCTTTTGCGACCTCGTCGTGGAGCTGCTTGAAGTAGGTCTCGCTCTCGCTGCCCGGCTCGGGCTTCCAATTGGTGCGATCGCGATTGAACGCGTCGATTTCGGCCGTCGTCTTCTTCGCGATGAACGCATCGCGGACCCAACGCTCGATGGCAGCGTCGTCCTTCAACTCGGCGACCTTCGCAGCAAACGTCGCAGCGTCGACGCCTAGGAAGGCGAGCACCGGCTTGTCGTGCGGGCAGTCGTAGTGATATTCGCCGAGCGTGCCTTCGTTGAAGGCGCGCGCCTTGTCGGTCATACGCGCGAGCGAAACGATGCCGTCCATCTTCTGCTTGGGGCTGCGCGGGTAATTCTTGGTGAGATCCATGGAACGAGTATGCCCCGAAAGGCGAGGGCTCTCACCCGGCTCGGGCGGTTCGGCGCAATATGCCGAAAGTCCCGACAAGGGAGGTGGGGACCGCCGGGGCGATGCTGGAATCCGAGTCGCCCATGGAGGTCCGGCTGGTGCAGCTCCTCGGATCCGTGATCACGACGACGTGTTCGTATGCGCTCGCGCGCCTCGAATTCGCGATGAAGCACCGCGATCTGCCCGCGCCCCCGCTGATCGATCGCCTGCCCGACGCGTCCGCCGAGTCGTTGGCGGCCCGGTGGGCCGAGTTCGAGCGCCAACTCGACGACGCTCGGCGCTTTTTGCGCCGGATCGATGACGCGCGCAACAAGCGGGCGGTCTACGACCCGTCCTACGCATGGCTCCTTCGGACCACCCGCGAACTCGACCAATACGCCCGCGCCGTGCGCTGGGTGATGACCGTCGAGGAGGGGCGCTGACGCCCGGAGAGAGACCATGAGCTGGAACGACACCCTCAATAAAGTCCTGAGCCAGGCCCGCGAACTGCAGCGCAGCGCCGCGGAAGCGGTCAACCGGACCGCCGAAGATCTCAAGCCTCAGGTGCAACAGTCGATCGAACACGCGCAAGAGTTGCAAGCCACGTTGACGCGCCACGCCACAGAAAGCGGGCAGGTCGCCGCCGAACAGAGTCAGGTGCTTCTCGGCCATCTGGGCGAATACGTCAAGCTCGGACAAAACGCGCTGCGCGAGAGCGCCGAACAGGCGCGTACCGTGGCGGTCGCGATGACCGAACAGGCCAAGAAGGTCGTCGACGCTGCCGCGGCCGCCGTCGACAAGAAGCCCGGCTAAACCCTAAGGGACGGAGACCAGGCTCGGCGCGCTCTCGCGCGCGGCGGGTTCCTCACTGGGCGGAGCCAACTTCGCGAAGTGCGAGAGTGATGTGGGCCACTGGTCGAGGAGCCGCCGGGCCGTGAGCGAGCCGGTTGCCGCTTCGTGGCGCTGCAACAACCTGCGCAGGCGTTCGCTATCGGGGTCGTCGGCGCGGGCCGGCGCGAGCCGGCACGAGGTCGGGCCGAGCGGAAGCGCGTGCGTTGCGGGGTCGAAGGGCGACTCGGTCGCGACGAATGCGACGCCGCCGCTCATGCCGCTGGCGAAATTCTTACCGACGGGCCCCAAGATCGCGACGAACCCGGCGGTCATGTACTCGCAGGCGTGATCGCCCGTGCCCTCGACCACGAGTTCCGCGCCGCTGTTGCGCACCGCGAAGCGTTCGCCGGCGATGCCGCGCAGGAAACCCTCGCCGCCGCGCGCGCCGTAGAAACAAGCGTTCCCCGCGACGGGCTCGAGCGCGCCCCCGAACCCGCGCACGACCAGGCGTCCGCCTTCCATGCTCTTGCCCACGTAGTCGTTGGCGTCGCCGCGCAGGTCGAGCGAGACGCCGCCGGTGAGAAACGCGCCGAAGCTCTGGCCGGCGCTGCCGTGGTAGCGCACGAAGATCGGCGCGGGCCGTTCGCCGGCATTGCGCCGCAGCGTCACTTCGTGTGCGATTCGCGCGCCGACTGCGCGATCGGCCGGCCCGATCGGAAGATCCGGCACCTCGTCGCCGGCGGAAATCCACGGACGCGGCACGAGGTCGTCGAGATGCGTCGGCTCGAGCGAGGGGCGGCGCGCGGGTTGCGGCTGCTCCGGAAGGCGCAGTATTTCGGAGAGGTCGACGCTCTCGAGGCGCAGATCGTCGAGCGCGCGACGCCGCAGCAAATCCGAGCGGCCGTGTAATTCCGAAAGCGAACTCGCACCGAGCGCCGCGAGCCGGCGCCGCACGTCGCTCGCGACGAAATGCAAGAAGGCGACGCCCTCCGCTTCGGTTCCCGCAAATTTCGCGCGCAACGCCGCATCTTGGGTGGCGATGCCCACGGGGCACGTATTCTTGTGGCATTGGCGCGCGTAGATGCAGCCCAGCGCCACCAGCAGCGCGCTGCCGAAACCGAATTCGTCGGCGCCGAGCAGCGCCGCCAAGATGACGTCGCGTCCGCTCTTGAAGCCGCCGTCGACGCGAAGCTTCACGCGCGAGCGCAAGCCGTTGGCCAGCAGCGCGTGATGCGCCTCGACTAGGCCGATCTCCCAGGGCAATCCCGCATGCAGGATCGAGCCCAAGGGCGAGGCGCCGGTGCCGCCGTCGTGGCCGCTGATGTGGATCACGTCGGCATCGGCCTTGGCCACGCCGCTGGCCACGTATCCGATGCCCGATTGCGCGACCAGTTTGACCGCGATGCGTGCGTGCGGTGCGGCGCGGCGCAGATCGTAGATCAGTTGCGCCAAATCTTCGATCGAATAGATGTCGTGATGCGGCGGCGGCGAGATGAGCGCGACGCCCGGAAGCGCGCCGCGCAGCATCGCGATCTCGGCCGTCACCTTGTGCGCCGGAATCTGGCCGCCCTCGCCGGGCTTGGAGCCCTGCGCGATCTTGATCTCCACCTCGTCGGCGCTGGCCAAGTACGTGACGCCGACGCCGAAACGCGCCGAGGCGATTTGTTTGATGCGGCTGCGTCCGCGGTCGATCTCGCGCGAGTAGCGCTCGACGTGCTCGCCGCCCTCGCCGGAGTTGGATCGCGCGCCGGCTTTGTTTGCCGCGCGCGCGATCGTGGCGTGCACCTCCGCAGCCAGCGCCCCGTGCGACATCGCCGCGGTCGCGAAGCGCGCGGTGATCGCATCGACGGGCTCGACGGTAGCGATATCCACCGGCTCGCGCAGGGCCAGCGGCTGCAACAGGTCGCGCAGGGTCACGGGAGCGCGCGCTTCCATCGCATCGGAGAGTTTCTCGAAGGCTGCGTAGTCGCCGTCCACGGCGCTCGCGCGCAACGTCTTGATCGCCTCGGGATCGAATGCGCGGCGCACGCCCTGGCGGCGGAACCGGTACGAGCCCCGTTCGCGGAGCGGCCGGTCCGTCGAACGCGAGTGTTCGAACCAAGCCCGCACGTCGGCCTCGAGGTCGTCGAAGCGCAGCGTGGGCACGTGCGCGTGCGAACCCGGAAAACACATCTCGACCACTTCGCCGTGCAGGCCCAGCGCCTCGAAGGTCTGGGCGCCGACGTACGAACGCAGCGTGCAGATGCCGAGCTTGGCCAGAATCTTCAACAGGCCCGCGCGCAGCGCACGCAGGTACGCCGTCGGGTCGCCGAACTCTCCGGCCAGCCGCAGTCCGAGCCAGGGCGTCACGACGTTCGCTCCGGCCGCGATCGCAGCGGCGACGGCGTGCGCGTCGCGCGCGTAGCCGTCGGCCACCGCAAGCGACGCCTGCATGCGCAAGCCGCGCGCGACGAGGCGCTGATGGATCGCCCCCACCGCCAAGAGCGCCGGCACCGACGCATCGTCGGCGCGATCGTCGAGCACGAGCAGGCTGGCCCCGCCGCGCACGGCGCGCTCCGCCTCGGCCGCGAGCGCGAGCAGACGCGCGCGCAGAGAATTCGCGCCGAGGCCGAGCGGCATGACATGCTGCACCAAGCGCCGGTCGGCGCGCAGTTCGTCGAAATCCGGTTCGGAAAGGATAGCGCTTTCGAGCGCCACGATCGCCCCGGGCGCGGGAACGTCGCCGTTGACGTCGCCCGATCCGACCCACGCGCGCAGATCGAAGACCAAGGCTTCGCGCAGCGGGTCGATCGGCGGATTGGTCACTTGCGCAAAGCGCTCGCGCAAGTACGCGGCCACCGGAACGCCTCGCTCGAAGAAGGCCGGAGCCGCATCGTCGCCCATCGAGAGCGTCGGCTCGTTGCCCGCCGCGAGCACGGTGACGACGTCCTTCAATTCCTCGCGCGTGCAGCCGAAGCGGCGGGCCTCGCGCGCGTTGGCTTCGGAATCGACGGCGCCGCGCGCGTCGTCGAGCGGGAGCGCCCACGAGCGCACGACGTCGCGGAAGTCGGCACGCTCGCGACGCTCTGCGCGAAAGTGTTCGGTCTCGACCACTTCGCCCGACGCGAAGCGCACGATGAGCCGGCCGCCGGGCCCGAGGCGGCCGCGGCGCACGACCGGATCGTTGCCGAAATCGACCACGCCCGTCTCGGAAGCCGCCAGGATCACGTTGCCCGCGGTGCGGCACCAACGCAGCGGACGCAAGCCCGCGCGATCGAGCGCCGCGCCGATCGTGTCGCCGTCGGCAAAGACGAGCGCGGCGGGACCGTCCCAGGGTTCGACGGTGGGCACGTGCGCGTCGTAATACGCGCGCAGCCGCGTATCGCTGCGTTCGATCGCCGGAGCCAGCAAGAGATCGACGGCGTCGTCGACGCGATATCCGGCCCCGACCATCGCATCGACGGCGGCGTTGAGATCGTACGAGTCCGAAGCATTGGGCGCGGGGTGGATGCCGCGCGCCTCGAGCCAGGCCCGGTTGCCGGTGATCGTGTTGATCTCGCCGTTGTGCGCGACGTGCCGGAAGGGCTGCACCAAGCGCCACGACGGCGAACTGTTGGTCGAGAAGCGTTGGTGGAAGAGCGCGAAGCGCGAGGTGAACGCAGGATCGCGCAGATCGTCGAAATACGATCCGAGTTCGTCGGACGAGAGCAGCGCCTTGTAAACCACCGACGTCGCCGAACACGAGAGCAACGCCGCGGAGCGGCCGAACTCGCGCAAGGCACGCTCGAGCGAGCGCGCCGCCGCGCGCATGCGCTCGCGCACGTTGCCCGGACCCATGTCGACCAGCAGCTGTTCGAAGAGCGGCCGGGTGGCGCGCGCTTGCGCGCCGAGCAGTTCCTCGTGGGTGGCCGGCGTGCGCCAGCGCAGCGGCGTGATCTCCGCAGCGCGGATGGCCGCCTCAACCGCGGCGCGCGCCGCCGCCGCCGAGTCGGGTTCGCGCGGCAAGAAGAGACAGATGGCGGCCAGGTGGTTCGACGATGCGTGAAGGTCGGCGGCGGCGAGTTCGCGCGCGAGCAGCTTGCGCGGCGTCTCGCACAGAATCCCGGCGCCGTCGCCCGTGCGGCCGTCGGCCGAGCGCGCGCCGCGGTGCATCATCGCGGCTGCCGCCTGCAGCGCGAAGTCGATCGTGCGCCGTCCGGCCGGGCCGCCCAGGTCCGCAACGAAGCCCACGCCGCAGGCGTCGTGCTCTTCCATCGCCGGATCCAAAACCATGAACCTGTAGTGTAGACGTATCCGGGGGCCGGGTCATTCGCCATTTGTCGAACGGCGCGACCGAATCGCACCAAGCCCGCCGGCAGCGGGGAGCCCCGAAGAAGCCGAGAAGGGCCCGCTGCAGCGTGACCGCATCGCCCGCCGTCCGACGGACCCTCAGCGCGCCGCAGTATCTGCTGGTGGTGCTCTTGGCCGTGTGGGCGCTCGCCGAGGTCGGAGCGAGCTTCGTGCAGCTCGCCGATCCGCTCAGCCGCTTCGGCTTCTCGCTGCGCGAGGGATCGCTCGTGCTGTCGGTCGAGCCGGGATCACCGGCGGACCTCGCCGGGGTCCGGCCCGGCCAGCGTCTCTTGCTCGACCGGATGGACCGCGAGACGCGCAGCCGGATCGTACACGGCGCGGAGCGGACGCCGGCGACGGTCACCGTGCCGGTCGAGCAGGATGGTCGCGTCCGTTTCGTGCGCATGACCTCGGCGCCGGTGCCGGTCTCGACGCAGGAGTGGATCGAGGTCGGCGCTGCCGCGCTCGTGGCCTTGACCTTCATCGCCACCGGAGTCGCGCTCGTGGCGCTGCGCCCAACGCGCGCGACGTGGAGCTTCTTGCTCCTCGCGACGGGCTACCCGATCGTGCAACTGGGCGCGCTGCGCACCATCGTACCGGTCGACCTGCTCGACTTCGACGCGGCCGCACTGGGCGTGGCGTTGGCTATGACCGTGTGGGGCGCGGTGTCGTTCACGACCAGCTTTCCCGATTTGCTTCCCGACGCGCTGACGCGACGGTACGCGCGCATCTTGTATGCGGCCGCGTCCGTGCTGGGCGTGCTCTTCTTTGTGACCTACGCGGGCTTCACCGGACCCAGCCGCTACACGGTCTTTCAGATTTACGAAGCGGTGCTGATCGCGACCCTGCTCGGCCTGATCGCGCTGATCTTATTTCAGAACACGCGGGACTCGACGCAGCGCGCGCGGCGCCGCTGGCTACTCGCCGGGTCGCTCGCGGGCATCGGCGGCATCGTGCTCGACGTGGGACTGCGCCTGCTGCACGTGCCCGGTTTCCGTGGATCGCTGTTCGACGTCCTGTTGGCCCTCTCGCCCGTTACGCTACCGGTCAGCGTCGCCTACGCCGTCCTGAAGCAACGGGTCATCGACGTTCGCTTTGCCATCAACCGCGCGCTCGTCTTCGGGGCGTTCACCTCGATTCTGGTCATCGTCTTCTCGTTCGCCGAATTCTTGATCACCAAACTCGAAGCCGGGCGTCTGGCCGAACACCTCGAACTGATCGCGGCGATCGTGGTCGGGTTCACGTTCAACTTGGCACACCATCGCATCGAAGGCTATTTCGAGCGGATCTTCTTTCGCGCGCAGCACGAGGCGGCGGCGCGCTTGCGCCGCGTCGCTTCAGCGATTCCACATGCGGAGGACGCGACGACCGTCGATGCGCTGCTGACCCGCGAACCGCTCGAAGCCTTCGACCTGGCCTCGGCAACGGTGTATCGACGCGACGCCGACGGCGACTTTTTACGCGTCGCCGGAATCGGCTGGGAAGGCGCACCGGAAACGGCCTCGTTCGCCGATCCGTTGATCGCGTTTCTCGCCTCGGAGTCGGGCCCGCTCGATCTCGATCCGCGCAACTGGCCCGCGCTCGCGAACGTGCCCGACGCCGATCGGCCGCTCGTCGCCGTGCCGATCGCGCTGCGCAACGTGGTGATGGGTTTCGCCTGCTATGGCTCGCAGAAGAGCGGCGAAGCGTTCGATCCCGAGGAGCGGCGGCTCCTCGCGGAACTCGCGAGCGCCGCCGCCGCCGCGTACGTGCACCTCACCGCCGAGAGCCTGCGCCGCGAAGTCACGATGCTGCGCGGCGCGCTCGACGCGCGCGGCCTCTTCAGTTCTCCATAGGAGTTAGCCGCGCTTGCGGGCCGCGGCGCGGAGGACCGCCGCGCGGATGTCGTCGGCACTCATGCCGTAGTGCGCGAGCAACTCCGCGGGCGTTCCCGACTGACCGAAGCGATCGTCGACGCCCACGAACTCCATCGGCACCGGATGCTCGGCCACCAGGATCTCCGCCACCCGCGAACCCATGCCGCCCTGGATCTGATGCTCCTCGACGGTGACGACCGCCCCGCAGGTTCGCGCCGCGGCGAGGATGGCCGGCGCGTCCATCGGCTTGACCGTGTGATTGTTCAGCACTAAACAATCGAGGCCGTCTTCGCGCGCCAGTCGCTCGGCGGCGATCAAGGCGTCGTACACGACGATGCCGCAGGCTACGATCGCCACGTCCTTGCCATCTCGAAACACCTGCGCCTTACCGATTTCGAACGGCGTCTCGTCCGTCGTCACCACCGGCGATTTCTCGCGTCCGAAACGCAAGTACACCGGGCCGTCGAGTTCGGCCACCGCCAGCGTCGCCTTCTTCGTCTGCACCGAATCGCAGGGTACGACGATCGTCAAGCGCGGAATCGGGCGCATGATCGCGATGTCTTCGATGGCCTGGTGCGTGGCGCCGTCGGGCCCGACGGAGACGCCGGCGTGCGCGCCGGCCACCTTGACGTTGGTATCGTTGAGGCACATGTTGGTGCGGATCTGTTCCCACGCGCGGCCCGGACAGAACATCGCGTACGATGCGACGAACGGCACCTTGCCGGCCATGGCCAAGCCCGCGCTCATCGCAACCAGCAACTGTTCCTGCACGCCGATCTCGATGAACCGCTCCGGGAATGCGTCGCGGAACGCCTGCATGCGCGTGGATTCGACGAGGTCGGCGCAGACCGCGACGACGTTCTCGTTGCGACGCGCGGCCTCGACCAGTCCCTGGCCGAAGCCGTCGCGCGTCGGGATCTGTTGGAGCGCGGCCGGGTCGAGATACGCGGCGAGTTGCATCAGCGTACCGCCTGCAGACGCGCCGCATCGTCGCGCAGTTCGCGTAGCGCCTCGTCGGCCTGCTCGCGATTGGGCGGCTTGCCGTGCCAGAGGAAGTCGTTCTCCATGAAGGCCACGCCCTTACCGGGCATCGTGTTGGCCAGGATGACCGTCGGCTTGCCTTTCGTGCTGCGCGCCTCGTCGAAGGCGGCCAACAACGCGACGAAGTCGTGACCGTCGCAGTCGATCGCGTGCCAATTGAAGGCCTCGTACTTGGCGCGCAACGGTTCGAGCGGCATCACCGTTTCGGTCGAGCCGTCGATCTGAATGAAATTGCGATCCACGATGCAGCAGAGGTTGTCGAGCTGGAATTTGGCCGCGAACAGCATCGCTTCCCAATGCAGGCCGCACTGTTCCTCGGCATCCGAAACCACGCAGTACACGCGCCACTCCTTGCGATCCATCTTGGCCGCCAGCGCCAAACCGCCCGACTGCGCGAGCCCCTCGCCGAGCGGACCCGAGGTGGACTCGGAACCGGGCAGCAGCGTGCGCTCGGGGTGACCTTGCAGTCGCGTGCCGAACTTGCGCAACGTGAGCAACTCCTCGCGCGGAAAATATCCGGCCTCGGCCATCGCCGAATAGCGGACGGGGCAGATGTGCCCGGCGGACAGCAGCAGGCGATCGCGTTCGGCCCACTCGGGGTTTTTCGGGTCGTGCCGCAACACCGCGAAATAGAGCGCCGCGAACACCTCCGCCATGTCCAGCGACCCCGCCGAATGCCCCGATCCCGCGGCCACGAGGCTCTCGATGATGCCTTGCCGGATGGCGTTGGCGCGAAGCTTCAGTTCCGTGATCGGATCCCGTGTCGTCGTCATGCTTCCCCCGCACCCAGGCACGCAAGCGAACGACGGATCGTCGTTCAAACCGGCGATTTCCGGCGTGGAGACGGCCGCGTCCTCTTGCGGTACGCCGGAGCGGCACGGGCTGGTTAGCCTCCGGACATCGCTCCGATGACGACGAACGGCTCGGCGCCGCAGGCAACGGCCGCGGGCAGGAGCGCGTCGGACGGTTCGTGCGAGAGGTCGCGCCCGCACGCGAAGAAGCGCACGTAGGCGCGGCGCCGCCGCGTTGCGTGCTCGCGCAGCGTCCCGCGCAACACCGGATAGCGCGCCTCGAGCGCGTCGAGCAAGGCCGCCTGTGTCGGTTCGCGGACCTCGAGCGTGATTTCGCTCGGCAGGCCGCCGACTGCGCGCAGCGGCGCCGGGAGAACGACGCGGATCACAAAAACGTCTGCACTTCGACGGAGAGTACCGCGGGCAAATCGCGCACGATCGGATTCCACGTTTCGCCCGCATCGGCCGAGACGTAGACCTGGCCGCCGGTCGTTCCGAAATAGATGCCGCACGCATCGAGCGAGTCGACGGCCATGGCATCGCGCAAGACGTTGACGTAACAGTCGCGCTGCGGTAAACCCGTCGTCAGCGCCTCCCACTGCTCGCCACCCGTGCGGCTGCGATAGACGCGCAGACTGCCGTCGAGCGGAAAATGCTCGGCATCGCTCTTGATCGGCACGACGTAGATCGTTTCGGGCTCGTGGGCGTGCACGTCGATAACGAACCCGAAGTCGGTCGGCAGATTGCCGCTGACCTCGCGCCAGGTATCGCCCGCATCGTCGCTGCGCATCACGTCCCAGTGTTTCTGCATGAACAGCCGGTTGGGTTGCGCGCGATGCTGCGCCAGCCGGTGCACGCAATGGCCGATCTCCGCGTCGGGATCGGGGATGCCTTCCGAGCGCAAGCCGCGGTTGATCGGCTTCCACGTCGCACCCGCGTCGTCGCTGCGAAACGCACCGGCGGCCGAGATGGCGACGAAGATGCGCCGGGCGTCGGCCGGATCGAGCAGGATCGTGTGCAGGCAGAGGCCGCCCGCGCCGGGTTGCCACGCGGAACCCGTGTGGTGCTCGCGCAGGCTCGCAAGTTCCGTCCACGTCGCGCCGCCGTCGGACGAACGAAAGAGCGCCGCGTCTTCGACCCCGGCGAAGACGGTATCGGGATCGGCGAGCGACGGTTCGAGGTGCCACACGCGCGCGAACTCCCACGGGTGCGGCGTGCCGTCGTACCACTGGTGCGTTCCGGGCTGGTGCGCGTACGAGAACTCGTTGCCCACCGGCGTCCAGGTCGCGCCGCCGTCGTCGGAGCGCTGAATCAATTGGCCGAACCAACTCGAACTCTGCGACGCATAAAGCCGGTTCGGGTCGGCCGGCGAGCCTTTCACGTGGTAGATCTCCCAGCCGGGAAAGTACGGGCCGCCGACTTTCCAGTCTCGCCGCGCACCGTCCGACTCGAGCACGAACGCGCCCTTACGCGTTCCGACCAGTACCCGCACACCGCTCATGAGGAACCTCCTGTCGGATCAGTAGGCGCCTACGAAGCCCGCGCCGTCGAACGAACCCAAACCTGTCGCCCGATCATAGCCGGCGGTGGCAGCGTAGCCCTTCACGTGGTCGTAACGGTTATTGCCCGTGGTGATGTCGTGGAATGCGGTCGCGTACTGGGAACCGGCGCCGAGTGCGTAGAGCCGGTCGAGCGTGACGTACGGCGGCACGCCACCGTACTTCTGCAGCACGATCGCGTAGAGGCCGGCCCACATCGGCGCGGCGTCGCTCGTGCCGCCCCAGCCGTCGCTGAGCTTGCCGTGGAGATAGATCCACACGCCGTCGTTCACGTCGTCGGCGAGCGCCGACACGTCGGGCACGTCGCGCGCGCCGTCGGCCGGCGTCAACTGCGTCTGAAAGTCGGGCTTCGAGAAGACGACGCTCTTACCGCCGCCGCTCGCACCGTTGCTATTCGAAGCTTGCCACGTCGACTCCGACGTCCAGCCGGTCACCTTGCCGTCTCGAATCGAAGCGGTCACGTTGGTGCCGCCGACGCTGACGACGTACGGGCTCGAACCGGGATAGTCGACCGTCCGTTCCCCGTTCGGGCAATCGTCCACGCCGTCGTCGCCGCTGGCCGAAAACCACGTCTGACCCTCGGTCGACGCCTGCGCAAAGAGCATCTCGTCGATCGTGAAACTCGGCGATTTGGCGAAGTCCGGTTCGCACGTACCCCAACTGGTCGTCACCGAATGAACCGTGCCGCCCAACTGGTTGACGATGTACGAATAGATATCGTCGAAGGTCTTGTTTCGAGCGTCGGCGCCGGCGACTTGAACGAAAGCGGCGCCGCGCGCGACCGACGTCCCCATATCCACATCGAGCGTCGACTCCGAGTCGCTGCCCTTGCCGCCGCTGCCGTCGATGTTGACCGTCGTCAGCGCTGCGGCGGGCAAGCCGAACGCCGATTCGAATCCGGTCAGATCGGTCTGCGCTGCGGCAAACGCCGTTGCGTTGGCGATCGTCTCACCCGAACCGTCGAGACCCTGCGCGTAGACCGGGTCGAGGTCGTAGCCGACGGCGAGATCGGCCGGGGCCCACGAGAATCGCTTGCCGATTTCGTATTCGTTGCGCAGGTGCGAATGGTGCTCGCCGAAGTCGTCGAGGCCCGAGACCGCATCGATCCCACTCAGGTCGGCGGGGATGCGCGGCTCGGCGCGATTGGCGTAGAAGCGCTTCGCTCCCTCCGCGCGCAGATCCAACGGCGTCGCGAAGGTTCGTTCGACGACGGCTGCGTTCGCGTGCGCGATGATGTGCCGCCGGTTGGGCTCGAGCCGGTCGAGGCTGAAGCCGCGTTCGCGCAACCCGCTCACGACGTGCGCGTACTGCGCCGGCTCCGCACCGAAGTAGGCGCCGAACTGTGCAGGCGTCAGCCAGTGCCGGTAGAGCGGCGAAGCGGGGTCGTTCTGCGCGCGCAAGAGCGCGGGAATCTCCGCATCGTGCGCGCCGCGTAGCGCGATGACGACATCGATCCGCGTTTGGGCCGCAACGGCGCCGGCGACGCTTCCGGGCCATGCGGCGGCGCTGGCCGGACGCAGCGCAGCTGCGAACAGGAGCGCGGCCGAAAGGCCGGCGGCGCGTGTCATCCGCGCAGGCCCAGCGCTACCATCATCTTGTAGCCGACCTGGAGCGCGCGCTCGTCGATGTCGAAGCGCGCGTTGTGGTGCGGAAAGCCCGTCTCAGGTCCGCCGCGGGCGCCGACGATGAAGTACGCGCCGGGGCGCCGCTCTTGCATGAACGACATGTCCTCGGCCCACATCACGATGTCGTGCTCCACCACGTTGCCGGCGCCGAGCGTCGCCCGACCCACCTCGCGCACCAGATCGTTCATGTCGCGATTGTTGACCGTCGGCGGATACGACCAGTGATACTTCAATTCGTATTCCACGCGCATGGCCTCGCAGAGGCCGCGCAGGATGCGTTCCATGCGCTCGGGCATCGCCTTGCGCACGTCGGGGTCGAAGCAGCGCACGGTGCCCATCAAGGTCGCCTTGTCGGGAATAACGTTGAACGTCGTGCCCGATTCGAACTTGCCCACGGTGAAGACCGCCGGGTCTTTCGGCGCGACCTCACGGCTCACGATCGTCTGCAACATGGTGACGAAGTACGAACCCGCGACGATAGGATCGATCGACATTTGCGGCATCGCTCCGTGGCCGCCCTTACCGGAGATGGTCAGAAACCACTCGTCGGCCGAAGCGAAGAAGGCGCCGTCGCGCACGCCGATCTTGCCCACGTCGAGTTGGCTGTAGAGATGCAGCGCGAAGGTGCGGTCGACGTGCGGGTTCTCGAGCGCGCCGTCCTCGATCATCAAGCGGTTGCCGGCGCTGCCTTCTTCGCCGGGCTGGAAGCAGAAAACGAGCGTTCCGGGAACCTCGGCGCGCCGCTCGGCTAGGGTACGGGCCGCCGCGAGCAGGATCGAGACGTGGCCGTCGTGCCCGCAGGCGTGCATGATGCCCGCGCGCTCCGAACGGTATGGCGCGTCGACCAACTCGGCAATCGGCAGCGCGTCCATATCGGCGCGCAGGAGGGTGACGGGACCGGGCTTGCCGCCCCGCAGCGTGCCCAAGACGCCCGTCTGGCCGATGCCGGTGCGGACCTCGTCGAGGTTCAGCTTGGCCAACTCGGCCTCGACGAAACGGGCCGTCTCGAACTCGACCATCGAAAGTTCCGGTTGCCGGTGCAAGTGCCGGCGCACGCGGACCAAGTCGTCGATGGGGATGTCCTCGTGAACAATCATGGCCCCGGCTTCGACGTCGGCTCCCCGGGCCCGCCCCCCCCCGCGGGCGGTCACCCTTTGCAGCAAGCCGAAGGGAATGGCAGGGCGAATTCCAAGACCATCGGGTTTGCCTTATGGGAGGGGTCGGATGGCCAAAGCGATCGATACGCCCGCACTGGAGCGGCATGGGCTGAGCGACGAGCAGTTGCGAGCCATGCTGCGCAACATGATCGTGCAACGCACGGTCGACAATCGCGGCTTTCAGTTGAACCGCCAGGGAAAGATCCCGTTCGCCACCGGCAGCGAGGGCCACGAAGGCATCCACGCCGGCGCAGCGCAGGCGTTTCACCGCGGCAAGGACGTGCTCGCTCCCTACTACCGCGACATCGGGCTGTGCCTGGGGATCGGCATGCCGCCGCTCGACGCGCTCCTCTCGATGTTCGCCCGAGCCGCCGACATCTCGGGCGGCCGCCAATTCCCCAACCACTACACGAACAAGAAGCTGGGCATGCTCTCGGTCAGCTCGATCATCGCCGCCCAGTGCACTCACGCGGTAGGCGTGGCCTACGCCTTCAAGCTGCGCAAGGAGCACGACCGGGCGGTGCTGTGCACGTTCGGCGACGGCGCCACGAGCGAAGGCGAGTGGCACGAGTCGGTCAACTTCGCGGCCATTCACAAGCTGCCGGTCGTGTTTCTCTGCGAGAACAACGAGTGGGCGATTTCCACGCCGCGCGAACACCAGATGGCCATCAAGGACATCATCGCGAAGGCCGAGGGCTACGGTTTGCCCGGCGTCAAGGTCGACGGGTCCGACCCGATCGCCGTCTATGCCGTGGTGAACGCGGCGCTCGAGCGCGCGCGCGCCGGTGAGGGCCCGACGCTGGTCGAGGCCAAGTGCTACCGCTTCCTCTCGCACACGACCGACGACGACGACCGTACCTATCGCACGCGCGAGGAGATCGAGCGCCACCGGTATCTCGATCCCGTGCCGCGCTTTGAAAAGCTCCTTCTAGAGCAGGGCATCGTGAGCGCCGACGACATCGCCGCGCTGAAGAAAGAAGTGCTCGCCGAGGTCAACGCCGTCACCGACGAAGCCGAAGCGTTGCCCTATCCCGAACCCGCCGAACTGTACGCGAACGTCTACGAAGGGACGCACGAACCATGGCTGTAGCCTCGACGGAAACGACCACGCTCAACAACGTCGAAGCGGTCCGCCAAACGCTGTACGAGGCGCTCAAGAGCGACCCGCGCACGCTCGTGCTCGGCGAAGACGTCGGCGCGCGCGGCAACGTCTTCCTGATCACCAAGGGCTTCATCGAAGAGTTCGGCGCCGAGCGCGTGATCGACACGCCGCTGGCCGAGGCCTCGATCGTGGGCATCGCGATCGGCATGGCCATGGAAGGTCTGCGGCCGATCGCCGAGATCCAATTCGCCGACTTCATCTACCCGGCGTTCAACCAGATCGTCGGCGAGGCGGCCAAGACGCGCTATCGGTCCAACGGCGACTACACCTGTCCGCTCGTGATCCGCACGCCGTACGGCGGCGGCATCCGCGGCGCGCTCTCGCACTCGGTCTCGATCGAAGCGCTCTTCTACCACGTACCCGGTCTCAAGATCGTCGCGCCCTCGTTTCCCGCCGACATCAAGGGACTGCTCAACGCGGCAATCGAGGATCCCGATCCCGTGCTCTTCCTCGAGCACAAGAAGACGTACCGTTCGGTCAAGGGTGAGGTGCCGACGGGGCACTACACGATTCCGATCGGCAAGGCCGACGTGAAGAAGGCCGGCACGCAGTTGACCGTCGTGTCCTACGGACTCTACGTGCATCAGGCGCTCGACGCCGCGCAGCAATTGGAAGCCGAGGGTCATTCGGTGGAAGTGATCGATCTGCGCTCGATCCGCCCGATGGACCGCACGACGATTCTCGAGAGCGTGCGCAAGACGCGCAAGTTGCTCATCATCCACGAAGACAACAAGTTCGGCGGCATCGGTGCCGAGATCAGCGCGATGGTCGTCGAAGATGCGTTCTTCGACCTCGACGCGCCGATCCGGCGGCTGTGCGGGCCCGACGTGCCGGCGATGGGCTACGCGCTCACGCTCGAGGAAGAGTTCATGATTCCGACGTCGCGGATGGCCGAAGCGATGCGCGACTTGGTCGCGTTCTGATGTCGACCACGATCACGATGCCCCAGCTGGGCGAGACGGTCACCGAAGGCACCGTCGCGCAATGGCTCAAAAAAGTCGGCGACTCGATCGAGAAGTACGAGTCGTTCGTCGAGGTCACGACGGATAAGGTCAACGCCGAGGTACCCTCGCCGGTCAGCGGCGTACTCACCCAAATCATCGCGCAAGAAGGCGAAACGGTACCGACCGGCGCGCCGATCGCGGTGATCGAGGAAGTCGGCGCCGCGCCCGCGCCGCAACCCACGACGAGCCCCAGCGAAGCGCTCGCCGCGCCACTCGCGGCCGCGGTAGCGCCCACGCCCGCACCGGCTTCGTCCAACGGCCACAGCAACGGCGCCTCGCGTAACGGCGGCGTCGTCAACGCGCCCGACATTCTGCGGCGCGTTTCGCCGGCCGTGCGGCGGCTTGCGCGCGAGCATCAAGTCGACCTGGTCTCCGTGCGCGGCACCGGGCAAAACGGACGGATCACCGCCAACGACGTGCTCGCCTCATCGAGCCAAGGCCCGTCGGCTGCTATGGCAACCTCGATCCTCGCTGCGCCGCAACCCGCTCCCGCGGCTCCCGCCGCTCCCGTCGCGCCCGCGGCGCCGAGCCCCGCAGCGGCGCCGGCAGCACACAAGCCGAGCTACAATGCGCCGGTGCCCGGCGAGACGATCCCGCTCACCCAAGCGCGCAAGATCATCGCGCAGCGCATGCTCGAATCGAAGCACACCGCGCCGCACGCCTGGACGATGGTCGAAGTCGACGTCAGCGGTTTGTGGAAGTGGCGCAACGCCGAGAAGGAACGCTTCCAGCGCGACCGCGGCTACCCGTTGACGCTCTTGCCCTTCTTCGTGTACGCGGCGGTACAGGCGCTCAAGGCGTATCCCCTGATGAACGCGCGGTTCACCGACGAGGGCATCCTGGTGCATCGCGACATCAACGTCGGTCTCGCCGTCGCGCTCGACTCCAACCTCATCGTGCCCGTGATTCGCGATGCGGCGCAATACTCGATTTCGGGCCTCGCCGTTGCGGCGGGCAAACTGATCGAACGCGCACGCAGCGGCAAGCTCGGCGCCGACGACCTCAGCGGCGGCACGTTCACGGTGAACAATACCGGCGCGAACGGTTCGATCATGTCGGCACCGATCATCAACGGCGGTCAAGCCGGCATCGTCACGATGGAGGCCGTGGTCAAGCGGCCGATCGTGACCAAGGACGACGCGATCGCCATCCGTTCGATCATGAACGTCTGTCTCTCGCTCGACCATCGCGTGGTCGACGGCTCGATCGCAAGCGCGTTCCTCGTCGATCTCAAGAAACGGCTCGAAGCGATGGCACCCGGCGGAACGCTCTGAACGCAAGCGCGACTGAGTGGCTGCGTTTCGACGGCCTGGAACGTTCGTACGGCGCGCGGCGCATCTTCGCAGATGTCGCCGGCGTCTTGCGCGACGGCTCGAAGGTCGGCCTCGTGGGCCCCAACGGCGCGGGCAAATCGTCGCTCGTGCGCATCCTCGCCGGCGTGGAAGCGCCCGACGCGGGCGAACTCGCGCGTGCCCGTGAATCGCGGCTCGGCTACCTGAGCCAGGCCGCCAGCGGTAACCAGCAGGCGACGCTGCGCGAGATACTCTCCAGCGCCTTCGAACGCATTCACGCCGAAGAAGCGCGCGTGCGCGAACTCGAACACGAATTGAGCGCGGCCGCCGAGTCCGGCGACGAAGCACGTCAAGAGCGGGTGCTGCGCGAGTACGGCGAAGCGCGCGATGCTTTCGACCGTCACGGCGGCGTGGGCCTCGAACGCAAGATGCGCTCGATGCTCACGGCGTTCGGCTTCGACGAAGCGGATCTGGGACGGCCCGCCGACGAGTTCTCGGGCGGTCAGCGCACGCGCGTCGCGCTGGCGCGCATGCTGCTCGAAGAACCCGACTATCTGATCCTCGACGAGCCGACCAACCATCTCGACATCGAGACCGTGCGCTGGCTAGAAGACTTCCTGATCGACGATCCGCGGGCCACGCTCGTGGTCTCGCACGACCGCTATTTTCTCGACCGCATCGCCAACGAGATTTGGGAACTCGACGGCGGCACGCTCGAGCGCTACGAAGTCCCGCGCGGACGCGCCTATTCCGCCTACGTCGAAGAGAAAGCGCTGCGCGCCGAACTGGCCCAGCGCGAGTACGAGAACTTCCTCACCGAGGAGAAGCGGCGCAAAGCCGTGGTTGCGGAACTGCGCACGCACGGGTCGCACAATTACGCGCAGGTGCGCAGCCGCGAAAAGCAACTGGCCAAGCTCGACCGCGTCGAGGCGCCCAAGACCACGCAGGCCTCGATCTCGGTGAAGCTCGAAGCCGCACGGCGCGCCACGAGCGGTCTCGCGCTGAGCGTCAAGGGCCTCACCAAAGCCTACGACAAGCCGCTGTTCGCCGGGCTCGCCTTCGACGTGCAGCGCGGCCAACGGCTGGCCATAGTCGGCCCCAACGGCGCGGGCAAGTCGACGCTGCTCGACATTCTGGCCGGACGCGCCGAACCCGACGCCGGCAGCGTGAAGATTGCTCAAGGCGTGCGCAGCGCATACTTCGCGCAAGATACGGCCGACGATCTGCCTGCGGGCAAGACCGCGGTCGAATGCGTGCAAGACGGCACGCCGGTGACCAACGAGGAGGCGCGCGCACTGCTCGGGCGTCTCGGCTTGGGCGGTGACGCGGGCGACAAACCGGTCGAGGCGTTCTCGGGCGGCGAGCGGCGGCGCATCATGCTCGCGCGCTTGATGGCGCGCGCGGCCGACTTGCTCTTTCTCGACGAGCCGACCAACGATCTCGACATCGCCAGCCGCGAAGCGCTCGAAAACGTGCTTGCGGGTTACGGCGGTGCGATCGTGGCCGTCTCTCACGATCGCTATCTCTTGCAGCGCCTGGCCGAAAAGGTACTTTGGCTGCACGACGGCACGGCCACCCTGATCGACGGCGGCTACGACGCGTTCGAGATCGCGCAGCGTCCGGCGCCGCCCGAACCGCCGCCGAAGAAAGTGACGGCGAAACCGGCGAGCGGCTCGAATGCGGAGCGCGAAGAGCGCAAAGCCAAGGAACGCGCCGCACGGGATTTGGCCAACGCCGAGCGCGAGGTCGCACGTCTCGACGCCGAACGCGCGCGCATCGAACTCGATTTCGCCGACCCCGCCGCATACGACGATCCGGTCCGGGTCGCGGGCCTCAAGCGAGAACTCGCGGAAATAGAGCGAGCGCTGGAAACGGCCTACGCGAAGTGGGAAGCGCTGCTCGGTTGAGCGCGCGGGCTCAGCAAACAGTCGCGAGCGCGGCGGCGTAGCGCTCGATCAGACCGGCGCGTTCCAGCCCGGTGGATCGGGCGCGGTCACGTTCTCGAGTTGGCCCGAGAGTCCGGTCCCACCGCCGCGCGTCGACGACGAGAACTGCGCGGAGTTCGTGCCCGGAGAGAGGGTCATGACGACCGTGTTCTGATCCGGACACTTCTCGGCCGGGCCGAGCGCGTATTGGTACAGGATCGTCTCCCTGTATGTGAAGACGTTCCCCTGATGCGAGAGTTCGTGCCACGTGCCGTCGCAGTTGTACGGCGCCGAGTAGTGCACCACCGCGCTGCCGCCCGCGATCACGGTAATGCCGACATACGATGTGACGGCGCTACCGTTGATCTCTCCCGACCAATCGCCGTCGAGTGCGGAAGGCGCGGGCGCGGGACCCGCGTGGAAGAACAGAACCGCCGCGAGGATCGCTTGCATCATCACGGGGTTTATGTTCCCGAAGACGTGCCGCCTAACCATCGATACGTCCGGCGCTTCAGCGCGTCGGGCAAGCGTGGGCCGGCTAGAGCGCGCGGAGGGCAGCCGCCGTTGCCCCCGCGCGAGCCTGCCACGCACGGGCGATGCCACCCCACGGAGCGACGAGCGCGCCGTGCGCTTCGGCCGCTTCTTCCGCTTGCGCCACGAGCCCCGAAAGCACGGCGATGCGATCTTGTGCGAGCAGTGCATCGAGCGCGTACCGGCGCTCACCCTGACGCAGCGCGATGCCCATCGATTCCGCGATGCGCCGCAGGTCGGAGCGCACGAGGATGAAGCCGGTGCGCGCCGGCGCGAGCAACGCGGAAACCAGCGCGTCGTCCACCGCATCGTCGAAAGCCGGCACTTCGCGTAGATGCAGCGGCAGCGCGACCGGGCACGGCAGGCTCGCCGCTTCGCGTTCGAGGGCCGCGGCCAGCAACTCGGCCCACCGTGCGTACGCGCCGCGTGCCGCCGTCCGCGCCTTTGCGAGATAGACGGGCAGCCAACTGGCTAGATGCTCCCAAAAGAATGCGGCGCGGGCGTGCTCGACGGCCTGCCGCAGCGCGCTATCTTCTTCCGCCTCCGCGCGCTCGACGAGCTGCGCATATAAAGCGAGCATCACCGCGAGATGGTCGGGCTCGTCGGGCGGTACGAGCGAGAGCGCGCGCCAAAAACCCGCGATCCGGTCGCGCGCTTCGCCGCCGAGCATGCCTTCGATACCGAGATACACCGATGCATACGGATAGAGCGCGAACGAGAAGAGTTCGGTGTGATCGGCCGCATCGAGTTCGCCGAGTTCGAGCACGGCTGCGATGCGCTGCTGATCGGGCCCCGCAGCTTCGACGAGCGCGCCGAGCGCTCGCAGCAACTCCACTACTGGGCCGCAGCCGGCTCCGGCAACGGCGCGGGCGGCAACACGTAGGCATCGGCCGGCGGCTTCAGGGGACGTAACATCCAGTACGGGCGGCGCGTGCCGTCCGGCGAATTCGCACGCGCTCCGCGCGTACGCGACATCCACGCCTCGTAAACGGCGTGGGCCTTCTCTGTATCAACGGCGATATCGCCGTAAGCGTCACTCCCCGCAGCCTTGGTGACGCGCACGGCTTGATGCCAACAATGCATGCCCGACACCGGATCCGGATGCACCGGGAACGTCAGGTTTTGGTGCACGCCGACTTCCGACCACCAGATGCGCTGCGTGTCGGGATCGCTCGAAGCGTACGGTCCGGCACCGCTCGTGCGCTTCAGCGACCAGCCGGCTCGATCCGTCGCGAGCTTCACGCCCGCGGCCGTTTGCTTCGGACCCTCGTCGTGCAATTTCCAACGGCCCATGTGGTGGCTGCAGGCCACGACGCCGGGACGGATGCCCTCGGTCACCCACGCCTTCACGACGAAGTAACCGGTCTCGGTCGTGACGCGCACGAGGTCGCCGGTGGCAACGCCGATCGCCGCGGCGTCGCCCGGGGCGATCCACAACGGATTGGTGTGCGCCAACTCGTTGAGCCACTTGGCATTAGCCGAACGCGTGTGGATCTGCGTGGGCAGCCGGAACGTGGGCACGAGCACGATTTGCCCCGGCTCGAGATTCTCGGGATGAATGTGGCTCTTCATGTAGCCCGGCAGCGCTTCTTCGGCCCAACCCCACGCCGCCAGCGTCGAGGAGTAAAACTCCAACTTTCCGCTCGGCGTCGGGAACCCGCGGCGGATGACGCCGTCGATCTCCACGCCCACCGGGCGCCGCCCGTCCGCATCCGCGGCGGGGGTGGGCAGCGGCACCACGTTGGGATTCGCGGGCTTCGCCGAGCGGGTGTAGACGCGCCCGTGGCCGCGCACGCGCGCGTCCTCGAGTTCCGCCTCGGGCACCACGTCCTCGTGCAGGCGTCCGATGTTGCGCGCGATCTCGTAGGCGCCGTAGCGGCGCATGAACTGCAGCGGCGTCAAGCCTTCGGCGGCCGCACGCTGCGGAAGGCCGGGCAACGAGTGCTCGAAGATGTAGGCGTAGTACTCGTCGACGCCGAGCTTTGCGCCCGGAGTGGTTTGCGATTCGAAGTACTTGCGGATGCCGAGCGCGCCGTCGGGATCGATGCGCCACGACAATTCGATCCAGAATTCGTTCTCTTCCCATACTTCGCCGGGATTCACGCGGCGCGTGTCGTCGATCGTCTCGCCGAGCCGTTCGCGCGCCGCGCGCAACACCGGCTGGCGGAAGCCGACCCACTGCGAATCGTGCGTCTCGTATGAATGGATGTCGTGCCGTTCCGAACCCAGGCCCATCGGCAACACGTAGTCGGCGAAGTAGGCGGTCTCGCTCCAGGTCGGCGTGAGCGCCGCGTGCAGGCCGATCTTCTTCGCATCGGTGAGGGCCTCGATCCAAGCGAAGCCGTTGGGGTTGGTCCAAACCGGATTGTAGACGCGTGTGAAATAGACGTCGACCTTACCGCGGCCTTCGGCCAACAGATGCGGGAGCAGGTACGACAGCTCGTGCATCGTGAGCGGAAACTCTTCCGGCCAGGTCAGATCGTTCCACTTGGGCGGATGCGGCGGCGAGTAGATCGGCTTGGGAACGAACTTGTTCCAGGCGTTGGGAAAGACGCCGCCTTCGCAAGCCACCGCACCGAGCAGACAGTTGAGCATGAAGAGCGCGCGGGCCACTTGCCAGCCGCCGAGATTGCCGGCCGTGGCCGAGCGCCAGGTATGCGACGAGAAGCGCGAGCCCGCGCCCGCCACGATCTCCGCCACCTCGCGCAATTCGGCGGCGGAGATGCCCGACTCGCGCTCGGCGTACTCGAAGCTGAACGCGCGATACTGCTCGCGCAGCACGTGCTCTTCGAAGATCTCGAACGTCGACGAGAGTTCGGGGCGCAGGGCGGCGAGGGTCTCTTCCCAGTTCCACCAGCGGCGCACGAACTCGCGATCGTAGCGTCCCGTTTGAATCAGATGGTTCGCGATCGCCAGCAGCACGGCGGCCTCGCTGCCCGGGTAGGTGGGCAGCCAGTGATCGGCGTGCGTCGCGGTATTGGAGAGGCGCACGTCGAGCACGATCAATTTCGCGCCGGCCTTCTTGCCCTCGATGATCCGCTGCGCGTGCGGGTTGAAGTAGTGCCCCGACTCCAAATGCGCGCTGATCAAGAAGATCACGTCGGCGTTGGCGTGATCGCCGCTGGGCCGGTCGAGACCCATCCAGAAAGCGTAGCCGGCCCGTCCGCTCGAGGAGCAGATGTTGGTGTGCGAGTTGTGACCGTCGACGCCCCACGCGGCCAGCACGCGTTCGGTGAAGCCGTCTTCGCCGGGACGCCCGACGTGATACATCACCTCGTTGCGCCGGTCTTCCACGATTGCGGCGCGGATGCGTTCGGCGATGTCGTCGAGCGCTTCGTCCCAAGATACGCGCGTCCAGCGTCCCGCCCCGCGCGGTCCCGCGCGTTTGAGCGGATGCAGGATGCGGTCGGGATCGGTAATCTGGTTGTGCGTCGCGGGTCCCTTGGCGCAATTGCGTCCGCGAGAGCCCGGATGCTCGGGATTGCCTTCGAACTTGCGCACTTGCAGCGTCGACTTATCGACGTAGGCCAAGAGTCCGCAGGCCGACTCGCAGTTGAAGCACGTCGTCGGCACGAGCATGTAGCGTTTCTCTTCGCGCTTCGGCCAGGCGCGCGAATCGAGCTCGATCCAGTTATCCCACCGTTCCTTGGGCGGAAACGCGGCGAGGTGGATGCGGCTCGCGCCGGGGTAGAACGTCTCGCCCCGTGCTTCGACGTCTTTGCGAGCGGCGCTCACGCGGCCCTCGAGCGCGCGCACGTCGTGGGCTGCTTTGCCGTTCACGCCAGCGGCACCGATTGGCCGGCTCGTACGTAGGCGTCTTCGTACGCAGCGAGGCCGGCCAAGGCCAGCGGAATCGCCCATTTGCCCAGCTTCGGCGCAAACGTCGATACGCCGACGAGCGCGGCGCCGAGCCAGAAGGGCACGCGCTGCGGTCCGCGCGTCAGGTTGCGCACGGCGAGCTTGGCGTGCGCCGTGGGGTGCGCGAGCGTCGTCTCACCGGCGACGAGCGCGAGGTGCACCGCAGCCGTCGCCGCGATCGACCAGCGCAACGCGCGCACGGTCTTTTCGTCGCGATGATCGGCGAACGCCAGCAACGCCGCGGCACCGGCCAGCTTCGCCTGCACGATGAGGTGTGGCGGCAGAAGCGGATTCTGCCAGAGATCGCGCGCCTTCGCCTGCGCGAACAGATAGCCCGTATACGCTGCGGTCGCCGCGGCCAACGGCATGCCCGCGATCGTGAGGAAGCGCTGACATTTCTGCGCGCCCGCGAGGGTGGCGACGAAGTGCGCCGCGAGCACCGCGCTATACGCGCCGATGATGAACGCGCCGCGCACGAGCCAGCTCTTCCACTGCGGACGCGTGAAGATCAGATAGAACCGCTCGGGATGCTTGAGGTCGGTGATGAGCAACACGCCGGTCGCGGCGAGCGCCGCGCCCGATACGATGGGCGCCGTCCAGCGGAACAGCGGACTCGACCACGGCGTGACGCCGGTCAGACACAGGCCGGCCGCAACGAGATACGTGCCCGAGGCGATGCTCTTGGTCCAGGTGTACGCGCTGACGCGCCAGCCCCACGGCGCTTTGTGCGAGACGTCGTACGAGAGCAGCACCGAAGCCGACGAGTTCGGCGTGTAAGGATGTCCCGAGCCGATCTCGCCTTGGCCCTGCGGCTGCTCGGCCCAGGCGTAGATGCCGCCGCCCGGACGTTTCGCTGCGAGCGGATCCAGCGTCGCCTGATGCGCGCCCTTATAGAACACTTTCGGATGCGTCTCTTTTTCGGGACGGCGCACCGCGACGACGTCGCGATTGACCATCTGCGCGACCTTCGAGGCCGGATCGTTGAGATCGCCGACGAGGATCGCTTCGACCGGGCAGACCGTCACGCACGCGGGCTCGAGCCCCACGTCGATCCGGTGCGCGCAGAAGTTGCACTTCTCGGCCGAGTGATCGTCGGGGTTGATGAAGATCGCATCGTAGGGACACGCGGCGATGCAGGCCTTACAGCCGATGCAGATCGACTTGTCGAAATCGACGATGCCGTCGGGCCGGGCGTACATCGCAGACGTGGGGCATGAGGTGACGCAAGGCGCGTTCTCGCACTGGTTGCAGCGCGTGACCTGCATGGCCCGGCGAACGTTGGGGAACTCGCCGATGTCGGCGGACTTGACGTAGGTCCGCGTTACCGACAGCGGGACCTCGTTCTCCGACTTGCAGGCAGTCGTGCACGCATGACATCCGATGCAGCGGCTCTGGTCGAGGATCTTCGCCCACTGCACCGCACTCGTCGGTTCCATCGGCGTTTGATTTGGCGACGGACGGCGGCTCCCTCGTCCGTTCGTTTTGACGAACGCCGCGCGGGAGGCTACTTTTGTGGCATGAGCGATGACGAAGCGGTCCTCCGCATCCAGTTGGCCTACCCGAAAATCTATCTGGCCTGCCACAAAAAGCACCAAAACGCACGCACCTCGGCGCACGGCCTCTCGCCGCGCGACTCGTCGTTGCTGGCGCACTTGGATCCCGTGCGCCCCGTCGAACAGGCGGAACTCGGGCGCCACCTGGGCTTGGCGAAGTCGACGCTCTCCGAAGCGATGGCCTGGCTCGTGGAGTGCGGCTTCGCGCTACGCGCCCGCGCCGAGAACGGGCGCGGCCAGGGATTGCTGCTCAGCCCCAAAGGCGTCGAGGCGATCTCGGAATCGTCGGTGCTGGAGCGTGAAGCGCTCGCACGCCTCGTGGCCGCGCTGGGCGACGCGCGCGACTCGGCCGTTGCGGGCCTCGAACGCATCGCAGCCGCGGCGGCGGATTTGACGTGATTCGCCGCCTCATCGTCTTCGCGGCGGCGGCCGCCGCGTGCGTGGCGCTGGCCGCCGCGAGCATCTGCGTGCGGGGCGCGACGCTGCCCGCCGAGCACACGGCCGGCGGCGAAGCCGACGTCGCGGCCCCGCCGGCCCGCGTCTTCGCCCGCATCGCCGATCCGGCGCGATACCCGGCATGGCGTAAGGACGTCGTGGGCGTGCGCATCGTCGCAGCGGGGCGCTGGGTCGAGCAGACGTCCCAAGGCACGCTGCCGTATCGCTTCGGCAAGCGGCTCGAACCGGGCACGCTCGAGACGATCGTCGACTCGACGTCGCTGCCCTTCTCGGGCAGTTGGACGTTCGAACTCCGGCCGATCCCCGGCGGCACGCGCGTGCGCATCACCGAGCGCGGCCGGATCGCGAGCCTGCCCCTGCGCGCGCTGGCGCCGGTCTTTTCCCCGCCCGACCGGACCCTGCGCCGCTATCTCGCCGACCTGCGGGCCTCGTTCGCCTCCGAATAAGGCCTGCGGCCGTTCCGCATGAGGCCCGTCCCACGTTCGCGAACCTTCATCGGTCGTGCAGATTCGCAAGCAGTTCCGGTTCGAGGCGGCCCACGTCTTGCCGCATCACCCCGGCAAGTGCAGTCGCCTGCACGGGCACTCCTACCGCGTCGACGTCGTCGTCGGCGGCCCGTTGCAGAGCGAGGGGCCGGCCCAGGGCATGATCCTCGATTTCGACGAGATCTCGGCCGTGGTCAAGCCCTCGGTCATCGAACGGCTCGACCACTCGTCGCTCAACGATCTGCTGCCGAACCCCACCGCCGAACACATCGCCCTGTGGATCTGGCACGAGTTGCGCGGCAAGCTCGCGGGCCTCGCCGAAGTGGTCGTGTGGGAGACGCAGACCGCGTGCGCGATCGTGCGCGCGAGCGACGCCGAGGCGCGCTGAATTGCTGGCGCTCGCGGAGATCTTCTACACCGTGCAAGGTGAGGGCACGTGGACGGGCACGCCGGCGGTGTTCGTGCGCCTGGCAGGCTGCAATCTCAACTGCCGCTTCTGCGACACCGACTACGCGCTCAAATTCTTCGCGACCGTCGAACAGGTTACGGCGCGCGTGCGCGAGTTGGGCGCGGCCTGTCCGATGGTCGTGCTCACCGGCGGCGAGCCGCTCGCGCAAGCCGAGAGTTCGGCGCTCGTCGCCGCCCTCCAGGCCGACGGGCGTCGCGTGCACATCGAATCGAACGGCAGCGTCCCGGTGGAGTTGCCGCCGCAAACGTGGCTTACCGTCTCCCCGAAAGAGCGCTTGCATCCGCTGATGGCCGCACGCGCCGACGAGATCAAGCTGATCGTCGACGGTCGCGTGCCGCTCGAATGGCTCGATGCATTCCCGCGCCGCGAGGTGACCGTCTTCTTGCAGCCCGAGGGCAACAAGCCCGCTAACGTCGCGTTGGCGCTCGCCGCCGCCAAAGCCGCGCCCGAACGGCTGCGCCTCTCGCTGCAGACGCACAAATTCATCGGCATCCCCTGATGCGCCACGACCTCCGCACGTGATCCTGATCGTCTGCGCGTTGCCGGCCGAGCTACGCGGCTTCCCGCCGCGCGAGGGTGTGGATATCCTACCCTGCGGCGTCGGTCCGGTCGAAGCCGCGGTCGCAGTTGCGCGCGCGCTCGCGGGGCACGCCTATGCGGCGGTAATCAACGCGGGCATCGCCGGTGCGTTTCGCGGCAGCGCCGCGGTCGGCGACGCGCTACTGGTCACCTCCGAACGTTTGGCCGATCTCGGTTTGGAAGGCGGCGGCGCGTTGAAGCTGCCCGACGGCGCGTCGCTCGTCGGCGAAGTTGCGGCCGATGCGGGGCTCGTCGCGCGCACCGCGCCGCTGCCCTTTCGCGCGGCCCGCGGCTTGACGGTTTCGCAAGTGACGACGACGGATGCGACGGCCGCACGCCTGCAACGCGCCTACGCTCCCGACGTGGAGTCGATGGAAGGCTTCGCCGTGTTGCGCGCGGCACAAGCGGCCGGCGTTCCGGCGCTCGAGGTGCGCGGCATCTCCAACTACGTCGGCGAGCGCGCCGACGCGCAGTGGGATTTTCGCGCCGGAGCGCAGGCCGCCGTCAACGCACTCGAAGCAGTCGTCGCGCGCTTGAACGCAACCGCCTGAGGCTCGCGCGGCGTCTGGAACAACGATGACCGACGCCGCGCTCTCGCTCGCCTACTCGCCCTGCCCGAACGACACGTTCATCTTCGCGGCCTGGACCAACGGCTTGCTGCCCGGCGCGCCGCGCGTCGAGGTGGTGCTCGACGACGTCGAGGCGCTCAACGCCGCCGCCCGCCGCGGCGAACACGCGCTGACCAAAGTCTCGTACGGCGCAATTCCCTACCTCACCGACCGCTATCGCATCCTTCGCTCGGGCGGGGCACTCGGGCGCGGTTGCGGACCGCTGCTGATCGCGAAGCCCGGACCCGACGGCCGCGCCCCCGGGCTCGAAAGCATCGCGCCCACCGCGCGCATCGCGATCCCGGGCGAGTTGACCACGGCCTATCTGCTGCTGCGACTGGCCTTGAAGCATCCGATCGATGCGGTCGTCATGCGCTTCGACACGATCGTCGACGCCGTCGCACGCGGTGAGGTCGACGCCGGCCTGATCATCCACGAGTCGCGCTTCACCTACCAGACGAGCGGTCTGGCACAGGTGGTCGACCTCGGCGAATGGTGGGAAGGCGCGACGGGCCGCGCAATTCCGCTCGGCGCCATCCTCGTGCGGCGCGATATCGACGAATCGCTCGCGCTGCGCATCGACGATACGATCCGGCGCAGCCTGGCCTTCGCCTATGCCGACGGCGCGTCGGTGGCGCCGTACGTTCGCGAGCACGCCTTCGAGATGGACGAGGACGTGATGCGCAAGCACATCGCGCTGTACGTCAACGAGTATTCGCGCGACGTCGGCCCGGAAGGCATAGCGGCGATCGAAACGCTCTTTTCGCTGGCCGCGGCCGCCGGACTGATTCCGCCGCAAGCCGCGCCCGATTTCGTTGGCGCGTCAGCCTTGCCGTCGGCCGGCTGAGGTGTCGTAGACTATCGACCACGGGAGGCCGAGCCGCAATGCAGAGCACGGACGAGATTCGTCCCGTAACGGACGACGCGATCGAGCTACTCTCCGGGCGTGATCCGGGCTACAGAAGCCGCTTGGATCGTCGACTGCGCGTCGATCTTCGGCGGACCGAGCCGAAACGCGCGGAGCAGCACGTAGCCGAAGCCGCCTACGAGCGCGAAGAAGATCAACATCCCCGCGCCGAGCGTCACGCCGCTCTTGCCGCCGCCGCAGGCGGCTTCGATGCCGCGGGTCAGAGCGATGCGCAGTTGATCGAACGCGCTCGTCGGGCGCCCCGCGACGCTGCGTGCGCGCGCGACCAAATCGGCGGGCGTCCAGTCGTCGCCGGCGAGCCGGTCGGCCACGCGGCCTTGCGCGTCGACGACGATCGCCGCTTCGCTGTGGGGAATCTGTCCGTTGGGCTGCGACGGCGAGATCTCGACGCCGAAGCGCTCGACTAGTTCCGTCACGGCGGCGGGCTGTCCCGTGGCAAAGCGCCAGCGCGCCGGGTCGGCGCCGAACATCGCGCCGTAAGCATGCAGCGTCGCCGGGTCGTCGCGCGCCGGATCGACCGTCATCTCGACGATCGTGATCGGGTCGTGCCGGACGAGCGCTTGCACCTTGGCGAGTTTAGCGCCGACCATCGGACACGCGTCGCCGTCGCGACAACGCGTGTACCCGAAACCGACGACGACCGTGCGGCCGCGCAGCGCGGAGAAATCGAACGGTCGACCGAGTTGATCGACTAACGGCACGGCCGGAACCGCGTCGCCCGGTGCGAGCACCGGGACGAACGCGGTGACGGCCGCGAACAGCATCGCTACCACGTTCGCATGCCCGGCGCGAGATAGTGCGTTTGCGATAACTGATCGTGGATCGGGCCGGCGTAGGCTGCGGCGGCGAGCACCACCGCGAGCACCGCCCAGCGTCCGATCCGGTTGAAGGCAGCCGGAGTCGGCATCGCATCGGGTTCCGCCTCGGCGAATTCGAAGGTCGGCTCCCGGTCGGGGATTTCGTTGCGCAGGCGCGTGCCGACCGCAACGGTCACGAACATGAGGATGCTGATGAAGAGCAGCGTCCCGCCGATCGCAGCGAAGACCATCTCCAGGTGCCACGACTGCGCGCCCGCCGCTCCGAAGTAGGTGACGTCGGACGTGCGCCGCGGCGAGCCCAGCAAACCCGCGATGTGCATCGACATCGACATCAAGAGCATGCCCACGAACCAAACCCAGGTCTGCGCGACCGCGAGCTTGGGCGCGTAGAGTTTGCGGCCCGTCAACGTCGGCACCAGCGCATAGGCCGCGCCGATGAAGCTCAGTGCCACCGGTCCGCCGACGGTCACGTGGAAGTGGCCCACGATCCACATCGTGTTGTGCACCAACACGTCCATCGAGTAGGAGGAGTTGACCACCCCGCCCGCGCCCCCGAGCACGAAGAGCAGCATGCCCAGCGCCGCCCCGCTGAACGCGGGATTGCCCCAGGGCAGCCAGCGCACGGTGGCGACGAACCCGCGTTTGCCCGCGCGCCGCGCCGCCATCTCGAACGAGGCGAACACCGCAAAGGCCGTCAGGAAGGACGGAATGACCACGCCGTAGGTGGTCAGCGTGTGCAACCACTTCCAGCCGGCGGAAATGCCCGGCTCCAAGAACTGGTGATGCAAGCCGACCGGCGTGGAGAGCAACAGCAAGAGGATGAACGACAAGCGCGTCAAGGCATCGCTGAAGACTTTACCGCCGTATGTCGTCGGCACGACGAGATACCAGATCAGATAGGCGCCCATGATCCAGAAATAGACCAGCGGGTGGCCGAAATACCAGAAGAGCATGCGCGTCAACTCGACGTCGATGCCCTTGGTCCAGCCGAAGGCCCACGGAATCAGCAGCAGCATTTCGGCGACCACGCCGAGCGTCGCGATGATCCACATGACGAAGGTCACGCTCGTGATGTACGCCGGAAGCGGAATCTTCTCGCCCGGATTGTTCTTGAGAAACCAGCCGACGTTACCGATGATGTCGAAGGCCACGAGCCACGTGCCCACGATCAGCAGCGTCGCGCCCAGATAAAAGCCGGGATCGGCTTTGAGTGGTGCGTAGAACGTGTAGAGCACCGTCGCATTGCCGGAGAGAATCTCGAGCGCGGCCCACACCGTGCCGATCAGCATCACGCTGTAACCCGTCCAGCCGAGCACGAGCGACCGGCCGGGTCGCGGAATCGATTTGTAGGTGGCGTACGTCATCAGGCCGGTAATGAAGAACGTGGTGAACACCAGCGCCATGAGCACACCGTGTGCGGTCAGCGTGCGGTAATAATCGAACCAGGGCGGCATCACCAGGAAGTTCGCGCGCGAGAAGCCCTGCAAGAGCCCGAAGAGCGCGCCCAGCGTCAGCGCGACCGTCCCGGTGTAGATGTGCCACAGGCAGAGCGCCTTGCCGCCGGGCGAAACGTCTTCGGGGGATCGGGCCGTGAGCGCGATATCCGGCGGCTTCGTTATGGTAGCCATCTCATTTCACCTCGATGTTGCCGGCCATGAGTTGGTGGCCCGCGCCACAATACTCGTTGCAGACGAGCAAGAACTTGCCCGGCGTCTTGAACGTGTGCGAAACCGTACTGACCCAGCCCGGCGTCACCATCGTATTGACGCCCGTCTCAGGAACGCTGAAGCCGTGTTCCACGTCGGGGCTGGTCACGTAGAACGTGACGTGCGCGCCCGCGGGTATGACCAGGTGCTGCGGATCGAACGAGAAGATGTGCGCCACGTAGTAGGCCTCGTACGAGCCGTTACCGAGCTTGCGCAGCCCGGGATGATCGAAGGGCGGCGTCTGCGACACCTTGGTGGGATCGATGCTCTGCACGTGACTCGGCGGCACGAAGCCGTCGACGAGCGCGGCGGTGGTCAGCGTGGCGAGAAAAACGACCAGCATCGCGATGCCGAGCGTCATCCATAGCCGTTCGGAACGATACATGTGCACGGCTTACCACCTGCTCGACAAAAGGAAGAACATCGAGACCCAGACGACGGCTATGAAGATTCCGAGCGCGAACACGAAGCCCAGAGTAGCCGGCAGAGGCTCTTCGTGCGAAGGCGCATCTTTTTTCATGACCGGGAAAGCCTAATCGTCCGTTACGAGCGTATCGTGAAGGCGCTGTGAAGCGGCGATGTCGCCCGGATCGGGCGACATACCGTGGACACGAACCACGAGCACGGGCACCGTGCTCTCGCGCATCACGCCTTCGGTCGCGCGCGGCGGCGGCAAGGATGCGCTCGCCGTCGGCACAGGCTTCGTCGAGCAGCGGCGTGGGATGCCCGCGAGACGCGCCACGTCGAGCGCCAGCTCGATCGCCCGCCGGGATTGCGGCGAGCCGTCCACCGGGACCAAGATCCGTTCGAAGATGCTCATGCCGCGACGTTACGACGTTCGGGTGAAGCGGCCGTGAAGCGGGCACGAACCTTCCGCAGCCGAAGCGGGGCGTCGATGCGAATTCTCGCGCTCAACGCCGGCTCGCGCAGCGTGAAGGCGCAACTTCTCGAGGTCGATGCAGCCTCGCGGCCCGAGGCCCCGCAGGCGCCCGCGTGGTCCGGCGAGCGTCTCTATCGCGACGATTCCACCGGTGTCGCGCAGGCCGTGCGCGGCCTCCTCGCCGACTTGGGCGCGATGCGCTTCGACGTAGCCGCGCATCGCGTCGTGCAGACGGCCACGGTGCCGCGGGCCGCGGCCGTGCCGTTCGATGCGAGCCTGACCGCCGACATCGAGGCGGCGATGGGTTTGGCGCCGCTGCATTCGCGCGCGGTGCTCGCTACCAAAGCGGCATTCGATGCCGAACGGCCCGCCGTAGCGCAATTCGGCGTCTTCGACTCGGCCTTTCACCGCACGATACCCGAGCGCGCGGCCGTCTTCAGCGGACCCTACGCCTGGTACGAGTCGGGTCTGCGCAAGATCGGGTATCACGGTCTCAGTTACGCCTATTGCGCGGCGCGCGCTCGCGCCGAACTCGGCACGGCCGCGAGCGAGCGGCTGATCTGCGCGCACCTCGGCGGCGGCTGCTCGCTGGCCGCGATCGCGGGCGGGGTCTCGATCGAGACGACGATGGGTTACACGCCGCTCGACGGCGTGACGATGGTATCGCGCTCGGGTTCGCTCGATCCGGGTCTGGTGTTGCATCTCTTGCGCAGCGGAAGATACTCGCTCGACGAACTCGATCGCGTGCTCAACGAAGACTCCGGCGTCCGCGGCCTCGCCGGAGATAGCGGCGATCTTCGCGACGTGCGCGCGGCGGCGAAAAGCGGTAGCGCCCGCGCGCTGCTGGCACTCGACGTCTTCACCTACCGCATCCGCTGCGCGATCGGCGCGCTGAGCGCGGCGCTCGGCGGCCTCGATGGGTTGGTGTTCACCGGCGGCATCGGTCAACACGACGCCGAGACGCGCGCTGAAATCTGCGCCGGTCTCGGCTACCTCGGCATCGTGCTCGATCCCACGCGCAATACGGCCGGCGGCGACGGCGCGCGCATCGAGGCGAGCGCGAGAAGCATGCCGGTGCTCGTGCTCCAAACGCACGAGGAATGGATCATGGCACTCGCCGTGCGCGACGCCGGCAACCCGGCTTAAGCCGCGTGCCGCCGCGATCCGGGCTTGCGGTCCACGTAGTAGACGTACGCGTTGAAGCCGTGAAAGAGCAAGATCGACGCCGCTGCGAACCAGAGCGAGAGCGTCGTGGAGAGCCTGAGCGTATCGCCGTCGTCGTTCATGACGCGCCTTCGGCCCTGCCTGCCGCTTGCCGCGACTTGACGAGCAGAGCGACGAGATAGAGATGGATCACGCCGGTACCCACGAGCGCCGCGTCGGCGAGGAATACCGCGAGGGGCGCGGCCTTCTTCTTCATGATTTCGGACGCGACTGCAGTTCTTCGTCGCGCTTCAGTTGCTTGGAGTATTCGCTTGCGGCGTAGGCTTTCTCGATGCCGTCGCGCACTTCGGAAAGCAGGTTGCGTGCGGTCGCGGTCGCGATACGGTGTCCCAAGGCCGCGTCGAAGGCGGCGCCGCCTGCGCCGAGGGGCGGCTCGTACTGTCCGTCGAGCACGAGCGAAAAACTCTCGTACCCTTCATCGTTCGACGCGACGAGCGTGCCGCGGAAGCGCGGGAACGGGCCTCCGCCCGCAGGCTCCCACTCGACGCTCATGCGCGCGAGGTCCTGGCCGGCGTCGTCGATCGGCGCGACCGACGCCACCACGTCGCGCTGCAACACGATCTCGGTTTGCAGCGCGGGCAAATTCACCGGGGCACGCAGGGCCAGCCGAATCGGGTCGCTCGGCCCCGAGTGACCGGCACTTCGCTTCGCGTCGAAAAAGCGAGCGATGTAGTCTTTGGCCGCATGTGCCGGACAATTGACGAAGATGCGTTGGTGAAGGTCGCTCATGCGGCGTACTCCGGATATAGCCATGGTTCACGGAAGCTAACACCGGGAAGCCCGCGGGTTATGAAGGCGGGGTGAAGGAGCCGAAACCGTTACAAAACCCTGACCCCGCAAGCCACGCAATCGGCATGCTCGTCGGCCGGACGTCCCGGCAGGGTGACCGTGAACTCAGCGCCGCCTTGCGGCGCGCGGCTGACCACGATCGAGCCGCCCTGCTGTTCGACGAAATTCTTGACCAGCGCGAGCCCGATGCCGCTGCCCGGTGTCGAGGCCGACGCGCTGCCCCGAAAACCACGCTCGAAGATTTTCAATAGCTCGTCGTCGGCCACGCCCGGGCCGCCGTCGTCGACGGTAAAGACCAGCGAGCCGTCGCGACGCAGGCAGTTGACCTCGACCGCGCCGCCCGCCGGCGTGTAACGAATCGCGTTGAGCAACACGTTCTTGAGGATCTGGCCGATCCGTGCCGGATCCCCGTAGAAGCTCGCGCACGCGGCATTGGGCACCAGGCAGCGATGCACGCCGAAGCGCACGCCTTTGGCCTGCGCCGTGGCCTCCATGGCCGTCGCCTCGTTGAGGATCAGCCCGCAGACGTCGATCGCCTGCATGTTCGTCTCCATGCTCGACGAGGGCCGACCGTCGAGGCCGGCCGTGCCCGCACGATCTTCTTCCGCCTTCTTCGCCCGGCTCAAGTCGTTCATCAAGACGTCGAGTTCGCTCAGCGCCTGGAGCACGGCATGTAAACGCGCGGTGCTGGGCTCGATCTTGCCGTCGATGAAGGCTTCGATGTTGGCGACCGCAACCGCAAGCTGGTTGCGCATCTCGTGCACGACTTCTCTCACGCGCCCTCCACCAATTTGTAGCCGACGCCGAAAACGGTCACGACGTACCGCGGGCGAGCCGGGTCGCTTTCGACCTTCTGGCGGAGGTTTGCGATGTGGCGATCGAGCGTTCGGTCGAAGACGTGCGCGCCGCCGTCGACGGAGACTTTGTCGAGGAGTTGATCCCGGCTAAAGGCCCGGCCGAGATTGCTCGCCAGCACGTCGAAAATCTTGAATTCCATCGGGGTCAGCGCGACCGCTTTGCCGCGCACGCGGACCTCGTGCCCGGTCCGGTCGATCTCGAGTTCGCCGATGCGCTGCGGCGGCTCGCCCGAGGGCTTGCCCGCGACGCTCGTGGGCTCGCGATGGTAGCGTCGCAACACGGTCTTGACCCGGGCCACGACCTCGCGCGGGCTGAAAGGCTTGCCCACATAGTCGTCGGCGCCGAGTTCCAAGCCGACGACCCGATCGACTTCGTTGACCCGCGAGGTCAGCATGATCACCGGCACGTCGCTGCGTTCGCGCAGGCGCCGGAACACCTCGACGCCCGAGAGTTGCGGCAGGTTGAGGTCGAGGATCAGCAAGTCGGGCGGGCTTGCAGCGGCCTGCTCGAGCGCGGAGATGCCGTCGCCGGCTTCATCCACGATGAACCCCTCGTCGCGCAGATAACGAGCCACGACATCGCGAATCGCCGGCTCGTCGTCCACGACCAATACCCGTTGCCGGCTTTCATCGCGCTCCATACGGCTTCGGAGTTCTTCGACGGCCCGCGGCCGCCCACCCGGGACGCAATCGGAAGGCAACGCAGCGGAGGAAGCCGCGGCTCGCGCGGTGGAGGCGCGCAGCATGCGCTTCGCCGTTCTGTTTTGTGCGCTGGCCCTCTTCGCGGCCGGCCTCGTTCCCCAGCGGCTCGGGGCCGCGCCGTGGCCGCCCGCCACCGTCGAACTCGGCGACGAAGTCTTCTTGCACGATGCGTGGCACGACTTGCACGGCCGCTGTGTGGGCATCGTGACCAATCAAACCGGGGTCACCTCGCAACTCGAGTCGATCGTCGATGCAATCCGGCGCAACCCGGCGATCTGCGTGAAAGCGATCTATTCGCCCGAACACGGCTTTCGCGGCGACCGGCCCGCGGGCGATTACGTGCCTTCGTATGTCGATGCGCGCACCGGCCTGCCCGTGTACAGCCTTTACGGCAAATCGCGTCGCCCGTCGGCCGCGATGCTGGCGGGCGTCGACGTTTTGTTGTTCGACATTCAAGACGTCGGCGACCGCGCTTACACCTACATCTCGACGCTGGCTTACCTGATGCAAGCCGCGGGAGCCGAGAAAAAGGAAGTGTGGGTGCTCGACCGGCCCAATCCGCTCGGCGGCGAGACGATCGAAGGCCCGGTGCTCGAGCCGCGCTTCTCCTCGTTCATCGGCTTATATCCGCTGCCCGTGCGCCACGGCCTTACCGTCGGCGAACTCGCGCAGATGTATCGCGGGCGATTCGGCATCGACTGTACGCTGCGCGTGATAGCGATGCGCGGCTGGAAACGCTCGATGCTCTGGCCGGATACCGGTCTCGCTTGGGTACAAACCTCGCCGAACATTCCCGAGTGGGACACGACGCTGGTCTATCCGGCCACCGGCTTGATCGATGCGGCGGGTATCAATAACGGCACGGGATACACCAAGCCGTTCAAATATGCCGGCGGTCTGGGCGTCGACGGCGAAGCGCTGGCCACGTATCTCAATGCTCGGCCCATTCCGGGCGTGCGCTTTCGCCCGGCCGCCTGGGCGCCGATGTCGGGCTTCTGGGCCGGCAAGACGCTGACGGGCGTGGAGTTGTCGGTCTTCGATCCGCGCGCGTTCCGCCCGGTGCGCACGGCGGTCGAGTTGCTGGTCGCGGCGCGCAAGGTCGCCCCGCGGCAACTGCAGATCAAGGACGCCGCGGGCCTCGACAAGGACTGGGGTACCGATTCGCTGCGGCGCGGGCTCGAAGACGGTTCGAGCGTGGAAGCGATTCTGGCCGGCTGGCAAGCGCGCGAACGAGAGTTTTACCTCGATCGGCAGAAGTATCTGCTGTATCCATGAGTACGATCGCGCGGCTGTACGAGGCATTGGGCTCGGATGCGGTGCTGACCGCACCCGAAGACCTCAGCGTCTACGCGTACGACGCCTATAGCCAAGAGCGGCTGCCGTTGGCCGTGGTGTTGCCGCGCGACGCCCGGGACGTCGCCGACGTGGTGCGCATCGCGTATGAATGCGGCGAGCCGATCGTGCCGCGCGGCGCGGGCACGGGCCTGTGCGGCGGCGCCGTGCCCGTCGAAGGCGGCATCGTCATCTCCTTCGCGCGCATGAATCGCGTGCTCGCGCTCGACGCGCGCAATCGTCGCGCTCGCGTGCAACCAGGCGTGATCAACCTCGAATTGTCGAAGGCCGCGGCGCCGTTTGGTCTCTTCTTCGGGCCCGATCCGTCCTCGCAGAAGATCTCGACGCTGGGCGGCAATACCGGCACCAACGCCGGCGGCCCTCATGCGCTGTCGTACGGTTCGATGACCAACCACGTGCTCGGCGTCGAGTACGTGCGGACCGACGGCAGCCTCAGTTATGCAGCGCTCGACGGCGCGGGTTACGACCTGACCGGCGTGCTCGTCGGCAGCGAAGGAACGCTGGGCGTGATCACCGCGATCGACGTGCGCCTGTTGCGGTTGCCGCGCTCGACGCGCGTCTGCGTCGCCGCCTTCGGCGATGTCGAAGCGGCCTCGGCGGCGGTCTCGGCGATCGTGGGCGCCGGCCTTTTGCCCACGGCGCTCGAGATCATGGACAAGCTGATCGTCAGCGCGGTCGAGGCGCACTATCACGCGGGCTACCCCACCGATGCGGGCGCGGTGCTGCTGGTCGAGATCGCCGGTTATCCCGACGACGCGGAGAGCGGCGAACGCACGATCGCCCAGATCGCCCGCGAATGCGGCGCACTCTCGTGGCGCGCCGCCGCAGGCGCCGCCGAACGCGAAGCGCTGTGGGCCTCGCGCAAAGGTGCGGCGGGATCGCTCGGACGCATCGCACCCAACTACTACATCCAAGATGCCACCGTGCCGCGCACGCGGCTGCCACAGGCCTTGCAACGCGTCGACGAGATCGCGCGCGCGCACAAACTGCCGGTAGGCAACGTCTTCCACGCGGGCGACGGCAACCTGCACCCGCTGCTGATCTTCGACCGGCGCGAACGCGCGCAAGTCGACGCGGTCGCGTCCGCCGGCAAGGCGATTCTGGAAGCGTGCATCGCGCTCGGCGGCACGATTTCGGGCGAACACGGCATCGGCTACGAGAAGCGCGAGACGCTGCCGCTCGTGTTCTCGCCTGACGACCTCGCTGCGATGGCGCGTTTGCGCGACGTTTTCGATCCAAAGCGCTTGTTCAATCCCGAGAAGATCTTCCCGAGCGGAGCGGTGTGCGGTGAAGTGCGCAATCCCGCGCAAACGCAGTCGCAACGGCAGACGCTCGCGGCGGGCGGCGCGTGGCTTTAGCGCCGGGACTCGATCCGGCGGCCTTCGCTCTCGGCGGAAAGGTACCGCTGCGCGCCCTCGCGCCGGCCTCGATCGAGGAACTCGCGGCCGTGGTGAAAGCCTGCAACGAAGCGGGCGAAGCCGTCGTCGTCTTCGGCGGCGGAACGCTGCAGGGCATCGGCTTTTCGCCCGCGCGGTATGATATTGCGATCTCCACCGCGCGGCTCGACAAGGTACTCGAGTACGAGTTTCGCGACCTGACGATCTCGGTGGAATGCGGCCGGAGCGTCGAACGCCTCAACGCGACGCTTGCCGAGCGCGGCCAGTTCGTGCCGCTCGATGCACCGTCGCCCGGATTGAGCAGCGTCGGCGGATTGCTCGCTTCGGGTTGGTCCGGCCCGCGTCGCGCGACGTTCGGGCGGCCGCGCGATTTCGTCATCGGCTCGACCGTCGTCTTGGCCGACGGCACCGTCGCGAAAGCGGGCGGCATGGTCGTCAAAAACGTCACCGGCTACGACATGAGCAAACTCTGGTGCGGCTCGCTCGGCACGCTCGCCGTGCTCGCGCGCGCAAACTTCAAGACGCTCCCGTTGCCGGAAACCACCCGCGTTGCGCTCGCGGCGTTGCCCGAGCGAACGCGGCGCCGCGCGGTCGAGCACGTCGCCGCGCTCGACGTGGAACCGTCGGTTGCGATCGCGCTCCACGGCTTCCCCGAAGCCGGCGGCCGCGACGGTCAAGAAGGCCGGCTCTTCCTGATGTTCGAGGGCTCGCACACGCTGGTCGATCGCGCGACGCGCGACCTGCGTTCGGCCATCGGCGCGGCGGGCGTACCCGAGACGACGCTGCTCGACGGAACCGCCGCGACCAGCGCCTTCGCGCGTCTGCTCGACGCATACGGCGCGCGGCTCGGCGAACGTTCGTTGACCTATCGCTCCTGCGGCTTGCCCGGCGAGGCGCTCTCCCGCTGCGACGCGCTCGCACACGCCGCAACCCGCCACGAGTTGCACGCCGAGTCGCTCCTGGATATTTTGGGCGGCGACGCATACGTACGCGTCAGCACCAAACTGACGGCCGAGTTCGCCGCCGCCGTCGAGCGTCTGGACGCGTCGCTCGGCACGTCGTCGCCGACGTACACGATCTTCAACGCCCCCGAGATGCTGCGCGACGGCCTCAAGATGTGGGGTAACGAAATGACCTCACCGGCGACGCAGCGCGACATCAAGCACCGCTTCGATCCCAAAGCAACGTTCGCACCGGGCCGCTTCGCCGGTCGCGCGAACTGCAGCGAGGGGAAGCGCGCCTAGTTCAGATTGCGCGGCTCCACGGTCAGCACCGACTTGCCGGTCACTTTACCCGCCTTGACCTCCTCGAGCGCTTCGAGCGCGTCCTCGAGATCGTGCTCGGCGGCGAGCGGCACGCGGAGCTCGCCGTGTTCCACCATCGCTGCTAGACGGCGCAGGCCGTCGTGCGAACTCTGCGGTGACTCGTCGAGATTAACGTTGAGACCGTTCAGTCCGCGCTCCTTAAAGAATCCTGCGTCGATCGAGCGGATCGTCGAGCCGATCGTTCCGCCCTGCTTCAGCACGTCGGCATAACCTTTGATCGCCTCGGGGTCGCTAGCGAGATCCAACACGAAATCGACGCCGTCGGGATAGCGCCTGCGTAACGTCTGGGTCGCCTCTTCGACTTCATAGGGGATGTACAGTTCGAGCCCGAGCTTCTGCTGAAACTCCGTGTGCGAAACCGAGCCGACGCCGATGACCTCGGCGCCGCGATTCTTGGCGAGTTGCGTAGCAAACTGGCCGACGCTCCCGGTGACCCCGACGATCGCAAGCGTCGATCCAGCGCCGACGTTCATGCGTTCGATCGCGGCGAGCGCCGTCAAGCCGGCGGTCGGCAGACCGGCAGCATCGGCGTCGCCCACACTATCGGGAATATGTGCGATCGGCTGGCCCTTGCCGTCTTCGGGAACCACCGTATACTCGGCATACGCACCATGCTCGCGCGCGATGCCGAAGACGCGATCGTCTTGCGAGTAATGCTTCACGGCCGCGCCCGAACCGACCACGATGCCCGCGAAATCTTGACCCAGCACGAAGGGCAGCGCGTGCCCATACTCGTCGCGAATCTTCCAGTCCACCGGATTGATGCCGGCCACGGTAATCCTGACCAGCACGTCGGTCGGGCCCGGCTCCGGAACCGGTACCTCGTGCAAAGAGCCTTGTTGGTGAAGATGTTCGACGACGACGGCGCGCATGACGGCAGTCGTACCCGCTAGCGCGCTGCCCCTAACCTCTCGAAACGGCACCCATGCGAAGCGCGATGAACCCGTACGCTGCAGCCGCAGCCAGCGGTGCCGCGGAGGCCCAGACGAGGGCCGGGCCGGAGCGAGCGACCACGATGCCGAGCAGCGCGACGAGCGCCGACCCGGCGCCGAACGCCGAGTGCGACGCCCGGTGCGTTCTGCACGGCGAGCACCACGCTCGCAGCCGAACGACGCCGGAATGGAAGTCGCTCGCGCCGTGCGCGAACGAGACGATCCCGATGCCGCGGAGGTTCAGGCCGTCACCGCGAGGCCCGCGCCCGCGAGCCGCGCTTCGAAGAAACGCTTGGCTTCGCCCAACAGGAAATCGGATTCGAGGCCGAGCGACTCGACGACGTCGGGAATTTCGGCGATGGCGCCTTCGACATAGCCCCACATCTCGCCGTAGAAGTCTGCGACGTCGCGTTCGTTGACGCGGCCCTGTTCGTTCCACACGCGCAGGCGACGCTCGCCGAAGCGCACGTGATGGCGCTCGTCCTCGAGCACGAAATCGAGAAACTTCGCGATCTCGTCGGAGTTCGCGCGCATGTCCTTACAGCCTAGCTCGAGCAGACAGATGGCCAAACCTTCGACCACGATGTTGTTGCCCACGAAAGCGTTCACGTAGTCGCCCTTGGCGATGCGCTTCTCGATCGCCTCACCAAAGTTGCGGAAGTTGGGTGCCACGAACTTGCCCAGTCGCGCCTCGCCCAGCCCGAACTGGTCGAGCTTGGACCGGAAGTGGTCCAAGTGCGTCTTCTCCTCGCCGGCCTGGATCAGCAGGTAGCGACAGGCCGCCGGATCGTCGGGCACGATGGCCGCGAGCTGGGTGGCGCACGAGAGCGAGATCTCCTCGCCCGAGACGAAGTGCGCGAAGCTCCGTTGGAAGACCTCGGCCGAGGCGGGCACCAATTTGAACGGCGCCAGCGTCTTGACCAGATCGATTCCGGTGATGTCGTCGAGCGCAAAGATCAGCTTCAGGAGTTCCGGATGACGGAACGCCGGGTCGACGATCATTTTCGCTAGTCGGTTGCGTAAAGCCACAGCGCCCAGTCCTCCTCGTGACAGTATCCCGGCGGGAGCGACTCGGCGTCGGTGACCGCGGCTACCAATGCTTGACTATTCCCAGAAGAAACGCGGGAAGGCTTTCCTTCATGAACATGCCGTTGGCGCTCAGGTGGTGCGCGAGCGCCGGACGGTGCAGAGCCCGCCGCACGAGCGGGTCCATGACGTAGCCGAAGCCCAAGCGGAAGCGCCTGGCCTCGCGGGCGTTTCGGTCGAAGGGACGCAGCGCCTGGGCGTAGGCGCGGGCAGCTCGCTCGCCGGGGCCGTTGTCGAGAAGCGCCTTAGCCGCCGCGCGGCCGGTGCCCAGCGCCTGCGAGATGCCTTCGGCCGAAAAGGGGTCGGCCACGCCGGCCGCGTCGCCCGCCAGAAAGATGCCGCCGGCCACACGGAGCCCGCGTCCCGTCGGGATCACGCCGCCCGAGATCGACGACAACTCGGGCGACGGGCCCAAGGCGCTCCGTGCCGAGGGGCTGACGGCGAGCCAGTTCGCGAGCAACTTGCGGATGTTGCCGCCCTGCCTGCGCACCTGGCCCTCGTCGAGCAGCAGGCCCACGTTGGCCCGGCGCTCACCGAGCGGGAAGATCCAGCCGTAGCCCGGCGAGATGCCACGCTCGAAGTACAGACCGAAGACGGGATCGAGCGGACGGACGGAGTCGGCGTAGCCGCGCACGGCCACGAGTCTGGTCTTGTGCTTGCCGAATCCGGCGCGGCTCGCGAGCGGTCCGGTCGCGCCCTCGGCCAAGACGATCGCGTCGAACGGCTCCGCCTTGCCGGCAATCGTCGCGGTCGGCCGGCTGCGCGCGCTGCCCTTCGCGAGGGCTTCGACCGTCGTCCCGTCGTCGAAACGCGCGCCCGCGGCAATCGCCGCATCCACGAGGCGTCCGTCGAAATCGCGGCGTTCCACGATCGTGCCCCACGGCGTCTCCGCGCGCCAACCGCTGCGCATCGACAGGCCGCCCGGCGTCACCAGGTCGCCCTCGGCCAGCTTCATGCGGTCGCTCAGGTCGATGCCCAGCGCGTCGGTCTCCAGCACGCACGGCGGCGAGATGCCGTCGCCGCAAGTCTTCGCGCGGGGCCAACGCGATTTTTCGACGAGCCGCACGTCCGCGCCGCCGCGCGCGAGTTCGATCGCCGCTGCGGCGCCCGCCGGGCCCGCTCCGATCACCAAGACCTGCATCGCCGCCACCATTCGCGAACGAACGGCAATTCCCGTAAGGTTGCTCGCCCTTCGGCGCGAATCTCGCGGCATTCCGCAATCATCGATCCATCGGGAGTTTTTCATCCATGCGTTCCATGCGTTCGTTCCACGCCTTCGCGGTCGCGGCGTTCTTAGTCGCCTCGGCCCCGGCGTTCGCACAATCTTCGAGCACCCAGCCCAAGTGCGCGGCCGGCGACCCGGTCGTTTGGGTCAACACGAGTTCCAAGGTTTACCACGAGCAGGGCGACCAGTATTACGGCAAGACCAAGCACGGCAACTACGCCTGCAAGTCGGCCGCCGAGGCCGCCGGCAACCACCTCTCGGGCCAGAAGTCGTCGAGCGGCAGCAGCAAGAGCACCAAGGCCGCGCCCTCGCCCTCGGCGACGTCGCACGGATGGTTTCACAAGTCCGCGTCGCCGGCTCCCGCCGCGTCGCCCGCTCCGGCAGCCTCCGCGGCCGCAACGAGTAAGCACCACCATCACAAGTCGTCGGGCACGGCGGCGTCGCCCGCGCCCGTTCCGGCCGCCACCTAACCGCGTGCCGTCGTGCCGCCCCTGCGGCAAGCGCGGGGCGGCACGACGACGAATACAGCGGCATGAACGTCTATGCCGCCCGCCGCGAAGCCGTGGCCAAAGCGCTCGGAGACGCGGTCGCCGTCATCCCCGCCGCGCCGCACGCCACGCGCAACGCCGATACCGAGTACGAGTACCGCCAGCACTCCGACTTCTATTATCTGACCGGCTTGAACGAGCCCGAAGCGGTGCTGGTGATCGCGCCGCACAAGAGCGGCGAACGCGACGTGCTCTTCTTGCGCCCGCGCGACCGCGAGGCCGAAATCTGGACGGGCAAGCGCGTCGGCGTCGAAGGCGCGGTCGACGATCTGGGTTTCGACGCGGCATATCCGATCGGGGAACTCGCCGCGAAGTTGCCCGATTACCTCAACGGCGCGCTCGCGCTGCACTACGCGCTCGGCGTCGACGAACCGCTCGATCGCATCATCCTCGCCGCCGTCAAGGAAGCGCGCTATCGCGTGCGGCGCGGTGGGAAGGCGCCGCTTTCGTACGTCGAACCCGGCACGATCGTTCACGAATTGCGTCTGCACAAGACGCCCGAAGAACTCGCGATCATGCGCCGCGCGGCCGCGGCGACGCGCGCCGGTCACGAGGCGGGCATGCGCGCCACGCGTCCCGGCCTGTGGGAATACGAACTGGAAGCGATCATCGAGTACAACTATCGCTTGGCCGGCGCGCAAGACGTGGCGTATCCCTCCATCGTCGCGGGCGGCGTCAACGCCACGATACTTCACTACAATACCAATCGCGACCGGTTGTACGAGGGCCAACTCGTGCTCGTCGACAGCGGCGCGGAACTCGACGTCTACGCCTCCGACGTCACCCGCACGTGGCCGGTCAACGGCCGCTTCAGCGCCGAGCAGCGCGCCCTCTACGACATCGTGCTGGCCGCGCAAAAAGCCGGCATCGAACAGGTGCGGCCCGGACGTTCGTACAACGCCTACCACGAAGCCGCCGTGCGCGTGTTGACCGAAGGTCTCGTCGACGTCGGCCTGCTCTCGGGCTCCATCGACGAATTGATCGAAACCGAGAAGCATCGCGACTTCTACCCGCATCGCACGGGTCACTGGATCGGCCTCGACGTGCACGACGTCGGCCGGTATAAAGACGACGCCGACGAGTACCGTCCGCTCGCGCCGGGCATGGTGCTCACCGTCGAGCCCGGCCTCTACGTGCAGCCCGATCTCGACGTGCCCGAGCGCTGGAAAGGCATCGGCATTCGCATCGAGGACGACGTGCTCTGCACGAGCGGCGATCCCGAAGTGATCACCGCGTCGATTCCCAAGGAAGCGGCCGAGTTGGAGGCGATCGTCGGCAGCGGGGCGCTCGCACCGGCCTAACCCATGCGGCGTCTAAGCGTCGTATGAACGTCACGGTCCTCGGAGCCTCCGGCTTCATCGGCAAACATCTCGTAACGGCTCTGAGGGCGCGCGGCGATGTGGTCACCACCGCATCGCTGCGCGATCCGGTAGCCGCCGCCGTCGCCTGCGAGGGTGCCGACGCGGTAGTCAATCTCGCCGGCGAAAGCGTCGCGCAACGCTGGACGCCCGCCGTGAAGGAGCGCATCCGCAGCAGCCGCGTCGACGGCCCACGCGCCTTAATGCAAGCGCTCGCCGCATCGGCCAACCCGCCGAAGGCGTACGTTAGTGCGTCGGCAATCGGCTATTACGGTACGAGCGAAGACGATACGTTCGACGAGTCGAGCGCCCCGGGACGCGACTTCCTCGCACAGGTTTGCGTCGAGTGGGAAGCCGAAGCGCACCGCGCGGAGTCGTTCGGCGCGCGGGTCGCGGTCGTGCGCACCGGCCTCGTACTCGGCACCGACGGCGGCGCACTGCCCAAACTGTTGCCCATCTTCAAGCTCGGCGGCGGCGGCATCGTCGCGAGCGGCCGGCAATGGTATTCCTGGATCCACATCGACGATCAAATCGGGATCTATCTGGCCGCAATCGACGGTTTCGCGGGGCCGCTCGACGCCACCGCACCCAACCCGGTGCGCAACGCCGAGTTCACGCGCTCGCTCGCGAGTGCGGTCCATCGCCCGGCTTTCTTGCCGGTGCCGGCGTTCGCGCTGCAAGTGCTTTTCGGCGAAGGTGCCGTCGTAGTCGCCGAAGGCCAGCGCGTGCTGCCCACGCGAACGACGCAGCTCGGTTACCAATTTCGCTTCAGCGAGCTAGACGCCGCCTTCGCGAACCTGTTCGCACGCGCTTCCTGAACGGAGACGACCATGGCCGATCTCAAACCCGGCGATCCCGCTCCCGACTGTTGCCGGCGGCGTAAAACGGCGCATATTCGGCGAAGTTATTTGGCTGTAAAAAATGGCGGGGTACTGACGACGAGGCCAAAGACTCGGCTGCCGCGGACCGGTCAGCGGTGTCACGTGTCGCCGCACAGCCTCAGCTTGTGCGGATCCTTCGGCCGCGCCTCGCTTGCCGCCGAGGCCCGGATCTGCGCGGGCGCAGTGGAGTATGGCGAATCCACGGATCGCACCAGCGGCGACAAACACGGCAGCCCACCTGGCCGGGATGCGCTTCGTCATCGATACTCGATCCGCTCGCGCGCGTTGTTGCCGTTTCCTCAGCCGATGATGCCGCGCCGACACCTCGTGCGGTGCGCTCATGCTACATAAGTCATGTTCGGGGCTCATTGCGGCACCCTGCTCAGTCACGCTGCTGCGTCGCTGACGATACCTGCGCACCTGCGCGCTCGTTCGGCGTGTTTGAGGCGACCACGCTCACTGCTCTGGTAACGCTGATCAGACTCGCGCTGGAATCGACGCCGAGCCGCGAGTGCGCATCCATCGGAGCAATAACGCGGGCCACGATCGCAAGCGGTACAGAGATACGCCTCTACGCGGCAGCGAGCGCAGAGAAATCGGCGGATTGTCTCTCGCACCGTCGGACGACGCTCAACCGACGAACCACCGGCTATGCTGCACTGATGCTGCATTCCGGCGGTTCTCCGACGTTGTCAACAGCCAACCCTCGCTGTGGTAACCGAGGCTTTCCCCATTTGCTCGTGAGCCCTGTCCTCGTCAGTATCCCTTGGTGCTCAGCGACGGCAAGAATTCGCGAGAGATCTCGCCGCCGCGCCGCGGCGTTCTTGACGTCGCCTGCGCTCCACGGGCAGGGCAACGACCACGGTTCGAAGGCCACACGGTGCTCATGATCGACGAGACCGGGACGTTGGGTGCCGCGCAAGCGCGTGAGTTGTTCGAGCGGGCGCGCGATGCCGACGCGCGTGTGATGTTGCTCGGCGATACCTCGCAGCACGAGAGCGTGGGCCGGGGGAGCGTTTTGCGTGGGTTGGCCGACGAGCACGGTTCGCTCGACCTAGTGAAGACACGACGGGCGAATGAGGAATGGCTGCGCGAGTTGGCGACCGATTTACGTGCCGGCGTGGTGTCGCGCGCGCTCGACGTGCTGCGAGAGAAGGGGCGGTGCGCGAGCATCGGACCCATGACGAAGCGCGCGTGGCGTTGGTGCGATCGTGGGCGGAGGCGACGCGGGCCGGCAAGAGCGCGTTGCTGGTGGCGTCGCGCAATGATGACGTGCGCGCGATGAACGAGTTGGCGCGGGAAGCGGTCCGCG
>Ga0182012_10000410_pt1 | contig 48468 bp, 34 predicted proteins | sample 612S2SmetaG_FD_120486 | JGI IMG/M metagenome (GOLD analysis project Ga0182012, IMG submission 120486) | Permafrost microbial communities from Stordalen Mire, Sweden - 612S2S metaG | ecosystem: Environmental > Terrestrial > Soil > Wetlands > Permafrost | place: Sweden: Stordalen | collected... | reverse complement strand
GATGCCCAGCTGGGGCAACTGGGCCAGCCGTACGAGAAGCTCGAGGCAAAGATCAAGGAACACCTGGACACGCAAGCGCGAGACGCGGCAAAGCGCAAATACCTCGACTCACTGCGCACCCGGTTCAAGGCGGTAGTCATGCTGGAGCCCGAGCGGGAAATCCTGGATGCGAGCGGACCGGAACGCGGGCCCGCCGCGGCGCCGGTCACCATCGTGGAATTCTCGGATTTCCAGTGCCCTTTCTGTGCGCGCTACGAGCACGTGCTGAAAGCCGTCATGGCGAAATATCCGGACAAGGTGCGGCTCGTCTACAAGAATCTTCCGCTGCCGCAGGTTCATCCGGATGCCGAGAATGCCGCCGAGGCTGCGATCTGCGCCGGAGACCAGGGGCGTTTCTGGCAGTTCCACGACCTCTTGTTTCAAGATCAGCGGCTGCTCAATGTGGACGCGCTCAAGGACAAGGCGAAGACGCTGGGCCTGAACGTGCCGGCCTTCGATGAATGCCTGGATTCCGGCAAGGCGCGCGAGGCCTTGAAATTCGACGAGCGCGCCGCGGAGCAACTCGCGCTGAGCACCACGCCGACCAGCTTCGTGAACGGCCGCATCTATCGCGGTGTACTGACCGAAGAGCGTCTATCGGCCCTCATCGAGGAAGAATTGCGCCGGTAGGCCGCGAAGGCCGGGCGCCGCGGCTTACTGGCCGGGCTTCTTTTGACGCTTCAGGCACTCCAGGTCATCCGGCTTGCAGTTCTCCTCGCCGAGACCCGTCACGAACACGTCCAGCCATGACAGCGCCGCCTGCGAGAGCGGCGCGGCCGCCGCTTCTTTCTCGGCGTTCGACGCGGCCGCGCTGGTGGAGGAGTTGCTCGCGGCGTTGGCGGTGCTCGATGCGCCGGCCAGCGAGACGCCGATATTGCTCACCTGCGCCGGCACACCACTGGCATTGCCTCCGAAGGTGATGTTGTCGAGACCCACGACGTGCAACGCGGAGATGTTGATGTCGCCCGCCGCGCCGATACCCGCATCCCCGGCGTTGACCGTACCCTCGGGTGCGACGAGGTTGACGTTGCCCGGGTTTACGCTTGGATCGATCTGGATGGTGCGTATGCCGCTGCCGGCCACCGCGCCGGAGAAGCTCAGGGTAATATTGCCCGAGGAATCCACCAACACCTGCGGCGGCGGCGCGGAGACGGAAGACTTGGATCCGCGGCCGGCATCGATGCTGCCTTCGTCCGACCAGATCAGAATGTTGCCGCCGCCCAAAGTGAAGATGCGCGATGAATTCACGTTCACATCGCCCTGGGTGTAGATGTCGACGTCCCCGGTCCCTTGCGCCACGATGCCGAGCTCCGCCGGAGTCTTGGCCTCGCCGAGATTGGCCGGCGGATTCGCCAGGCCCACGTCGAGCTCGCCGCCGGGCGCGAGCAGCGATATGCCCCCGCCGCTCAGGGTGTATATGCGGCTGAAGGTCAGGGAGATATTGCCCTGATAGGGTGAGGGGCCGGAGGCCGCCGCCGTACGGCTGTTGGGAAACAAGGCATCGATCGCCGCGTAACCCAATGTGTATCCCGCCTGCGGGTCGGTGTTGGCTTGCAGACCGGATGCCGACAAGGTATCGAAGAACACCTGATCGATCAGGGGCCGTTGCTGATCCGGGCTCAGTGCCGCGAATTCGGCGGCAGCGCTCTTATAGCTCAACCCGCTTTGGCCGGTGAGGGACTCCACGTAGGCGGTCAACAGCCCCTGATCGGTCGTGTCGGGGGCGATGATGGTGCTCACGAAACTCGAGTAGCTGTCCGGCACGTTGCCGAGCCCTGCAACCACGGTCAAGTCAGCGCCTGTGGCGGTGGGCAAATTGGGATTCGCGGTATTGCCGACGGTCGTGATGCCGCTCGAAAAGCCGAGGTCGACATTGCGTCCCGCCAGCACGTCGAGGCGCCCCGGCCCCCCCACTTCGATGGCAGCCCCGGCGCCGCCGTTGATGTTGTCGATGACGTCGCGCCCCGCCGACACCAGCGTCAAATCCCCGGCGTTCAGATTTTGCCCCTCATAAAACAAGTTGCTGATGTCGCGGCCGGCGATGATCTCGGCAGCCTTCGGCACCTGAAAGTCGCCGTTGACGATGTCGCGGCCGGCCAGCAGCAGCGCCGGCACCGGATCAGCGGCGTGCAAGTCGGCCGAGAAGGAGACCTGCGCCGCAGCCACCAGCGTGCTCGGGTCTTCCGCCGTCAACGCCGCGCTGGGGATGCTGTCGAGCGCGGCATCGGACATACTCAGGGTTCCATTGCCGATCAAGTCCCGGCCGGCGACGAGCTGCAGCTGGCCGGTCACCGACGGAAACAAAACGGCGTTGGGGACTGACACGTCGAGGAGCAGCGAGCGCGCAACGAGGGTTCCGGGATAGATGACGTTGGCCGTGATGACGCCGGCGCCGGCGCCCAGCAACGCCTGTTCGTTCTGATCACTCTCGTTGAGCGCGACATCGCCGCCGGTGCTCTGCAAAGTCACCGCGGACGAGCCGCCATAAGTGAAGAAGTAGCTCAAGAGCTTCTGGTTGGGATCGAGCAGGGTCTCGGTGTTCGCCGACGGATTGTAGATGGCATCGAGGGTGATGCCCGTGCGGGCCTCGAGGATGAATTGGGAGTTGTCGAGCGCCAGGGACGAACCCACGTTGGTGGTGCTTCCGGGCACCGGCTCGACGGCGCTGAACGCCCCGCCGGCACGGAGCAGGCTCGTTCCGTCCGCCAGAAAGAACTGACCGCTGCCGATGTCGCCGCCGGCACTGACCGTAAGGCCACCGCTCGGAATGTACAGGGGAGTGACACCCTTCGGGTGATACAGACTGTCGGCCGCCGCAACCGACAGCTCATTGATCGAACCCGCCGCTTGAACGGACACATCGCCGCCGCCCACCGAGGTGATGTTCCAGCCCAGCTGGTCGAGATCCACCCCCCACTGCGCCGGTTTGCCCAGGTAGCCCTGGCGCAGCTGCCACGCAGTGACGCTCTCCTGCACGGCAGCGCCTTGAATATCACCCCCCGCAGTGACCCGAATCGCACCTCCCTGTGTCGGGAAATTGAAGACGTAATTGGAGCCGGCCACGGCAATCCCGGCGATCGGTTGCCCGGTGGAATTCAAGGGCTCGATGCCCGCCGTGTAGACCAGCGGCGTGTTGCCGCCCGACGCGCCGGGCGAGGAGAACACGATGTTGGCGGAGGCGGCCAAATCGATCTCGCCGGTGCCCGTGCGGATGATGCTGCCGGGCTCGAGGGTGAGATTCCCGCCGCTCCCGGCGACCAGCGCCAGGGGATCGGGACTCGATGCATCGGCTCCCGCCGCGAACCGGAACGAGGACGAGGGGCTCCGACTCAAAGCGAGCGTCGGCCCCGAGGCGTCGAATCCATCGGACAGGGTGGCGGGAGCCGGCGTGCCGCCCACGACCGAGCCCACGGTGATCGACCCGCCGATCCGGAACGACAGATCCAGAGGCATGCCGGCGCTGCTGTAGGAATATAGATCGAGCGAATTCGCCAGGGTGAGCGAGCCGCTCTGTGTGAGATCCACGGCCGCCCGCACGCTCAACGGTAGAGCCCCGCTGGGATTCAGGCGGGCTTCGATCGCCGGCGTGAGCGCCCCGACGGTGGCGGCCGCAGTGGCTTCGATGTTCGCGAGATCCGCGGGGCCGAGGGTCGTGCCGATCGGCATGGAGACGATGGGCTCGACCAGAACCTGATCGAACCCGCTCAAGGTGGCGCCCGTCGCCGTCAATGCCACATCGGTTCCCGTGACCGGCGCGCGCACGAGCAGCGTGCCGTCGCCGACCGTGCCTGCGCCGCTCAATCGGCTGCCGGCGCCCAACACGATCGCGCCGCCGGCATTCGTTCCCAGATCGATCTCGCCGCCGACGCCCGCGCCGCTTGAGGCAGCGACGCTGAGCACCGCATTGGAATCGAGCGTGACTCCCGCGCCGCCGTACAGACCGATGGTACCGCGCAAGCTGGCGTTCGGGGCCGTGAGCGGCGCATCGATCCCGATGCTGCCCGTGTCCGCTACGAGCAGGATCTGGTTCGCCGTCAGCCCCGTCGCGCCCGAAGACAGGATCAAATTGCCGGTATGCGCGATGATGCTGTCGCCAGCCGTAAATCCGCCGGCCTGCAACGCATCCGCGAGCGGCGTCAGCCCCTGGCTGAGCGAACCCGCCTCGATCTCGAAGGCCCCTCCTTCGGCGCCGGGAGTTGCGTGGCCGGCCACGCTGGCGAGAACATCGGCGGCGGCCCCGGCATTCAGGGCAATGCTGCCCGCCGGCGAGTCGCCCGCGCCCGACACGTCGATGCGGGAGCCCGCCGCCAGAGTCAAGTTGCCGCCGGCGGTGAGCGTGACCGCACCGCCCTCGGCGCCGAAGGAATGACCGCCGATGACCACGGTCCTGCCGCTGGTGTCGATGACGGCTGCGCTGCCGACGTCGATATCCTGGGTCGCCTGTGCCTTGACGATGCCGGCGGGAACGACGATCGCGCTCGAGAGCTGTATCGAGTTGGCGCTGAGATCGATTTCGCCGCCCAGATCGTTGGCGATCGCCGCTGCTCTGGCCGAGGCTTCACCCGAGGCGACCGTGAGCGTACCGAGCGGGGCGGCCAGTCCCATCTGGGCCAGACTCACGGCGGTGAGCGTCGGAGTCGCGATCGACAGGTTCCCGCCCGTGTCGATGCCTCCCACCGCCTGACCCACCACGGCAGAGCTCGCGCGCAGCGAGGTGTTCTGAAAGCCGTCGATGGTCAGTGAGCCCGTCCCCACGTCGAGTTCGCCCGCCACGATGCTGAGCGATCCGTTGCCGCCCGCGGCCACCGGCGCGAGGGGGACGACCGCACCCTCGAGCGTCACGGTCTTTGCGCCGAATACCGACCCTGAGGCGCCCCCTTGATTGATCACGCTGCTGGCCGCGAGCGTGAGCGAGGTCAGGCTGGGAGAAGCGGTGCCGGACGCGGCACCCAGCAACACCGGCGTGTACAGATCGATGGCGCCGTCACTCGCCAGGCGAATCGCGGCAGCATGCCCGAGGGCCGATTGGAGCGAGGAGTCGATTTGCAGCGCATCGGCCGATCTACCCGAACCCACGAAACCAATGCTGGAGGCGGCGAGCGACCAGGACGCCCCGGCGCCGTTCAACGTTCCCGACGCCGCCATACCGCCTGGGGCATCCAGCGACAGCGCACCCAATGAGCCCACCGTGGACCCATGCTCGAGATTGATCGTCGCACCGGGCGTGGCGGTCCCTTCCCGCTGCACGATGGGCAGTTCGACGTCGGAGACCGCGAGCATCGCCGCGCTGGCCGGGCTGGCCCCGTTCAAGCTCAGCGTGGTCGTTGCGGGCAACGAGGTGGGCGCCGCGCCCCCCGCCGTGGCGGAGGTGGACAATACCGACGCCCCGGCTTGCACGTCGATCGACTGATTGGCAACGAGGATCACCTCGTTGGCGGACAGCTGCGCTCCACCGTCGATGGTGACGGAGTTCGCGGTCACGGCGATGCTGGTGCCGTCGGCCGAAGCCTGGCCTCCCAGCACGACCTCGCCCGCATTCCAGCTTTGGATCACGGAGCCGGCAATGGTCACCACCCCCCGAGAGCTTGCGCCCAAAGCGCCGGCGGTGACCGCGAGTTCCGGCGCGCTGATGTTGATCGTCGAACCTATGCCAGCGGATCCCGGTGCGTTGCCGACGACCTCACCCAGGAAATCCAATGCCGTCGATACATCGATCGACAGCGTTCCGGCGTCGGCCGGCAGAGTCATGTGCGGGAGCGTGGTCCCGGGCGCGGCATTCGATGCCGCGGTCGCGGCGAGGCCACCAAAGAACGTCGACCCGTCGGTCACCGTATATTGCGCCAGCGACTGCCCATAGCTGCCCGGCCACACCGCCACGCCCTCATACCCACCCGTGTGCAACCCCGTCGTGCCGAACGTCAAGTAGCCGGCAATCACCGGGGTGCCATCGACCAAGGTGGCCGGTTGACCGGGGACGATGGTGCCATACGCCGCCCCCTGCACTTGCACGAGATACGCGCCCGGCACCAAAGCATCCCTGGCCGGCAACAGCGGGTAGATACCGGCGGCCAGGCCACCGCCGCCGCTCAAGTAAATGCTCTCTCCCGGCGAAAGCCCCGCCAGCGTCGTCTCCTCCGGATCGTAGGGAGCGTACTCTCCCCGGGTCGACGGCAGCACCGCATAGAGGCCGGGGATCGAGGGAAGACCCGTGGCCGCATTCTGTCCCAGGGCATCGACCGTGCCGCCGGTGCCCGGCACCCACTCGTACGCGTACACGTCACCGCCGCCCTTCAGGTTCACCGTCGCGCCGGACGCCACGTTGATGGTCGGCGCATTGAGCGACACGGTGCGGGTCGGCGTGCCGGTGATCGGGAGTGGAGTGCCGCCCTGCGGCGTGTAGAACCATTCCTGGCCGCCCAGTTCGGTCGCGCCGTAAGGAATGATCAAGCCGTTGCCGCTCACCGAGGTGACGCTGCCATGCTCCAGGTTCAACGAATCGACGGCGCTCAAACTGATGGTGCCGTAGGGGGCCAGGAGGCTCCCGGAGCTCGTGATCTGATCGGCACTGATCGAGACCGATCCGCCGGCCGACAACGGCACGCCGGGCGAGGCTCCGGTTTGAGTGAGGCTCACCGTGTCGACCATCGAGGAGGGGTCGATGGAACTGTGAACGGTCGCAATGGAGAACGTCGAGTCCGTCGCCGGATACACGCGCTCGGCGCTCAGCTCGAGATTACCGTCAAGGCTCAGGGCCCCGTACACGGATGACTGGGCGTAGACATTGCGCAGCATGATGTCGCCGGTGCTGTTCAAATGTGCGTTGGCCGTTTGCAGCACGAACGAGCCGATGAGGTCGATCTGTTGAGCGTTGATGTCGAGGTTGCCGCCGCCGGGAGTCGGGGAGGCGGTACTCTGCAGGGGCAAGGTGTTGCCGAGAGCCGCGTAGTTCGTGTTGACGGCAGCGTCGAGACCCGGGCTGACGGCGATCGCCGGCGCATCCAAAATCAGCTGCCGCGCCAGCGAAAGCGGCAGATTCGAGGAAAACAGGATCTCATCGCCCGCTTCGAGTCTCAGGGAATCGATCCCGGATGACTCGAGCTGCGATATCGAGAGCAGTGCCTGCCCGCTCCCGGGGACCGAGGGGAGCGTATTGGACGGCAGCGCCGAGACCAGTTCGATGATCCGCGGGGTCGTGGGAAACGCGGCAGCCAGGGTGGGATCAGTGGGGAATGAGAATGGTGCGGATCGGGTCAGGTCCACCTCGAGCGATCCGCCGGCAGGATCGCCATAGTTGCCCACACCGGCCTGGGCAGCGAATTTTCCCAGCAGGGAAATCGATTCCGGCGCACTCACCACCAACGATCCGGCTGCGCTCGGGAATTCGTACAACGCGTACGACTTGGCGGCCCCGCCGATGGCCACGTCGAGCGGATGGCTCGACCCGCGCACATCGATCTCCGAGCCCGGCTCGGTGATCACGCTCCCGCGCTCGGCCAGCAACTCGACCGTACCCCCTCCCCACACCGAGCCCAGCTGCAGGTTTTGGTTGTTGATCGTGGGAACGTACGTGCCGCTGGCGTCGATCACTGCATGGGGGCCCAATTCGAGCGCCAAATTCGGCAGGTACCCTGGGTCGGGGGTTCCGTCCGGCAGCAGGGTCGTCAGGGAGATCGTGCCGCCCGGCGCGCGAAGAACGGCGTCGTCGAGAATTCCGCCCACGCCGGACAGAGTGATGGTGGCGCCCGGATCGGCGATGATGGACGCGCCCGTTTGCAGATCGAAAAGTCCGACGTGGGTCAGACTGGGGTCATCGGCGGTCGGTTGAACTTTCAAGGTGAGGTTCGCCACCGGCCGCGTTCCCACCGGCAGCGTGACCGCCTGGGTAAAGCTGCCGAGCGGCGCATCGGTACGCTGGTGCAGATAGCCGGGGAGCAACTCCACGGTTTGGGTCAGCGGCGTGATCGCGGTACCTGCCGAAACCGTCAGCACGTCCGTGCTCGGGGCCAGGGCCGGCACCGCGCCCGTGGCGATCAGGGTGACCGAGGAGAATCCAAACCGATCGAACAAGGACGAACCGATGTCGAACACGCCCCCCGGGGCGGTGCCTGCGTTGGGTGCCAGATCATCCACGCGCTGGTTGGGCGCCCATGCGGAGCTTCCCGGGCCGATGAGCAACCGGGGAACCGTCAGCGAGAAACTCCCGCCCGCCGCGCCCTGGACTCCGAATGCCTCGATCTGATCGCCGGTGCCTACCTGGAATGCCGCGTTGAGAGGCGCATTGACGAGCGATATCGAACCTCCCGTTCCACCGGTCACCTTGCCGTTACTCTGCAGCCACGCGCCGCCGTTGGCGCGCAGCGCCACCTCGTTGCCCAGCACCAGTTCGCTGCCGTCGATGCTGGTGGATGGCGCGTTGAGGCCGGGACCGACACCCGGCGAGAGAACGATACTGCCGCCATTTTCCCCCAACTGCCCTGATCCGATCGCTCCCGTGAGCCCCAGCGAGTAATCGTTCGTCCACTGACCGCTCACATCGAGTGTCACGCCGTTGCCGATGTCGATCCCCAGACGCGCACTCCCGGCCCCAACCCCTGCGGTCAAGCTGTTTTCGAGCTCGATGTTGCCATCCACGGCCGTGATGCTCGAGTCGATGGTGATGCGCGGGGCATCGACCAGCAGCGACCCGCCCGGGCTCAAGAGGAGCGGGACACCGGCGGGCAGCGTGACCGGACCGTTGCTGTAGATCCGGGTCGACGTGAACCCGCCCGCGGCCAGATAACTGGTGGAGAGCTGCAAGGTTTGCGGCGGCAGCGCAGCGTTGTCGCTGACGATGAGCGGCGTCTGCTCGGCCACGAATTCGACGCCGGGCGCGAGGAAGTCCAGGCTTTGCGTGTCGCTGCCGAGCCCACCCGGCAAGCCAATGACGAGTGTGCCGCCGGCCACCGGGTTGGCGCGCTGCAGGGCGCCGTTCGTGGCCGTGCCGATGAGCGTGCCCTGCAGGGCCAGGCTGGGTGCCGCAATGGATACGCTGCCCGCCGCTGCCCCCTCGACGTAGCCCGACTCATAGTGGCTGAGGCCGGCGGTCGGGACGATGTCCTGCACACCCCACTTGTTGTAAGTCTGGGTGAACGTCGGATTCAACACGCCGCTATAGGAGAGCGACGGATTCGCGGTGCCCACGTTGTACAGCTGGCCGTTCGTCCCGGCCAGCAGGCTGGTCTGGAAAATACCTCCATCGTACGTGGTGTGGCCGCCCGAGACGTCGATGGTGGCGCCTGACGCGATGACGACATCGCCCTCGGACTCGAAGGCCGCTTTGCCGCCCGCCTCGGTCCTCTGCCCCACCGACTCGGGCACCGCGTCCAGCGCCGACGCGAAGGCGGCTTGGTTGATGAGCGGCGAGCCGACGCGCGCATCGACATACACGGTTTGACCATGCAGCGGACCATTGCGCTGCTCCGGATCGTCCGCCAATTCATTCGCGCGCAATTGAATGGCGAGCAGATTCGCCGTCACCGGCAACTCCACGCTGCTGCCCGCGAGATCGATGCGGGTGCCGGCGTCGACGCGGATGCGCGCGAGCGAGTTGCCATCGGTTTGCACACCGAGCCCCGGAGCGGCCGCGGCCGTCACGTCGAGGGTACCGCCCGGAGCGGTGATGCTGGCGTCGTGCATGTCGATCGCTTGTCCCAGCAAGGTGATCTGCGAAGGCGATTGCACCTGGTCGGCCACGGCGGTGGCGGAGCTCGACAGTTCGGGCAGGATGTCGATGCTGCTCTGCGGCCCGAGCGTGAGCGTGCCGCCGGTTTGCGACGTGACGGTGAATGCATTGCTGCCGCCGCCGCCTTGCACCAGGGCGCTGCTTCCCGCCTCGAGATGCACGGAGCCGTTCAAGGACACCGAGGTGGTGGCCGACAGCCGGCCGTCCTGGTTCACGGCGAGCCCGACCATCCAGATATTGCCGCGCGGCGTACTGATCACGCCGGTCGATTCGTTGGTCGCCGACGTCATTTGATTCATGGCGGCGGCGTTGTTGCCGTCGACTTCCACGACCAGGCCGCGCAGATCCGGATTGGTGCTCGCGAGCAGATACACATTTTGACCGCCGGCGAGCACCACCTGGCCGTCCGGCGCGCTCAAGGAGCCGGCATTTTCAACCGTAGGCGCTGCCAGCAGCATGCGTCCGCCGGGCGTCGAAATCCGAGCACCGTTGTCGACGACCACGGCGGCAGTGGACGGATCGCCTCCCGGGAGCGGATTGCCGTCGGCACCCACATTGCCGGAGAGGGCCGCCTTGCTGCCGAACGCGCCCGAGAGGATCTGCGGCGCAAGCAGCCCCGCACCGAACACGTTGTCCGTGATGCCCAGCGTGGAGGCGATGAGGCCAGCCGCGTTGACCTCGGCCGTTGAACCGAATATGAAGCCGTTCGGATTGATGAGATAAATCTGCCCATTCGCACTGACCTGGCCGAAGATCGTGCTCGGGTTTGCCTGAAAAATTCGATTGAGTGCGACCGCCGTCGCGCCCGGCTGATTGAAGATCACCTTGCCGTTGGCGCTGACGTTGAAGGTCGCCCAGTTGAGAATCGCCTGATTGTCCAACTGGTTGATGGTCAGCGTATTGCCGCTCTGGACCGCAGTGACCTTGGGCGCGGCGGAACTGCCGAGGACGGGGGTGAGGAACGTCGTGGTGCTGCCGCAAGTCCCGGTGACGCAGGGAATGGGCAGCTGGGCCTGGCCCGCGCCGGCTCGATCGCCCAAGCCCACGGCGGCAACGACCAACACGGTCTCCCGCAAGCGTCTCCACGGTGTGCTCGCTCCCTTCATGGGACTGAGCTTACGCACGGTTTGTGACAGGGGTTTGGCATGCGCAGCTCAATGCCCGCCATAAAAGCGCGGCCCGCACAGGGCGGGCCGCAGAACTCATCATCAAGCAGTTGTTGAATGAACGTCGTTGTTACTTCAAGTTCAGCAGCGAGCAGCTGTTACCCGTGAGCGTGTCGCGAGCAAAGCTCGTGACATTGATCTTGCCATTGACCTGAACCGTACCGTTGTTCGACGTGTTGCCCGCATGGCCCGGCAGCGCATTGACCTGCGCCGACTGCGGCGCCGTCGCCAGAGCCTGCAGATCCGTGACCATCTTGCCGAAGAACGCGGTTTCATTGGCAGTCGGTGCATAGGCTCCGTTCTTGTTGATGGACGCTTCCACCGCGTACTGGTAGGAACCGGTCGCGGTTGCCGCGTTGGATGCCGTGCGGCCATCCAGAGTCAACGCCTTGACGTTCGGATAGGTCGAGCCCGCCTTGCTGAAGTTGTCGACCGAAACGTAACCAATCGAATTGGCGTTCGCCTGCACGCAGGCGAGCTCATCCGGCGTGGAGAAGTTGTCGTTGTTCGCACCCAGCGGAACGTAGGTGTTGGAGATCGCGGCACCGTACGGATTGCATCCGTCGCCCGTGAACACGATGTCCGCGCTCGAGCGCGTGCCCGAGCCCAGATCGCGCTGGCAAAGGACGATCTTGGTACCCGGACCGGCCACAGGGCCCGATGCCCCATCCGCCGCGGTCTTGGGAATGTGCGCCCAGTCGGTCGTCGCTCCGCTCATGATCGCCGCCAAATCCGCGCTGGAAATGTCGCTGATGCCCAGGTTGGTGTTCGCAACCCAGCCGAAAGTCTGCTGGAAAATGAGGGTGTGGGTCATCGCCTGCAGCTGGTTCACGGTCGCATCGGCACCCAGGAAGGTGTACGGGTACGGAGCGCCCAAGCCCGCCGCCAAAGGATCGTCGTTGCCGCCGCCAGCCCCGTGATTGCCCTTCGCGTTACCGAATACGCCCGGCTCGAGATCGCTGATGCCGTAATAGAGCGTGTGCTTGACCAAGGCACCGCCGTACGAGTCGGCGGGACCATTGGCGACGGTGGTTCCCGTAATGGTTGCCGCGCCGGCCGGTACGGCCACCGTGGTGTTGAGCGCCGTCGCGCAGTCGTACTGGTTCGCCGTCGTGGCGTCCGCCGTGCACCACGCGGTGGTGATGTCCAGCTCGTTCACAGCCTTGTTGTTCAGAGGGGCATAGGCACCCACCACCGAGCCGCCATCGGCTCGATAGGCAACGTTGATGGTCTGGCCGGTGAGTGTGGGCAGATTGGCGCTGGCCGTGCAGCTGAACATGCGAAAGTCCGGAGTTCCGACGGCCGGGATCGGCGTGCCCGCATTCTGAGCGGCAGGCACTTTTCCAGGAATGGTGACGAAGGTGGCGATGGTGCCCGCTTGGCAAACATCGGCGCCGACGCCGGTGCCGAAGCCCGACACCGCCGCGGACGAGCCGCCCGTGTAGAAGTAATTGGCAGCCGGGGCCGCGGCCGCGGCAGTCTGAGCCGCCGGTTCGCCGGCATAAGCGGCGAAGGCGGACGGAGCGGCAGCGGCGGCGAGAATGCCGGACACCGCTGCAGCGATTTTCATATTACCCATGGTAGAAAACTCCTAAAGTAGAAATAATAATTTTGATCGGAGCGGTTGAGCTCACTGCTTCAGAGCAGATGAGCTCAACGCTCAGGCAGAAGGAGGAACTCTCAGACCGCGCGGCGGCGCGCCACGCCCGCCAGACCCAACAGCCCGCTGCCGAGCAGCCAGAACGCGGCGGGGAGCGGAACCGGCGGCGGGGAACCATTGGAGGTGAAGCTCAGGTCGAGGTTTGCGCCGGTGCCGGTCAACGAAGCCGTGCCGAGGCTGAACGACACACCATTCGGATAGGAAGGGCCCGTCTGATTCGTGATGGCATACAGGGTCGCCGACTGACCGACGGCCAGACCGCCTTGATTGGTAAAATAGCCGTAGTAGGTGATGTTGGTGCCCGAGTTGCTCGCAGGCGTGCCGATGATGCCGTTGAGCGTGGCGTTGAATCCGGAGCCGTCGGTGGTCTGCCCGTTCAGATTGTTCACGTCGCCGGCGAGACCGGCATTGCCGATGGCATTCGGCAGACTGGCCTTGGCGATGGAATAGGAGTCAACGCCTGCAGACGCACCGGTGCCGGTGCCGATCATGATGCTGCTGCCCGCGCCGGTGCCGAAACTCGATCCGGCGGTGATTCCCCATTGAAGGGTCTGGCCCGCGGTGTTGGCCGCATTGATGAAGCTGACGAGCGAGGAGTCCGCGCCGACGCCCAAGTTGAAGCTCGAGGAACCCGTGTAGGTGTTGACCGTTCCGGCGGCACCGTTGCCCGGAGGAGTGAACATGCTCCCGACGGTTTGCGTCAGCACGTCCGCATAGGTCGTGCCATTGCCTTCATCGTTCACCCAGAAAATCAGCTGGCTGCCGGTGCCGGCGGTCGGTGAGGTGATGCTGACCGTTCCCGCTTGAGCGCCGGCCGCGGCTACCGCTCCGCCTACCGCGAGCGCGGCCAGCACGGCCGCTTTGAGAGTAATTTGCATTGAATATCCCCTTGATGAATAAAAAAGCTTCCAACCGCAGGGACCTCGTGGTCCGCCCTAATTTTTGCCCCCCAATTTCTCGGGGGGCGAATCCAATCGTTGTTCGCGCGAGCAAGCTCAACGCGCCGCTCTTCAGTGGCGGCTAATCTATCCAGCTAGTGCGTCACATAATGGAACTTTTCGTGAAGCTTTTACGGCATGGTGCCGCGCCGGCGTGTGCGCGCTTTCATGCCGGTGCGCGTTGTCATACAAACGTATGCGCGCATGCGGCAGCGGGAGGCAGTTGAGCTGGCGCGCGGGGACGCGCGATCAGAACGATCCTTTCACATCGAACAGCAGCCGCGATTCGCCTCGACGGGTCCTCGGCCCGTCGGTGAGCGGATAGGCCCACGTGAACGCGCCCGTCACGGGTCCCCCGAACCCAAGATCCAATCCCAAGCCGGTGCTGCGCAGCCTCGCGACCGACGGCTGGCTGGACAACGCGTCGATCACGTCGTCGCGGCCGGCGTCGAAATACGCAAATCCCGAGGCAATCGAGTGGGCGTGCAGCATCCAGGCCGGCGACTCGAGCTGCAGCGTACCCTTGATGGCCGAGTCGCCGAGACTCTCCGCTTCCAGGTAGCCCCGCACGCCGTCGGCGCCGGCGATCGAGTAGTTCTCGTTGCTGATCAGCGGCTCTTCGGCCCACTGCCCCGCGGCTCTGACTTTCAGACGCAGGCCCGCCGGGAGAATCACCCGCAGATCTTCATCCGCACGCACGTAAAAGTAGTTCGGATGGCCCTTGAAGCGATTGTTCTCGAAGGCATCGGGATTGTTCGGCGCGCCGCGTGGACCGAAATTCGCGGAGGCGCTGAACACATCCTGCAGTCTCGCCTCGCTCCAGCTGCCGGCATACCCGAGCGAGAGATTGGTGTACGAGACGGGAGTGACCAGGGCCGGCTGCGAGGCAAGCCCGATCGTATCCCGAAAATGTTTGTAGTCGCCGCCGAAAACCAGGGATTGCATGACGCCGCGGCCCTCGAAGATCGGGTAGCTCACACGCAGGCCGTAGATATCGCCCTTGCCCAGTACACCGATGGTGCCGATCGTCGCTGCGTTGCTGTTCGAATGAATGTAGTACGCCGAGGGACGCAGGCCGCTCGCGAGCGGGCCGAGCGCGTAATTGACGGCGAGCACGTCCACCTCCCCCAGCTGCTGCGGAGAGTCCTGGAATTGCGCCGATATGCTATCCAAGCGATCGAACAGATTGTCGTAGTTGAGCGCCACCGTGGCGCGGAGCGGCTTCGTATCCGGGGAATATTGATTGTTGAGATCCACGCTCCCATGGAGCGGTGAATGATCGTCCACCTTCAGCGCCAGATCGACGGTGCCTGGTTCGGGTCCGGCCTTCAACACCGGCACGACGGTGCGGTCCGCGGTTTGGGCATTGACCGCGGCGAGCTGTTCCTGAAGGACTGGGATGGAGGGCACCGCGCCGGGTTTGGCCTCGGGCAGGGCCGCCAGAATCTTGCGCTCGGAATAATAGCGGGCGCCGCCGATGCTGACGTCGCGCAGTTTCGCCTCGGTCACGCGCAGGCGCACGATGGCGTCGGCAACGTCCTGCTCGGGGATGTCGACGAACACGGTCTGATAACCGCGATCGTGATAGACCTTCTCCAGCGCCGCGCGCGCGGCCTCGACGTCGTCCAGGGTCTTGTTGTCCCCGAGCATGGGATAGAGCGTGCGCTCGATGTCGCGATTGCTGAGCACCGAGTTGCCGAGGACGCGGTACTCGTGCACGTCGAAACGGGGCGCCGCCGGTTTGTCGCCACCCGCGGCCGCTGCATCGGCACCCCGGGCGTGGCCACACGCAAGACAGGTCAAACCGATGCACGCGAGCCACAGGGCTTTCACCCACGTCGGGGCGGCTTTATACCCAATCATTCGTCGCCTCGAAGTATCAGCGCGGTCGGAAGAGGGCACGGACGTGCCGCCCAAAATCCCTGTTTGCGGTTGCGAAATTGGAAGTATTCGTGACGCCAACGGTAGGGAGCCATTGTGACGGTCGTATGACGTCAGCGACTCACGATGCGTATCCGAGATCCGCCAGCAGCGGTGTAAACACCGCCGTCAGCCGGGCTCGCTGATCTGCGCTGAGCTCTGCGGCGCCGCCGCCCACCGACCCTTGACGCATGAAGCGACGGCCGGCGTCGATCGCGGGCTGAAGATACGGCTTGTAGAAGATTCCCACGCGCCTATGGTGAATGTCCGAATCCTCGATCTCGCGCATGCGCTGGAATGAGGAGTTGTCCGCCGCCGCACGAATTTCGGCGGGAGTGGCATTCGGCCGAAGCAGCTGCGCGAGCATGCGGCAGACACCCTCCGCATCGCGCGACAAATTCTCGTACTTGATGATCACCACCGGAATTCGACGCTGAAGCTGCAGCCAGCTGCTCACGTTTTCGTCCCAGCTGCCCATGCCCAGGCTGCGCCAGCGCGGATCGCCGCGGTTGGCGATGAAGGCATCGACATATTGGTCGAACGACTCCTCCGACCCGGCGGCCGCAGAGCTGCGCTGCGCATAGTGAAAGTTCGACAGCAGCACGTCCTCGGGCCGCCTCACGACGTAGATGGCACCCGCCGTCCGTTCCACCAGCGGCAGGCTCTGCGAATGCATGAAATGGGTCTTCATCATGCCCGCCCGCGAGACATTCATGGCGTGCGATCCCAATTCATGGAGGTCGGGAATGAGTGCGCCCACTCGGGATGCCGAATCCTGCCTGCCGTACAGCAGGTTGCATGCCATAAATCGCACCCAGGTGTTGCCGCTCTTCGGGTAGGAAGCCAACCACACGATGTTCTTTGGGACCAAGGACATCCGGTCAATCCGCGAAATTTGCATGCCCGTGAATTTTCAAGCGCGGACTCTAGCATGCGTGACTTGTCCCGAGCTGCGCTGACGACGCATCGGACCGCTGTCGCATTTTTGTAAACTGCCGATGCTAGAAGTGTTCGGCTGGAATCTCATCAACAGAAACCTCCGAATCAACGTGAGCCGTCAACAGCTATTGGAACGGGCAAGAACGGCGCTTTCGAGAGGCGACGCTCGCGAGGCTGCGCGCCATAGCGCAGCGCTGCTGAAAGCAGACCCCGGCGACTTCGAAGCGTGTCATTTGAGCGGGCGATCCAAGGCGATCCTCGGCAACTGGGTCGGGGCGGCGGCGGATTTCCGCCGCGCCGTGAGCTTGCGACCGCAGTTCGCGCCGGCCATCGCGGACCTTGGCCTTGCACAAGCCTTGGGTGGCGAATTTCCAGCAGCCTATTCGCTGTTGCAACAGGCGCGCGCCATCGACAGCCGCCCGGCTGAATTGCATTTTGGAATCGGCGTGTGCCTTGCCGGCTTGGGCGATTTGGCGGGCGCGGCGGGCGCCTATCGCGAGGCGATCGCGCGCAATCCACGGTTCGCGGATGCCTGCAACAATCTCGGCGTGGTTCTGGATCGTCTCGGTGAGTTGCCGCGCGCGGTGGAGCATTTCCGTCAGGCGGTGGCGATCCGGCCGCAGTTCGTGCAGGCGATGCTCAATCTCGCAGACGCATCGATGCGCCTCGGGCAACCTGCGGCCGCGGCCGCGGCGCTGCGCGATGCCGCGGCGCTTCGTCCGGGCGATCCGGCGGTTCAAGCGGACCTCGGAGCCGCGCGGCTCGCCGCCGGCGATTTTGACGGAGCGGTGCAGGCGCTGGAGCGCGCGGTTGCCCTGGATGTGAGGCTGGCCGCCGCCGAGGCCAATCTGGGAGAGGCGCTGCGGCACTTGAACCGGCTGGACCCGGCGGCAACCGCGTTCGAGCGTGCCATCGCCATCGATCCGCAGTGCGCGGAGGCCCAGCTCGGCCTCGGCAGAGTACTCGCTGCGACGGGCAGACAAGCTGACGCCGCCCCCCGGTTGCTGCAGGCGGCGCGAGCGAGACCGGATGCCGTGCACATCGTCCTCGCGGCCGCGACCACCCTCGAGCAGATCGGATGCCGGACCGACGCCCTTCGGCTGCTCCGCGCATACGCCAGTACCTATTCCCCCGACCCGGCCGTGCTGGACGCCAAGGGGCGGATGCTGCTCGGAATTGGTCACTACGAGGCAGCGCTCGGCGATTTCGAGCTGGCACTTTCAATGGATCCGTCCCGGTCGGACTCGCTTCTGGGCCGGGGCAGCGCGTTGGAATCATTGGGCCGGTATTCAGAGGCCATCGCCAGCATGGAACGGGCCCTTGCGCTCCAGCCTGGACAGGGCGAGGCGATCGCCTCCCTCGTCAGCTGTGCGGTGCGCGTGTGTGATTGGAATCGGCTCGATGCCTACATGGCGCGCCTGCGCCAGATACCCCATGGAATCGATTTTTTGCCTGCGTTCCTGCTGCTCGCCACCGGGCTGTCTCCGGATGAGCAGGCGCAGTCGCTTCGAAGACGCGGACAGGCCGCGGGCGAAGCGAAGCGCCACTCCCCCCCCGTGCGGCGAAACAGCGATCGCCTCACAATCGCCTACGTGTCCCCGGATTTGCGCAATCACCCGGTGGCGGTGGCCCTGGCCGGCGTCATCGACCGCCATGACCGGCGCCTATTTACGCCGATAGCGGTATCCCTTTCGGCTCCGGCATCGAGCGGCATCGGCGCCCGGCTGCGATCCTGTTTCGATCGGTTCATCGACGCATCCTCGATGAGCGATATCGAGCTTGCAAATCTATTGAGGGAAGCGGGCGTCGACATCGCGATCGATCTCGCCGGCCACACCGTCGGCGCGAGGCCGGGAGTCTTCGCGCAGCGCCTCAGCGCCGTGCAGGTCAACTATCTGGGATTCCCTGCATCGAGCGGCCTGCGGTTCATGGATTACATTGTCGCGGATGGGGTCATCGTTCCCGAATCGGACGAGGCTTACTACAGCGAACGCGTCCTGCGAATGCCGCATAGCTACTTGCCGTTCGATTGTGGCCGGGACACCCCTTCCGCCGCCCTCACCCGCAGCGATGTGGGGCTGCCTTCGAACACGTTCGTATTCTGCGCCTTCAACAACGGCTACAAGATCACGCGCCGCACTTTCGATGCGTGGCTCACGCTCCTTCGACAGGTGCCGGATAGCGTGCTCTGGATGCGCAGCATGGACAATTGCGTCGAGGCGAATCTGCGCGCCGCCGCCCTCGTGGGCGGCGTTGCCGCGGATCGGCTGATATTCGCTCCCTACGTCGAGCACCTCGACGCGCATGTGGCGCGCCTGCGGCTCGCCGACCTGTTCCTCGACAGCCTTGCGTACAACGCTCACACCAGCGCGTCCGAGGCGCTGTGGGCCGGCGTCCCGGTCATCACCTGTCTGGGGAGGACGTTCGCGGGACGTGTGGGCGCGAGTCTGTTGACGGCGGTGGGCGTCCCCGAATTGATCGCCCCGGATGTCGATGGCTACCTCGCGACCGCGCTCGGGTTGGCGCAGTCGCCGGCGTCTTTGCGGGACTTGCGCGAGCGGCTCGATGCGACCCGTGCATCGGCTGCTCTCTTCGACACCGAACGCTACACGCGCGACCTCGAGCAGCTGCTGTTGGGTGCGCATCGGGCCGCGGCGGGCTGAGCCGTGATTTCGCACGATATGCGCTGCATCCTGGTGCACGTTCAAAAAACGGGCGGCATGTCGATTCGACGGGCGCTCAACATGCAGCAATGGGATCCGCACCAGCACCGATTCGCGTCCGAATTGCGAGTCCTTTACGGTCCCGATCTGTGGCAGCGTTACTTCAAGTTCGGGTTCGTCAGAAATCCGTGGGACCGGCTCGTGTCGTGGTGGGAGATGATTCGCCGCAATGTCGCCGAAGGCCGTCCGATGAACGGATTTCAGCGCTACGTGCTCAGCAACGCCGGGACCTTCGAGGATTTCATTCGCAAGTGCGGCGAGGAATACCGCGACCACGACGGATCGAAGTGGATCTATAGGAACCAGGTGGATTATCTGACGGACTCCAGCGGCGCCCTGCTCGTCGATTTCGTCGGCCGGTTCGAGAATCTGCCGGCGGATTTCGGAGTCGTGGCCGCCCGGCTCGGGTTGCAATCCGCTCCGATGCCGCACATAAACCGCTCGAACCGGCGGCTTTATGCGGAGTATTACAGCGACGAGCTGCGCCATATCGTGGCACACCGCTATGCACGCGACATTGCCGCCTTCGGCTACGACTTCGGCGAAAGTTCCGCGCCGTAGGGATGGATTCATTGCCCGTTTCCCACGCGCACCGGACGATTTTCGTCCACATTCCCAAGACCGCCGGCACCTCGGTCGAGGCGGCGCTCGGTATGCACGGACTCAAGACGGACGTCGGCGTAAGGCCCTATTTCAACCAAGCGCTCGACCGGGAGCATCTCTATGGAAGAGACGCGCAGCATCTCACGGCCGAGGGCCTGAAGTCGGAACTGAACGGGCTGTTCGACAGTTACTTTAAATTCACGGTGGTCCGAAATCCCTGGGATCGGTTGGTCTCCACCTGTGCGTGGTCGGACCAGAAATGGTTCAAGGGCGAGGAGCTCGTCGGATCGGAATTCGAGCGGGTTGTCCGTCAATTGTATGCGGCATCCCGCGATCCAAAAACCGCGCAGACGCTGCTCAAGTCCACGCATTTCAAGCCGCAGTTTCTTTATATCGTCGATCGGGAGCTTCATCCGATGGTCGACCATGTCGCCCGCTACGAAAATCTGGCCGCGGACTGGGCCCACATCCGCACCCGTTTGAACCTGGGCGCCGACCTGCCCGGTCGAATGAAGTCGCATCATCGCCCTTACCAGGAATATTACAGCGACGAGACGCGCGCCATGGTCGGGGAGATGTATTCCCGCGATGTCAGCATGTTCGGCTATGCGTTCTGATCCCCTGGTCATCGCCTTTGCCGATGCGCGTTATCTGCCGCTGCTTGCGATTTGGCTGGGCAACCTCCGCCGGCTGGGACTGGAGCGCATCCGAGTTTACAGCCTGGATGCGCAAACCAGCGCCTGGTGCCGCGAACAAGGGGCCGAGACCGTCGAGACAGCCTGGACCGGCGACCTGCGGGACCTGTGGGTGCGCCGAATTCAAATATTTAGCGGGCTGCTGCGGGCAGGCGAAGCGCTCATCCATTCCGACATCGATGCCATCTGGCTGCGCAATCCGCTGCGCGAGGGCTCCGCCCCGGGATGTACCGAGGACCTGGTCTTCAGCCAGGGGACGGTGTGGCCGCCGGACGTGCATGAGCGCTGGGGTTTTGTCCTGTGCTGCGGCTGGTTCCTGGCGCGGCCCACTGCGGGTGTGATGGAATTTTTCCAGGCGCTGGAGGAGGATGTGCGGGCGAGTGGAGACGACCAGATGTCGGTCAATCGGCTTCTCGCGGCCAAGGGCGCGCGCTGGAGCCGTGGAAAGAGGGGCGACTATCAAATGCCGTTCAAGGAGCGGGCATTTCAATGTTGGCGGGAACCCGTTCGAGCTACCCTGGCCCAAGGGTTGACGGTCGCGCTGCTGCCGCATTGCGAGTTCCAGCGGTTGCCCGAGGCCTCGGACCGCGCCATCGTCAAGCACTTCCTCACGCCCAAGAATTGCGAGCAGAAGCTGCTCGTGTTCCGCCACCTCGGGCTGATCTCTTGAGCGGCCCGGATGGGGTCACATTTTTTTAAACTGTCACATGCGCTTGCTAGCGTATTGCGCGTATGCGTCCCAGCTATGACCGAAATGCCTACCATTCATCGAGTTTCGACGATGAGTTCTGCCTTAAGCCTCCCGCATTGCTGTGGATCGTGGTGCTGTATCTGTCGCGCGCGATTTTGCTGCCACTGGCGGTCGGCATCGGGCACTACGCGGGCATGAGCAAGGAGACGATGCCGCTGCTTCGAGTGTTTTGGCGCGAGGACACGCTCCTGCCCGCCATTCTGGCCGGACCCGTCCTGTATGCACTCTGTCGGCGGCAACCGTCCGCATCTCGCGCTGTGCGCTGGATCTGGCGCAATGGACGGGCGCTGCTCGCCGCCGCGGCCGCGGCCGACATCGTGCTGAATGCGCAGGACTTGATTCCGTTTAGTGCGCTCGATGAGCGTACGGCGCTGCCGCTCGCCGGCGCGATGATCGATGCATTTTTCCTGACTTATGTACTCGTCGCTCGGCGGGTGCGAGACGCCTTCTGCGACTTCCCCGCACCGCTCGGGCGCTGAGCGGGGATGGCTGGAAGCGCCGGCCGCTTGTCCGCTTTGTTCAGGCCGCCGACCACACTGTCGGCGTAGATTCCATAACGGCGTTGTCATTGAACAGTTCGCGCAGGGCCGCACGCTCATTCGCCGACTCCGCCATCTGCTCCCCCAGCGCATCGCGCAGCGCCTCCAGATTCATGAGCTGCGCCCGCGAATCGCGCCACGATGCCCTGGCGATCGCGACCACCTCGAGCAGCGCCTCGCACTCCGCCTGTTTGGCCCGGGCGGCGGCCATGGAGGCGAACCAGCGCCGCTCCAGCAGATTTTCAGCGAAATCCCCTTCGGCTGTGTGCATGGGCTTGAGGTCTGCGCCGATCGTCAATTCGGCCCGAGCAAGCGCTCTTCGAGGCGCTCGATTTTGGCCATGATCCTCGCCTTCTGCGCCTCCGCACGATCCAGCCGCTCGCGCGCCGCATCGAGCGCGGCTACCTTGGTTTTGCGATCGGCCGCGAGCGCCTGATATTCCGCGCGGGCGAGGATGCTGGCCTCGTATCCTTGGCGCCATTCGTGCTCCAGATGATTCATTTGCATGTCGAGATCGAAATCGAGGCTGCTCATGGAACGTGGCCTTTCAGGTTGGTTGGTTGGAAAAAAAGGCCCCGCGAAGGGGCCTGCGCCGGTGGGGGCTCGACGAAGAAGGGATCGAAGGCGGCCGCAGGTTGCGCGTGCACGGCGCGCCGCGCCGGCATGGGCTGCAGCGACGCTGCCCAGCGACAATCGAGCGCGCCGGAAGGCCGTCGCGCTAGCGGGGTGTTGAGAACGCCGCGGCGGAGGCCGCTGCGCTGCGCGCGCGTACCAGCCAGCTCGCGGCGTCCGCGGCCCGGATTTCGGCCGTCGACCGGCCGGCGAAGGGCAGCGACGCCACGGCGTCGGCCACGAAGGCCTTCGCCAGGGTGCGCTGGAGGGCATGCCAGGGATGACTCCATGGTTCTAACGCATTGCTCATGGCCGTTGCTTCGATGAGCTGATTAGAGCGCCCCGAGTTGACAGAAGTGTGAATTTTGGGTGGCAGTTGGGTCACGCGGCGTGCTCCACGGGAAGCGCCGCAGGAATCTCCATCGTTTCCTTGAGCTTCGGCCAGTCGATGATGCGCAGCTTGCCGTTCATGTCCTCGACCAGCGCCGTGCAGCTCTCCACCCAGTCGCCGTCGTTGCAGTATCGGATGCCGTTGATCTCGCGCATCTCCGCGCGATGAATGTGGCCGCAGACCACGGTGTCGACCCCGCGCTTGATCGCGGCCTGCGCGACGGAGTCCTCGAAGCTGCCGATGTACTGCAGCGCAGACTTGGTCTTGTTCTTGAGATAGGCCGACAGCGACCAATGCGGCAGATCGAGCTTGCGCCGGAACCAGTGGATGTACGGGTTGGCAGCCAGCAGGATGTCATAGATGCTGCTCCCCAGCTTCGCGAGCCAGGGGCTGAACTTCACCACGCTGTCGAATTCGTCGCCGTGCAGCAGGAGCATCCGCCGGCCGTCGGCGCCGACGTGCACGTATTCCCGATGAATCTCGAGATTGCCGAACACGGCGCCGTCGAACTCCCGGAACACCTCGTCGTGATTGCCGGGCACGAAAATCACCTTGGTGCCGCGCTTGGCCTTGCCGAGGATGGTGCGCACCACGTTGTTGTGCGCCTGCGGCCAGAACATGGTCTTCTTCATGCTCCAGACATCGATGATGTCGCCGACCAGGAACAGCGTATCCATCTCGACCTGGTGCAGGAAATCGAGCAGCAGCTCGGCGCTGCAGCCCTTGAAGCCCAGGTGAACGTCCGAGATGAAAACCGATCGCAATTTGAGCGGCGGTGGGGCATTTCGCTCGACCATGATGCGTTCCTCCGAAGTCACAGGACCTCGGGGTGTCAGATTCGCGATTTGTTGTGACGAAGCGATGACTCGCGGAAGAAGATTTCTTTACATGAAAGGCACTTACGCGCCGAATATCGCGTGGAACGCGAAATTGTCGATCAGGTCACACTTTGGTTGGGGCTCGAAAAACGATAACCGAAGCCCCGGACCGTCTGGATATACGACTCGTAGCCCGGCTCGCTCAGTATCTTGCGCAGGCGCTGCACGTTCACGTCCACGGTGCGTTCGTCCACGTCGTGATCGCCCCCCCACACCCGCGCGAGAAGCTGGGTGCGGCTGAAGGTTCTGCCGGGATGCGACATCAAGAACTCGAGCAGGCGGTATTCGACGCCCCGTAGATTGACCGACTTGCCGCGCGCGGTAACCCGGTTGGTGACCGCGTCCAAAATCAGCTCGTCGCATGTCAACGCCGGCTGGTGGCGATCGAGGGGGTGCGATCGGAGCAGAGCGCCGACCCGCGCGACCGTCTCGCGCAACGAGAACGGTTTCGCGATGTAATCGTCAGCCCCGAGATTCAGGCCGTTCACCACGTCCTGTTCGCCCGACAAGGACGAGAGGATGATGAGCCGCATCGCTTGCGGCTGTCTCACGCCACGCACGCCTTTGATCAAGTTAAGGGCGGCGAGGCCCGGCATGTTCCAGTCGACGATCACGAGATGCGGCGGCCGTTCGGAGATCGCGAGCATGGCGGCATCGCCGTCGGTGATTGCGCGCACTGCGAACCCCTCGTCAGAAAGTCTTTGACGCAAAGGTTCAACGGAAACGACATCCCGATCGACGATCAGTATCTGTTTCAAGATCTGCTTATTGGTATCGGTGGCGAGCATAGACGCCGCGACATTAGAGATACCAAGCTTTACAATTGGTTGACGCTTTTGTGACCCTTGATGAAGAAAAGTGCTTTTTATTTGCTCGAGACGCGCCGATCAGTCTTATCTCGAGGGATACGCCGACGCGATTCGCGTCATCGTGCGCACCGTCACGTGCGAGTAAGCGCGCAGGGAATCCGGACGCCGCTGCGGCGAGTCCGCATCGTCGACCGCGTTCCATGCCGCGAGCAGCAGTCCAAGCGCGAGCCAGTTGAGCGAGGCCTCGCGCCGTTGGGTCCAGAGCGCGGACGGCATTCCGAATGACGGGTTCCCTGATTGCATGGTCGGCTCCTCGTGTCCTGCGATGGGATCGAGAATGGACGGCAACTCTTGCGGGACATCGAACCAATTCGGGCCCTCCGCGGGCCAAATCTGACCAATTGTGGCGCGCTCCCATTTGCGACCGGCGCCACGCTTGAAATCAGCCGTCATCGGCTATGATCGCGGCCGTGAAGAAGCACATCGCCATCGTCGAGGATGAGCCGGCCCTTCGGGAGAATTACGCCGCGGCGCTCGCGCGGCACGGCTACCAGGTGAAGACCTACGCCAACCGCAAGGCCGCCATGCAGGCTTTCGGAATCCGCCTGCCGGATCTCGCCATCATCGACATCTCGCTGGAGGACGAGGCCGAGGGCGGTTTCGACCTGTGCCGCGACCTGCGCAATCTCTCGGCGGAGCTGCCGATCATCTTTCTCACCGCGCGGGACAGCGAGCTCGACGCGGTTTCGGGTCTGCGCCTGGGAGCGGACGATTTTTTGACCAAGGACGTGAGCCTGCCCCATCTGGCGGCCCGGGTCGCCGCCCTGTTCAGACGCATCGACGCTCTGCGCCAGCCGGGAGGCGGCGCCGAGGCGGTCCGGCGAGGCGCCCTTCTGATCGACGCCGATAAGATGCAAACCACCTGGAACGGCGCGCCCGTGACGTTGAGTCTCACGGAGTTCTGGATCGTGCACGCGCTTGCCAAGAACCCTGGCCACGTCAAGAACCGCCAGCAGCTCATGGACGCGGCGAATGTGGTGCTCGACGACAACACCATCACCTCGCACATCAAACGGCTGCGCCGCAAATTCATCGAGGTCGATCCGGCCTTCGATGCCATCCAGACGGTCTACGGCATGGGCTACCGCTGGGTCGAGTGAGCATCCGCCTACAACTGCTGATCGTCGCATTGACCACCCTGATCTTGCCGTGGGCGGGTTGCCAGTACGCTCGCGAGCTCGAGAGTGCGATGCGGATGGCGCAGGAAGGTGCGCTCGAGGCGAGCGCGGACACGATTGCCCACGCCCTCGCCGCGGAACCGCTGCGGGTATTTCGCGAGGCCGACAGCGCCGAGCCCTTTACCGAGCAGGCAGGCGACCTGTACGTGTACCCGTTGCACGTGCAGCCCCTGCTCGATGGCTACCGGGAGGACTGGGATATCGGGGCGGACCCTGTGGCGCTGCCGAGCGCGGGCGGAGCGGAGGCGCGGCTCCTGCTCGCCAACACCGACCGTTATCTCTTCGTTTACCTCGAAGTCTACGATCCGCATCTGGTCGCGCAACCCGCCGATCCCCAATCCGATCGCGACCGGTTCGACCGCGTGGACCTCACGCTCGAGCGCGAGGACGGATCGCTCGAGACCTACTTCTTCGCCTCGAGCGCCCAGGGTCTCATCCAGGCGCAGCGGTCGGTCAAGGGCGACGACGGTATCGAACGTGCCGCGGCGGAGCCGCGAATCCAGGCGTTCTGGCTCGAGGCCGCACACGGGTACCATCTGGAGGCGCGTGTGCCCCTGAGCTTCCTGGGGCCGCGGCTCTGGCTCTCGGTGCGGGATGGTGAGGGCAAGACGTCGGGGTTCAAGGTGACGGACCCGCCGCGCGGCGGCCGCCTGTTCATGTCGACGCCCGGGCTCGATGACATGCTCGCCGTGTTCATCCGCTCCGGCACCCGTGCGACCGTGGTCGATGTCAATGGCTTGAAGCTGGGTGTCGCCGGAAATCTCCAGCCGACGGCCGGCGATGAGGATCAGGCCGAGACCGATGGCACCTGGTACCGCCGTTTTGTCTCCGTCGACACCACCTCATGGCCCCTGATGGTATCCGCGCCCGATCGTGTCAACGGGACGAGCGTCGCCGTCGCGCTCACCGGACATCCGGCGGCGGAATGGCGGCGCACCGGCTCGAACCAGGAATTGATCTTGACGGCGGCGGCGCCCATCAAGATCGGGAAGCAAATACGCGGTGCCGTGATCCTCGACCAGGCGGGCGATCAGCTTCTGGCGCCGCGCGACCGGGCGCTGACGCATCTGTTCAATCTGACTCTGCTGGCCACCGCGCTCGCCGCCCTGTTCGCGTTCAGCGTCGCCACCGTCATCAGCGTGCGGATCGGCCGATTGCGCTCGGCTGCCGATTCCGCGGTGGGCAACGATGGCAGCATCCGCCTGCAGATGCCCGAGTCGGGGCGGTCCGACGAGATCGGCGCACTGGCGCGCGGCTTCGAGCGCGTGCTGGGCCGCCTCAACGAGCACACGCAATATCTTCGCACCCTCGGCGGCAAGCTCGCGCACGAACTCCGCACGCCGCTCACCATCGTGCGCTCCTCGCTCGACAATCTCGAATCCGAAGGCGTGCGCGCCGATCAGCGCGGCTTCGTGATCCGCGCCCGCGAGGGCGTGTCGCGCCTGCAATCGATCTTGGGCGCGCTCGGGGCGGCGGCCCGGGTGGAGGAAAGCATCAAGCAGGCGGAACGGGTGAACTTCGATCTGCACGAGCTGCTTCGCGCCGCGGTCGCCGGTTATAGGGACGCCTTCCCGTCGTCGCGGTTCGAGCTCGATACGCCCGCGGACGCCTGCCCGATGCGGGGGGCGCCGGATCTCATCGCGCAGATGCTGGACAAGCTGGTCGAGAATGCGGTGGATTTCTGCCCGCCGTCCGGTCTGATCACGCTGCGCCTCGCGAGATCGGGGAGCAATTACGAACTCAGCGTTGCGAACGACGGGCCGCCGATTCCGCAGGCCATGCTCTCCCGTCTCTTCGAGTCCCTGTTCGAGCATCGCGAGGGCCACGGCGACCGGCCGCATTTCGGACTGGGTCTTTATATCGTTCGGCTCATCGCGGAGTTCCACAGCGGTACCGCGCTCGCGGCCAACCGGGCGGATGGCGGCGGCGCGGCGTTTACCGTGGTACTGCCGATGATTTAACGGGTGTCGAAGGATTGATCGCGGTGCGCCGGACGACTCGCGCGCGCGCATCCGAGTAGATGAGCGCATCCTCGATGAAATCGATCGTCATGATGGCCGAGTCCTCGTCCGCCGGCATCGCGCGCACAAAATCATCGACCAGGTGCAGTTGTCCTCCATCCATCTGCTCGGAGACCAGCCATCGATCCTTCGAGACCTTCGGAATCTCGATCATGCTGACCACGAATTGCCGCGCAGTCGACTTCACGCTCGGGCCGGGACCGTAGCCGTAGCCGGGAAAGGCGAGGGCGAAAGCCTGGTCCACATAGTCCTTCCAACTGTCGAATTCAGGGCCGATCTTCACCTGCGTCATCAGCCGTTCGATTCGCGGTACTTCGCGCGGATCGATGTTGTTCGGATCGTCCTTATAGTCTTCAAAAGTCGCGTAGGCTTTGGTGAGCCTGAAAGTGGTGCCTTGATACTTGATTTCGCGCGAACCCGACCCGGATCCGCCTCCGCATGACGTCGCGAGCACCGTGACCGCAAGCGCGAACAGGCATGGTATGAATGTTGAACGGCTCATCTGAGCGGGACCCTACCGCGTCGCTTCGCCGGGCTCAATGTGGCTGTCTCAGGCTGAAGCTCTCCTTCCCCTCGTGCGCCAGCAGCCAGCGCTTGCGCTCGAGGCCGCCGCCGTATCCCGTGAGCGAGCCGTCGGCGCCGATCACGCGGTGACAGGGCACCAGGATCGGGATGGGATTGCGGCCGTTCGCGAGGCCTACCGCGCGCGAGGCATTCGGGTTGCCGATACGCTTCGCCAGCTCGCCGTAGCTCAGCGTTTCGCCGTAACGGATGTCCGCCAGATGTGTCCAGACCCGCCGTTGAAAATCCGTGCCGGCGAGGCGCATCGGCAGATCGAAATCGCGGCGCTTGCCGCCGAAGTACTCCGCGAGCTGACGCGCGGTTTCGGGCAGCGCGCCCGCCCCGGCATCGCAATTCCATCCCGCCATTTCGGGCCCGGGCCCGTCGGGCAGATGCATGTAAATGCCCGTGAGGGCTTCCCCGTCGGTCGACAGCAGCAGCCGTCCGATCGGACTCTCGACATACGTATAGCTGTTCATGGATGCACCCCCAGTGTGCGCCAGAGATAGTGAGTGGCATAGGCGCGCCAGGGCCGCCAGGCCTCGGCACGCGCGCGTAATTCCTTGCGTCCGGTCCCGGCGGCGCGGAGCAGCATGAGGTCGCCGTCGGGGAAGGCATCCGGCCAGTGGAGCGCACGCATCGCGATGTACTGGGCCGTCCACGGACCGACGCCGGGCAGCTCGATGAGACGCCCGATCTGCTCCTCGACGTTGGCCGCGTAGGCGAGCACCACGCGGCGTTCCGTCACCGCGCGCGCAAGCGCCATCAGGCAGCGCGCGCGGCTGCCGATGACGCCGAGCGCGCCAATCTCGTGTTCCGCCACGGCGAGCATGCGGGCCGCGGTGGGGGCGACCCGCCGCAGCTCGGGCCAGGGCGTCTCGATCGGCTCGCCGAACGCGGCCGCCCAGCGTCCCGCCAGCGTGGTCGCCGCCTTCACCGATACCTGCTGACCGAGCACGGCGCGCACCGCGAGCTCGAAGCCGTCGAACGCTCCCGGCACGCGCAAGCCCGGCAGTCGCTTCACCGCGGGCGCGAGCAGCGGATCCTGCGACAGCAACGCAGCCACCGCATCGGGCGCGGCCCCGAGATCGAACAGATGCTTCACCCGCACGATCACCGCGCCGATCACCGGCGCGAGCGTGGGAGACAGCTCGACCTCGAGCGCGAGACCGCTCCTCGCGAGCGATACGCCGATCCAGCCCCGCGCATCGCCGAGCGCCACGCTGCGCCGATAATGCGTGGCATCCACCGCCTCGACACCCGGCACCGCCCGCAGCCTCAAATACGCGAGCACCTCCTCCCAGGCCAGCGGCGGCCGGAAATCGAGCTGACAGGTAAGTCCGCGTGTCGCGACCGGGGCGCGCCGCAGGCTCCGCGGGTTCAATCCGTAACGCGATTTGAACAGCGCGTTGAAGCGGCGCACGCTGCCGAATCCCGCGGCAAAGGCGATGTCGGTCAGCTTGAGCGAGGTCTCGCCGAGCAGCCGTTTGGCGAGCAGGAGCTTCTGCGTCTGCGCGAGCTCGACGGGCGAGACCCCGAGCTCAGCCTCCGTGACGCGGCGGAGGTGCCGATCGGTGACGCCGAGCGAAGCGGCGAGGTCGCCCACGCGTCCATTCGCCACCGCATGTTCCTCGATGCCGGCGATGGCCGCCCCGACCAGGCGGCTCGCCGCATCGACGCTCGCGAGTCCCGGAGCGCGCTCCGGCCGGCAGCGCAAACAGGGTCGGTACCCCGCCCCTTCCGCCGCGGCGGCGCTCGAATAAAAGCGCATGTTCTCGCGCTTCGGCGGACGCACCGGACAGATCGGCCGGCAGTAGATGCCGGTGGAAGCGACGGCGGTGAAAAACCGCCCGTCGAAGCGCCGGTCGCGGGAGCGGACGGCGCGATAGCAAGCTTCTGAGTCGAGCAACATGGCGCCAGATTAGCCAACCCTGGCGGCGAATACTCGCCATTTTCGGACATCGATGTGGGTGCCGGCAGCGTCCGGCAAACAGTGTCATCGATCCTTCACGCGAGCCCCTTAGCCTGCAGGCGTCGCTTATCCACGTCCTTTTCGAAGTCAGGAGTTTGACGATGAAAATCAACAGTCGATTCAACGGGGTGCTTGCGGGACTGGCCGCCGGCGCCCTCGCCAGCGGCGCCCTCGCCGCCGAAGGGCCCACACCGCGCGGCATCGCGCATCTCGATCACGTTTTCCTGATCATGATGGAAAATCACGCCTACGGTCAGGTCATCGGCAATCCGAACATGCCGTTCTTCAATCGGTATGCGAACAGCGCCAACCTGGCCACCAACTATTTCGCCGTCGGTCATCCGAGCCTGACGAACTATCTGGAGATCGTCGGCGGCTCGAATTTCGGCATCCGGGACGACAATTCGCCGAACTGGCACAGCACGAGCTGCGCCACCAACTTGAGCAACGGGTTCGTTTCGCTGGAGTCCGTGTCCGCACCGATCTGCCCGATCGAGGGAACCGGCACGGACGCCGCGACACCGGCGCTCGATTGCACCAACGAACCGAGCCCGCCGGGCAACCCCGCCACCGGCGCAGGATGCGACATCGATGTCGACGGCAAAGTCGCCTTTGCAGCGGCGCCGAAGACCACGGGCAAGACCATTGCCGATCAGCTGGTCGAATACGGGCTGAGCTGGAAGGCCTATGAAGAATCGCTGCCGCCGTCGGGCGCCGACGGGGTGAATACCGCCGATGGGTTGTTCTCCAATCTCACCTTGATCGCCAATCCGCCGGTCCCGCCGGCGACGACATCGACGACCAGCAATTTCACCATCCCGGTGTTGGGCGGCGATGAGACGGGTACGGTGAACGGCACGGTGCAGGGACTGTACGCCGCGAAACACGACCCGTTCGCCTACTTCGCGAGCGTCGAGGGCGGCACGGACAGCCGCAACAGCCTGAAGAATGTGGTTGGATTTGGGGGCCGCACGGGTCTGTACGCGGATCTGGCCAAGGGCGAGCTGCCGAACCTGGTCTACATCGTTCCGAACCAATGCCACGACCAGCATGGCCGCGGCGGCGCAACGGCAGGTCCCGAGTGCGACTACGATCCGAGCGACAATGGCACGCTCGTCGGTCTGAATCCGGCCCTCATGTATGAAGGCGATCAGGCACTCGAGCAGCTCGTCACGGCGATCAAGGGCTCACCGGCGTGGAAGCGCGGCAACAATGCCTTGGTCATCGTCTGGGACGAGAACGACTACAGCGTCAATCCGACCACCAACCAGGTCGCGCTGCTGGTCGACACCAACGAACAGGATGGCTATGGGATCAAGAGCGATAAGTTCTACACCCACTTCTCGTTGCTGAAGACCATGGAAGCGGGCTTCGGGCTGCCGTGCCTCAATCACGCGTGCGATGCGAGCGCGCAGGTCATGACGGATCTGTTCCACGCACATTGAGCACATTCGGGAAATCGGAGTCCCCGGCAAGGAACGCCGGGGACTCTCGGCGCAAGGAAGGGCTTCCCAGGCGTTCGGCTACGGTTCCTTGGGGGCGGCGGCGCCCGGATTCTGACTTGTCGCCGCTTGCTCCGCGAAGGCCTTGAACTTGTCCGCGTCCAGGTAATTGTTCAAATCTTTCATCTTCGCCGCCACGATCGGGTTGCCGAACAATTCCGCCGCCATCGCCTGTCCATAGAATTGGTAGCTGTAAAATACCGCTTCCATGCCCTCGTAGTGAATTGCCTGCTGAGTCTCCGATCGGCACGACTGCAGGAGCAGCCGCTGGATCAGCTCGCCGCTCGCTTTGACCGTGGCCTCCATCTGCCGCGGAGGAATGTTCGCCATGGAGGACACGTCCGGGTGCTGCGCCACGGCACTGAACAGGAATTTGACGAACTCCGCGCGATCGGCCGGGGTCGAGGTCCTCACCATGCATTTGGCCAGATCGTCCGCATAGGGACCGGCGCCCGACGGCCCTGCCGCGAGCAATCCAGCGGTCAGAAGCGCGGCACGGCCAAGTTCATGGAGTCGCGGCATCAGGGTCATCGGAGAATTGTAGCCGCAGTGCGCAGCCGCCTGCGTGAAGACGGGTTCGATTTGGAACGTGGGGCCCGTCAATATGTCGTATGCGCAAGGCGCTATTGCGGGTCGGCTTTGCGCACCCCGAGAAAGCGCAGGATGCCCTGCGCCGCCTCGCGTCCTTCGAACACGGCGGTGACCACGAGGTCTGAACCGCGCACCATGTCGCCGCCTGCGAACACTTTCGGATTGGTGGTCTGAAACTTCACCGGCGACAGGCCCGAAACCCGCACCCGTCCGTTCGGATGCAGACCGATCCGCTGGCCCGCGAACCAGTCCGCAGGGCTCGGCAGGAAACCGAACGCGATGATGACCGCGTCGGCGGCAATCGTCTCCTCGGTGCCGGGAACGACCTCGGCGATGCGGCGGCCGCGCGGACCCGGCGGTCCCAGGCGGGTCTCGACCAGCTTCACGGCTTCGACGCGGTCGGTGCCGACGATCTCGACGGGCTGCCGGTTGAAGAGAAAGGTGACTCCCTCTTCCTTGCTGTTCTTGTAGTCGCGCCGCGAGCCGGGCATGTTGTCCTCGTCGCGCCGATAGGTGCAGGTGACGCTGCTCGCGCCCTGCCGGACCGCGGTGCGGTTGCAATCCATGCCGGTATCGCCGCCGCCGAGCACGACCACTTCCTTGCCGCGCATGTCGATGAAACCCGCGCCATTCACGGAGGCGAGACCGAGCTCGCGGTTGATGTTCGAGATCAGATAGGGCAGCGCTTCGTGCACGCCCGGCAGATCCTCGCCGGCAAAACCGCCCTTCACGTACTTGTATGTGCCCATGCCGAGAAACACGGCATCGAACTCCTCCGTCAGGCGCGCGAACGGAATGTCGCGCCCGATGTCCACGCCGAGCCTGAATTCGACGCCCATGCCCTGCATGATTTCGCGGCGCTTCTCGACCACATCCTTCTCGAGCTTGAACGGAGGAATGCCGAAGGTGAGGAGTCCGCCGATCTTCGGGTAGCGGTCGAACACCACCGGCGTCACGCCGTTGCGCACCAGCACGTCGGCGCACGCGAGGCCGGCGGGCCCGGCACCGACGACGGCAACGCGCTTGCCGGTGCGCACCACGTGCGTCATGTCGGGCTTCCAGCCGCGCTTCAGCGCCTCATCGGTGATGTACTTCTCGATCGAGCCGATGCTCACGGCGCCCATGCCTTCGTTGAGCGTGCAGGCGCCTTCGCAAAGCCTGTCCTGCGGACAGATGCGCCCGCAAACCTCGGGCAGCGAATTCGTTTGATGCGAGAGCTCGGCGGCCTCGAACAGTTTGCCGGCGTTCACGAGCGCGAGCCAGTTGGGAATGTAGTTGTGCACCGGGCACTTCCACTCGCAGAAGGGATTGCCGCACCCGAGACAGCGGCTCGCCTGCTCCGCGGCGGCCGGTGCGCTGTACTCGGAGTAGATTTCGCGAAACTCCGCCATGCGCGCTTCCAGCGGAATTTTTTCCGGGTCCCGGCGGGGGACATCCAGGAATTGCAGGTGATTGTCGGCCATGGCTGTTGCGTTCGCTCCCCGCGGCGTTACGCGGCGCGGCGCAGATTGACGAGGAGCGAGGCGATCGCGGCGGCCTTCGGCTTCACCACCCAGAAGCGGCCGATGTAGGTGCGGAAATCGTTGAGCAGCTGCGTGCCCCAGACGCTGCCCGTGGCCTCGACGTGCTGCTCGATGAGTCCGCGCAGATGCTGCACGTGAGTGCCCATGCCCTCGGGCGAGACGCGATGGATGTCGATCAACTCATGGTTGTAGCGGTCGACGAAATCGCGCTCCATGTCGAGCACGTACGCGAAGCCGCCGGTGAAACCCGCACCGAAGTTAACGCCCGTGCGTCCCAGCACGCAAACCACGCCTCCGGTCATGTACTCGCAGCAATGATCGCCCGTACCCTCGACCACGGCGAGCGCACCGGAGTTGCGCACGGCGAAGCGCTCGCCGGCGGTGCCCGCGGCATACAGCTCGCCCCCGGTGGCCCCATACAGACAGGTATTCCCCATGATCACCGTATCGCGTGCCACGAAGCTCGAGGCGGCATGGGGCTTCAGCACGATCATGCCGCCGGCCATGCCTTTGCCGACGTAGTCGTTCGCCTCCCCTTCGAGATGCAGATGCAGGCCACCCGCGTTCCACACGCCGAAGCTCTGCCCGGCGGAGCCCTTGAGATTGACGATCAGAGGCGCGGCGCTCATGCCGGCATTTCCCCAGCGCTTGGCGATTTCGCCGGACACGCGCGCGCCGATGGAGCGATGATAATTGCTGACCGAATAGGCGTATTCGCCGCCGGACTTGGTCTCGATCGCCCGCTGCATGTCGAGGACCATCTGCTCGGCGAGCACACCCTTGTCGAAGGGTGCATTGCGGCTGTCGGTGCAGTACTGCGGCTCGTCCGAGACCAGCGCCGCGTTCGCGAGCAGCGGCCTCAAGTCGAGCTTGCGCTGCCTGGCGGTTTCACCCGGCAGGATCTCGAGGAATTGCGTGCTGCCGATGAGCTCGGCAATGCTGCGTACGCCGAGCGAGGCCATGATTTCGCGGCATTCGCGCGCCACGAAGCGGAAATAGTTCATCACCATCTCGGGCAGCCCGATGAAATACTTGGCCCGCAATACGTTGTGCTGGGTGGCGATGCCGGTGGCGCAATTGTTGAGGTGGCAGATGCGCAGGTACTTGCATCCCAGGGCGACCATCGGCGCGGTGCCGAAGCCGAAGCTTTCGGCGCCGATGATGGCCGCCTTGATCACATCGAGCCCGGTTTTCAAGCCGCCGTCGGTCTGCAGCCGCACGCGATGCCGGAGCGCGTTCGAGCGCAGCGTCTGATGCGTTTCCGCGAGCCCGAGCTCCCATGGCGTACCCGCGTATTTGATCGAGGATAGCGGGCTTGCGCCGGTGCCGCCGTCGTAGCCCGAGACCGTGATCAGATCGGCGTAGGCTTTGGCGACGCCGGCCGCGACCGTGCCGACGCCCGGCTCCGCCACCAGCTTCACCGACACCAGCGCCTGCGGGTTGATCTGCTTCAGATCGAAGATCAGCTGCGCGAGGTCCTCGATGGAATAGATGTCGTGGTGCGGGGGCGGCGAGATCAGGCCGACGCCGGGCCGCGCGAAACGCAGCCGCGCGATCATCTCGTTCACCTTGTGGCCGGGGAGCTGTCCGCCCTCGCCGGGCTTCGCTCCCTGCGCGATCTTGATCTGCAGCACCTCGGCATTGATCAGATATTCCGGCGTCACGCCGAAGCGGCCCGAGGCCACCTGCTTGATCTTGGAATTCTTCTCGGTGCCGTAGCGCACCGGATCCTCGCCGCCTTCGCCGGAGTTGGAGCGCGCACCCAGCCGGTTCATGGCGATGGCGAGCGCCTCATGCGCCTCGGGGGACAGCGCGCCCAACGACATGCCGGCACTGTCGAAACGCTTCAGGATCGCGGTCTCGGACTCGACCTCCTCCACTGCAATCGGCGGCCGCGCGGAATGCAGTCCGAGCAGGTCGCGAATGCAGGACACCGGGCGCCCATTCACCAGCGCGGCGTACTCCCGGTATTGCTCGTAGTCCCCGCTCATCACCGCCGCTTGCAGCGTCGCGATCACGTCCGGGTTGTACATGTGGTACTCCCCGCCGTGCATGTACTTGAGGAGCCCCCCCTGGCTCACGCCTTCCGTCGGGTCCCATGCGCGTTCGGCGAGATAGTCCGCATCCGCCTTCAGGTCCGCGAAATCCGCGCCTTCGATCCGGCTGTCGGAACCCTCGAAGCAGAGCGATACGACCTCCGATCCCAATCCGACGATCTCGAACAGCTGGGCGCTGCGGTAGCTCGCGATCGTGGAGATGCCCATCTTGGACATGATCTTGAACAGACCCTTGCGGATGCCGCGCCGGTAGCTGCGCCCGAGCTCCTGCCGCGCATCGGAGTCGGTGATGGCGCCCTTGCGCATCAAGTCGAACAAAGTCTGATACGCGAGGTACGGATACACCGCCGTCGCACCGTAGCCCAGGAGACAGGCGAAGTGGTGCGCGTCGCGCGCGGTGCCGGTTTCGACCAGTATGTTGCACTTGCAGCGCAGGCCCGTCTTGACCAGCCGGTGATGCACGGCGCCCGTGGCGAGCAGCGCATGGATCGGCACCTTGCCCTTGACGAGATAGCGGTCCGACAGGAGGAGCACGAGCTTCCCGGCGCGCACCGCGGTCTCCGCCTGATCGCAAACTGCGAGAATGGCGCTGTGCAGATCCACACCCAAGTCCGCCTGCAGATCGATGAAGGCGTGCGGAACGCCCGCATCCTCGAGACCCATGATCTGACGGAGCTTGCGCTGCGACAGCACCGGCGAGCTCAGCACGATCTGCTCGGCGTGCTGCTGCTGGGGCACGAAGATGTTGCACTCCTGGCCGATCTGCGTCTGCAGCGACATCACGATGCTCTCGCGCAGGCTGTCGATCGGCGGATTGGTGACCTGCGCGAAGGCCTGGCGGAAGTAGTCGTACAGCGAGCGCACCTTGGTCGACAACACGGGCATGGGCGTGTCGTCGCCCATCGAGCCCACCGCCTCGCTCTCGTCCTCCGCGAGCACGCGGATGATGTCGTCGCGCTCTTCCACCGATACGTTGAACATCTTTTGGAACACCGCGAGCGTGTCGCGATCGAACGGCTCCGCCGCGAGCCGCGGGTCGATCAGATCGGTTTGCAGGTAGCGCACGCCTTTCTTGAGCCAGACCTTGTAGGGATGCCGGCTCTTCAACAGGTCGTCCACCTGCCTGGTGTCCATCAGCTCGGAGGTCTGCAGATCGAGCGCGAGGATCTCGCCGGGCCCGAGCTTGCCCTTCTTGACCACATCCTCCGGCTGGTAATCCCACACGCCCGCTTCGGAGGCGATGGTGATGTGCCGGTTGCGGGTGATCACCCAGCGCGCCGGGCGCAGCCCGTTGCGGTCGAGGGTGCAGCACGCGAACCGCCCGTCGGTGAGCACGATGCCCGCGGGACCGTCCCAGGGCTCCATGTGCGTCGCGTAATACTCGTAAAAGGCCTTGAGGTCCGGATCGATCATGTCGACCGATTGCCAGGCCGGCGGGATCAGCATGCGCATCGCATGCATCGGATCGAGGCCCCCCACCAGCAACAGCTCGAGCATGTTGTCGAGCGAGCAGGAGTCCGACCCGGTGAGCGATACCACCGGCAACACCTCGGCGAGGTCGGGCAGGAGCGGGGAGCGGAACAGCGGGCCGCGGGCCACGGCCCACGAGCGATTGCCCTGCACGGTATTGATCTCGCCGTTGTGGGCCAGGTAGCGGTACGGGTGCGCGAGCCGCCACTGAGGCAGCGTGTTGGTCGAGAAGCGCTGGTGGAACACCGCGACGGAAGCCTCCATGCGCGGATCGGCGAGGTCGGGATAGAACTCCACCAGGTGCTGCGGCATCACCATGCCCTTGTAGACGATGGTGCTCGCCGACAAGGACGGGACGTAGAATGCGGGGTCGGTTGCGTCGAGAAGCTTCTCCGCGCGCCGGCGCGCCATGTAGAGCGCGCGGTTGAAGGCCGCCTCGTCGATATCGGCGCGGGAATTCACGAAAATCTGTTCGATATGCGGCAGCGACTTGAGCGCCTCGTCGCCGCAGGCGGCGGGATCGATGTTCACCACCCGGAACCCCGCGACCTGCATCTTTTCCCGTTCGATCTCGGCCGTGAGCACGCGCCGCGCCTCGGCCGCCTTGGCCGGGTCGCGGTTGAGAAACACCAGACCCGCCGCGAACTGCGGACGCAACGAGAATCCTGCCTCGCGGGCCACCGCGCGCAAGAACTGCGTCGGCGTCTTGAGGAGCAGACCGCAGCCGTCACCGGTCTTGCCATCGGTCGCTATGGCACCGCGGTGGGTCAGGCGGTTCAACGAGGTGATCGCCGTCTGCACCACCCAATGGCTGGCGCGATCGTCGAGGCTCGCGATCAGCCCAAAACCGCAGGAATCGCGCTCGTACGCGCGGCGGCACAGGCCCCAGTCCTGGCTGCGCGGATCCACTGTATTCGCCTGATTCGCCATATCACACGCCCGTAGAACGCCGTCCCCTGTGCTTCACGCGCAGAGATGTCCTTGAAACAATCACTTAAAAGCCGGTTCCCGCCGGATTCTGGGCGGGTCCCTGAACCCGCACCGGCCGGGGCAAGCGCCGTCAGGCGTGCCTATGTATGGCGCCATGATACGGCGCGCGGGGTGTGGTCAACAAGTCGGTCAACCGGCGATGTAGCGCTCGAGCTGTTCGATTTGCGCGCTCTGCTCCTCCATCACGGCCTTCACCAGATCGCCGATCGACAGCATGCCGACCACCCGGCCGGACTCGACCACCGGCAGATGCCGGAAGCGGCTTTCGGTCATCAACTGCATGCAGCGATGCACGGTGTCCGTAGGTCCCACCGTGATCGCCGGAGAGGTCATGATCTCGCTCACCGGCGTGTCGTGGGAAGAGCGGTTCTGGAGGATCACCTTTCGCGCGTAGTCGCGCTCGGAGATGATGCCGGTGAGGGTCCCCTGGCTCATGACCAGCAGCGCACCGATATGGCGCGTCGCCATGATCTCGATGGCCCGGAGCACCGAATCGGTCGGCGCGACCGAGTAGATCTGGCTTCCTTTGTCGCGCAGCAATTGACTCACGGTTTGCACGAGACACCCCCATCAATTCCGGCTGATATACAAGCTTCGATGCCTCCCCGACTATACTCCCGCGCCGCGCCAGGACAAGATCGCGACATGCCAGACGAGAGCAACGCCGAGCCCGTGCCCCCTCCCGGGGAGCCGCCCAAAGCCGCGGTTCGGCCGCACGTTGTCGCATCGCCGCACGGCGAGCGGATCGACCCGTATTTCTGGCTGCGGGACGACGAGCGGCAGGATCCGGAGGTGCTCGCCTACCTGAACGCCGAGAACGCGTACAAGGAGCGGGTACTGGCGCCTACCCGGCCGCTGCGGGAGAAGCTCTATGGGGAGATCATCGCCCGCCTGAAGCCCGACGATGCCAGTGTCCCTTATTTCAAGAACGGCTACTGGTACGCGACCCGCTTCGAGCCGGGCAAGGAGCACCCCATCGTGGTGCGGCGCCTTAAGACCCGGCACGCACCCGAGGAGATCGTGCTGGACGGCAACGAGCGGGCCGCGGCCGCACGGGCGGCGGGACGGGATTACTATCAGATCGGCACACTCGAGGTCTCGCCGAATTCGCAGTGGGCGGCGTTCTGCGAGGACTTCGTCGGGCGGCGCCAGTACGAATTGCGCTTCAAGCATTTGCCGAGCGGCAGGATCCTGGAGGATGCGATCGTCAACGTCGAATCCGACATCGCCTGGGCCAACGACAACGAGACGGTGCTGTACGTCGAGAAGGACCCGGAAACGCTGCTCGGCCTGACCGTGAAGCGGCATCGCGTGGGGCAGGACCCGCGATTCGATCCCACCGTGTTCGCTCAGTCGGATACGAGCTTTTACACCGGAGTCGACAAGTCCAAGTCCGACCGGTTCATTTTCATCCACATGGAGAGCACGGTCTCGTCGGAATGGCGCTATGCGCACGCAGACGACCCGGCGCTCGCGTTCACGGTTTTTCTCGCTCACGAGCGCGATCACGAGTATCAGATCGATCATCTGGGCGACCGCTTCATTGTCCGGACCAACTGGCAGGCCCGGAATTTTCGACTGATGGAGGCTCCCATCGGCAGGACCGCCGAGCGCTCGGAGTGGCGCGACGTGGTGCCGCATCGCGACGACACGTTCATCCAGGATTTCGACGTGTTCGAGCGATTCCTCGCCGTGTCGGTGCGCTCGGGCGGCCTCGCGAAGATCAGCATTCATCCGCTGGGGCCCGACGCTGCCGGCGAGTTCTTCATCGGAAGCGACGAGCCCGCCTACACCATGGCCCTTTCCGTGAACCCCCGGCTCGACACCCACGTGCTGCGCTACGTTTACTCCTCGCTGACCACGCCGGCGACGGTTTTCGACTACGACGTGCTCACCGGCGAAAGGACCCTGCTGAAGCGCGACCCGGTGCTTGGGCGGTTCGATCCTGCGGACTACGCGACGGAATTCATTTTCGTGCCGGCGCGCGACGGGGCGCAGGTGCCGGTATCGATCGTCCATCGGAAAGATGTGTTGCGCGATGCGACGGCACCGCTCCTGCAATACGCTTATGGCGCGTACGGCCTGTCCATGGACCCCTACTTCTCGGCCTCGCGATTGAGCCTTCTCGACCGCGGCTTCGTGTTCGCCATCGCGCATGTCCGCGGCGGCCAGGAAATGGGCAGAGCCTGGTACGACGACGGACGGCTGCTCAACAAGCGGCACTCCTTCACCGATTTCATCGACGTGACGCACGAGCTCGTGGCGCGCGGGTTTGCGCACCCTGCCAAGGTCTTCGCCATGGGCGGCAGCGCCGGAGGCATGTTGATGGCGGCGGTCGCCAACATGAGCGGCGATGACTATCGCGCCATCGTCGCGCAGGTGCCGTTCGTCGATGTGGTGACGACCATGCTCGACGACAGCATCCCGCTCACCAGCAACGAGTACGACGAGTGGGGCGATCCGGCGAACGCGGAGTACTACCGTTACATGCTCTCCTATTCGCCGTACGACAACGTGCGCCCGCAGCGCTATCCCACGCTGCTCGTGACCACGGGCCTATGGGACAGCCAGGTGCAGTATTACGAACCGGCCAAATGGGTGGCGAAGCTCCGCGCACACAAGACCGACGGAAACCTCTTGGCGCTGCACGTCGAAATGGACGCGGGACACGGCGGAAAATCGGGACGCTTCGAGCGCTATCGCGAGACGGCGCTGGAGTATGCCTTCATCCTGTCTCAGCTCGCCATTTTCGATTGAACGGCAGGGCTCGGTCGAAAAAAAAGGCGCCGCGAGCGGGGAAGCTTAATCGCGGCGCCTAAGTTACAACCAAAGGGGAGAACACAAACATCAAGACATCGGCAATGTCATTTCGAGCTCGGTCGGCTGGACCCAAGCGTCCGCACCGGCTGCGCCCTCGCTCGACCACCTAGCGGCGGCGCGCGCGGCGCAGGCTACCCGCACATCGATTCTTTCGAAGGCAAATTGACCGTCGGAGCGGCGGACCAGCAAGGCAGCTCCCGAGCTGCCTTCAGGCATCAACAGCCCGATTACCACCGATTGCATCCTTGGGTTCCAACGTCCTGCGAGCAAGCTCGACAAGGACAATGAAGCAATCGGCATGCCAGCCGTGCATATTCAATAAATTCAATCACTTAGCGGGAGCGGTCCGCGTCCGACTGACGCGAATTGTCAGTCGCGTGACGAACTGTGACCATGCGCGGGGCGAATGATGACGCAGGGGGGCGACTTGGCTTTCAACACCCGGCAGATCTTGCGGGCCTGGGATTCGCTCAAGCCCACCGCCTGCAGGCGGTACAGGGTTGCGCCTCCGGTCTTCTTGGGGAGGACCTTCGACGATAGGCCCGCGAACAACTTGGGATACGCCTTTTGCAGGTGTTCCCAACGCGACTTGGCCGCCGCGTGTCCGGTTTTGAAGGCGCCGAGCTGTACCGCGTAGCGGCCCGATTCACCCGGCGCCCGCGCCGAGGAGGCCGGGGGCGCAGGCGCGACCTCGGCCGGCTTATGGGCTGCAGGCGGGGTCGCGGATTCCTCATCCGCCGAGCCGGGCGGCGGGGCCCCGGTCATCGCGGGGCCGTTTGGCGCAGGACCGCCGGCCGTCCCGGGCACCGTACTGGCACCCGCCGGCGTCTGCGCCAGGGTGAAATTCTCCACCCGGATGCGGGCTTCCTCGGTCCATTTACCCTCGGGGTATTGTTTCAAGAATGCTTGATAGGCCTCCGGCGTGTCCGCATCGCGCGCTTTCTGCCAGTCGCGCTCCTCGTACATCTCCTTGAGCCGGGCCTGGGCCTGGGCGGCGAATTCCCCACTCGGATATTTTTTCAGGAATTGCTCATAGGCGTCCGTGCTATTCGCCTCGCGGGTCTTCTGCCAATCGCTTTGTTGCCGACTGCAGCCCCCGATCCCAATCAATACCGCGCAACAGATCGCCAGAACAGTTTTGTTGATGAGCATTTTCCCTTCTCGGAATGGACGGTTCGCAGAAGGCGGCCATTCTACTTCGATTTGCGGCGTCTGTCGGCGACGCCAAGCTCGTCACATCAGCCCACGACTGGTTAGGATAAAACCCGATCCATGAGCGAGCCCAAGCGCCGTTTTTTCGATCTCCATTCGGCGGCCCCAACGGTGATCGGCGCAGGTTCGGTGATCCTCGGCGATGTACGCGGGGACGGCGAGTATGTGGTCTCCGGCGAGGTGCATGGGGATGGAACGCTCGGCGGCGGACTCAACCTCGCGGCGACCGGGGTGTGGAATGGCCACATTCAAGCCCTCGAGGCGGTGATCGCCGGCAAGGTCACGGGTGGACTCGCGGTCAAAGGCAAATTGGAGATCGGCTATACCGCCGTGATCCGTGGGAGCGTCAGCGCGCGCACGATCGCGATCGCCAAGGGCGCGATCGTCGATGGCGACATCGTGGTCACCTCGGGCGAGCCGATGCAGGAGTTCGAGGAAAAGCGCAAAAGCGGCACGTGAGGAGCTGCGCCCGCGGACAGGCGCCCCCACCTGTTAGCGAATGGCGACAGCAATGCGGAATTTTTGTGTGTTCGCGCGCATTCCCTCATCCTTGCCCAAAGATCAGCGCCACCAGAGTCACATGAAAGAATTCGACGTCATCATCGTCGGCGGCGGCATCCATGGCGCCGGCGTTTTGCAGGCCGCCGCGGCGGCCGGGCACAGCGCGCTGCTCATCGAGAGGCGCGCGCTCGCCAGCGGCACCTCGAGCCGCTCCAGCAAACTGATCCACGGAGGGCTGCGCTATCTCGAATCCGGCCAGTTCTCCCTGGTACGCGAAAGTCTGCGCGAGCGCGCCGTGCATCTGCGCATCGCTCGCGACCTGGTCGAGCTCAAATCCTTTTTCATTCCCGTGTATGCCGGCACCCGCCGGCGTCCGTGGCAGCTCAAGATCGGGCTCGCGCTCTACGCCGTGCTCGGCGGATTCGCACCCGGCACCGGCTTTGGCAGCGTTCCGAAGCGTGATTGGCGGGAGCTCGACGGGCTCGAGACGCGCAATCTCGATGCGGTGATCCGCTACTACGACGCGCAAACCGACGATGCAGCGCTGACCCGCGCGGTGGTCGAATCCGCGCGGTCGCTCGGCGGGGAACTGGCCATGCCGGCGAGCTTCCTGGGTGCGAGTCTCGACGCGGACGGCGTCGAAGTTCAATTCGACCAGGCCGGCGCGAGAGCGGCCTGCCGCGCCCGCGTTCTCGTGAATGCGGCGGGTCCCTGGGCGACGCAGGTCGCACGCGCCGTGACGCCCGCCATCCCGATCCCCGCCGTGGATCTGGTCCAGGGCACGCATATCGTGCTGCCGATGCGCGTCAGCGCCGGCATCTACTATGTCGAGAGCCCCGCCGACGGCCGCGCCATCTTCATCATGCCGTGGAAGGGCGAGACGCTGATCGGCACGACCGAGACACCTTACCAGGGGGATCCCGACCAGGTGCGCCCGCTGCCCGAGGAGGAAGAGTACTTGCTGAACGTCGCGCGGCACTACTTTCCTGCGGTGGCCGGCATGACCCGGACCGACATCCGCGAGCGCTTCGCGGGCCTTCGGGTGCTGCCTGCGGCCTCCGAAAAGGCCTTCGACCGGTCGCGGGAGACCATTTTTACCGCCGACCGTGACCCGCATCCGCGCGTTCTCGGCATCTACGGCGGCAAACTCACGGGTTGGCGCGCCGCTGCGGCGGAGGTTTTGAGACTGATCGGGCCTTCGCTGGCCGCGAAACCCCGGCGTGCCGCCACCGATGAGCTGGTATTGAGGAGAGCCACATGATCAAGTCCGTCATGCCCGCGCTGGGACTCGCGCTGCTTGCGAGTATCGCGCACGCCGACGGGGATTATGCGAGTCCGACCGACGATCGGGTGCGCGTGACGCTGGGCGCAGTCCACGTGTCGACGTCGACCACGCTGCGAGTCGACTCGAGCACCGGCGTGCCGGGCACGACGATCGCGGGCGAAAAGGAGTTCGGCCTGGATCCGTCGGACTTCGAGCCCAAGTTCCAGGTCATGGTGCGCGAGGGTGAGCGCAACCGCCTCTGGCTCGACTACTTCACGCTGGACCGCACGGGCAGCGCGCTCATTGCGCAACCCATCGTGTTTCGCGACGTGGTGATCCAGACCGGCGATCCGCTGCAATCGGAGCTCGATCTGCGTCTGCTCACGCTGACCTACGGCTATTCCTTCTGGCACAGCGAGAAGCTCGAGCTCGCGGCCACGCTCGGCATCTCCGCGGTGCAGATCCAGGCAACCGCCAAGGTGACGAGCGACGCCGTGCATCTCGATCAAACCGAGGATGAGGCCGGCCCGTTTGCGACTCCCGGTATTGCGGCCACGTGGGCGGTGAGCAGGCGGTTCTATTTCGACGGCCGGGTGCAGTACCTCAGTCTGCATGTCAAGTCTCTCGACGGTTCTCTCGGGATGGCGGAACTCGATGCGCTCTATCGGTTCCGCGCCAATGTGTCCTTTGGCGTGGGCTACACGGAAGTCAAGGCGCACCTGGCATCGGTCAAAACCGACAACTCGGGCTTGTTCGACTTCAACACCAAAGGGCCGGAGTTCTTCGTCAGAGTCGCTTTCTAAACGAGCCGCGCTTCAGGGCGCGGACTCGGCGGCATACTCCACGCGATTGTTGGCCGCCGCCGCCCGGTTCCATTCGCCGGCGGTGAGCGAATCGGTGCGTGCCGGATACGGTGTCACCGCCCGGGGCGATGAGGCATTCTCGACCGCAACGGTGATCGCACCGGCGGTTCGCTGCCTGACGCCGGCCACCAGATTGGCGAACGCGATCGACTGACGCTGCTGACCTGAGAGAGATTCCTCGAAGGGATTCCCGACCAGGTCGCATTTGCTCACGGGCAACGAGGCGGGCGCGGGCGCAAACCCATCCGAGGCGTTGCCGGCCAGACAGAACATGCCGGGCACGCTGACGACCTTGAGCACGCCGCGGAAATTCTGCGCTTGCAGTTTGGTAATCACGTCGCGCAGCACTTCCAAGCGGCTGCGGTCAAACGGCAGTTCGCCGTAGGGCACTTGTTCCGCGCGCGGCAAGCCGGCTCCGGAACCCGGCGCGCTCGAGCCCTGGACCGAGCCCGGAGCGCCCGCGGCCGAGGCGGCCACCGCCGCCGTGAGATCTTTGAGAGAATCCGCGAGGTGATCGCTCGCCTGTTTGAGCTCCGCATCGGCCGCCTTCAATTCGGCGAGTTCCGCATGCGCCTTGGCAAGGTCGTCGCGCGTCGACATCCACAGGAAAGTCGAGAGCCCGGCCAACAGGCAGGCAGCCGCCGCCGCCCCAATCCATGGCCACGCCGAGCGGCGGGGCGCTGCAGCCGGCTCGGAGATGGGCGCGGGCACGGCCATCGGTGCAGGAACGGCATTACGCCAGTCGGACTCGAGACGAGCCGCAAGACTGTCGAGGCTCGCCACCACGAAGCGCCTCAGATCGACCGACTGCTGCTTGACCGCGGCCTCGATGCGCCGGCCCCAATCCTGCGGCGTGAGCGCCGGCATGGTCCCCGCAGCCGTCAACGAGGTTCTATCGCCGCCGGGCTCGGTGCCGATTTCGACCGGCACGAGCGCGGGCTCGGTCAGATCGCGGCGGTCGGGCAGCAGATGAAGCTCGTACAACACCTTCGAGACATCGACGGGCCGCACCTGTTTGGGCAGCACTCCCATCGCGCCCAACGCCCGCGCCTGTCCGACATACAGCTCTCCCTCCTGGGAGGTGTACATCATGATCGGAATCATGGCGGTCTGGGGGTTGCTCTTGATCGCCTGCACGGCCTGCAGACCATCCATGCCCGGCATGAGGTGGTCCATGAAGATGGCGTCGGGGCGACCGTGCCGCAAGTATTCGATGGCTTGTTCGGCCGACTCGGCCATGTCGACTTCGATGTCGTACTTCTCGAGCATCCGGCTCAAGATCACGCGAGCCGACTTCGAGTCGTCGACGACTAACGCACGCTTCTGACCCATGGCACTAGTGTAACCCACTCCGTGTCCGAGCCCGCGCAGCCGTCAAGCAGCCGCGCGCATCGCGCCGCGTGCACGCGGCAGCCGGCGGCGCCTGTCGCGAAATGGGAACATCGAATGATGCGGCGCCGATATCAGGCGGGAGTCGAACTGCTCGATTCTTTGTTCTGGCTGATCCAGGTCAACGCGGACTCCACATCCGCGAGTTCGGCGGCCGTGAAGCCCTCGATCCGCACGCCGGTGGCTTCGGCTTTCTTCTTCGCGAGCTCCGCGCCCGCGACGGAGTGAATCCATACCAGCCCGCGGCGAACCTTGGCAGTGAACTTCTGCTGCTTTTCTTCGTTCATCACTCGACTCCTTAAAGAATATTCTCGACAGCCCTCACCCACGATACACGACATCGGGCCCTTAGCGCACTGTAAGCGTTCGATGCCCGGGCCACCACCCCCACCGGCGTGCATCATTCCCGAATGCCCGCACCCTTGTTCAACAGCACGACGGCGAGCGCGAACATGCACCCCGCCGATCCGATCATGATGCCGTAGGCGAGCCTCAGATCGACATCGGTCGAACCCAGAAATCCGTAACGGAATGCGCTCACCATGTAAAGAATCGGATTGACGTGAGAGACGACTTGCGCCCAGGACGGGAGCATGGTGATCGAGTAGAACACGCCGCCCAGGTAGGTGAGCGGCTGGAGCACGAAGGTCGGGAACCAGGATATCTGGTCGAAGTTCTTGGCGAACAACGCGTTCAAGAAACCGCCGATCGAGAATACCAGGCTGGTGAGCAGCACCGCGGAGACCACCGCCATGGCGTGCTGCACGGCCAGCCGGGTGAAGAACAGCGCGACCACGGTCACCACGCCGCCCACGAGAAGTCCGCGCAGCATCCCGCCGGCGACGTAACCGAGCAGGATCAGCCAGTTGGGAAGCGGTGAGACGAGCAGCTCCTCGAGATGTTTGCCGAATTTGGCGCCGAAGAACGAGGAGACCACGTTGCCGTAGGAGTTGGTGATGACCGTCATCATGATCAGGCCCGGTGCGATGAACTGCATGTAGCCGTAGCCCCCGACCAAGCCCACCCGCTTGCCGATGAGACTGCCGAAGATCACGAAGTACAGGGTCGCGGTGACCGTCGGCGGCACGATGGTCTGGCCCCAGATGCGCACGATGCGATGGAATTCGCGGATGACGATGGTCGAGAATCCGATCCACTGGATGCGTGCGAGTGAATTGCCCATGAGGAGACCCTAGGGGCCTTTGACCGACGCTCGGACACTGTCGTCGATCAGGCGCATGAACAGCTCCTCCAGACGGTTGACCTTGTTGCGCATGCTGGTCACGCGCACGCCCTGCGCGGAGAGCTGCGCAAAGATGTCGTTCAAGTTCTGTCCCTTCGAGACCTCGACCTCCAGCGTGTGATCGTCCGTGAGCAGCGTCTTGTAGGCCGGGAGCTCCGGCGGCGTGGTCAGGGGATCGCTCAGGTTGAACACGAAAGTTTCCGTCTGGAGCTTGCGCAGCACGTTCGCCATGGTGTCGCGCTCGATGATGCGGCCGCCTTCGATGATGGCGACGTTGCGGCACAGATTCTCCGCCTCTTCCAGGTAGTGCGTGGTCAGGATGATGGTCGTCCCCTCGTCATTGATCTTGCGCAGAAACTCCCACATCGATCTGCGGATCTCGATGTCCACGCCGGCGGTCGGCTCGTCCAGGATGAGGAGCTTCGGTTCGTGCATCAGCGCGCGTGCGATCATCAGGCGCCGCTTCATGCCGCCCGACAGTGCGCGCGCGACGGAATTGCGGCGCTCCCAGAGCTGCAGCTGCTTCAAGTATTTCTCCGCGCGCTCCTTGGCGAGCCGTCTCGGGATGCCGTAGAAGCCCGCCTGGTTCACGACGATCGTGAACACCGACTCGAACATGTTGAAGTTGACTTCCTGCGGCACGATGCCGATGCAGGACTTCGCCATCTCGAGCTGGCGGTCCAAATCGTAGCCGAACACCTCGACGGTGCCCGAGGTCTTGTTCACCAGCGAGGTGATGATGCCGATCGCGGTCGGCTTGCCCGCGCCGTTCGGGCCGTGGAGCGCGAAGAAATCCCCCTCCGCCACGTCAAGATCGATGCCCTTGAGCGCCTGAATGCCGTTCTTGTAGACCTTGGTGAGCTGTCG
>Ga0182012_10000409_pt1 | contig 48586 bp, 43 predicted proteins | sample 612S2SmetaG_FD_120486 | JGI IMG/M metagenome (GOLD analysis project Ga0182012, IMG submission 120486) | Permafrost microbial communities from Stordalen Mire, Sweden - 612S2S metaG | ecosystem: Environmental > Terrestrial > Soil > Wetlands > Permafrost | place: Sweden: Stordalen | collected... | reverse complement strand
CGCCCCGGCGAAGGCGCTCGCGGGAGGCGGCTACTCAGAGACCGGCACCCTCGCGTCAATAGTGAACGCCGTATGGCCCGCGATCGCCACCGTGACCAAGACCACGCTCCCGGCATCGGCAGCTGCGGTCAAGGGTACGTACACGCTGACCCTCACGAACTCCGGCTCAACGGCCACGGGGGCGTCCATCACGATCACCGCGCCCGGTGGAGCGCCGCAACTCACGAGTGTCGGACTGGTGGCGACGATCACGCACAACAGCGAAACGATCACCGCCCCGAGCGGCGCGACCATCATCACCCCGGCACTGCTCAAGCAACTCGAGACTTCGGGAACGGCGGGGACGCTCTAGCGTCGTCCATCTCTGCGTTCTAGAAGTGACGTCAGCGCAAGTGCCAACCGGTGGGCGCTGACTCCTTCAGCGCCCCTTGGGCGAACTCCGAGTAGTACGCGAGATCGATGTCGGCCTCATCCTCTTCATCGAAACTCGGTTGCGCGACGAACAGGATGAGTCGTCGCGCGTTGACGAAGACCAACTGGCCATCGAGCTGGGCCCCCTCGACCAGTTCATCCATATCCGTTTCGTCGGGAAACTCTGCGACGAACACCGTGAAGGAACCCTGTCCCGTCGAGGAATCGGCGACGAAGCTCAGACAGCCCGTCGTCTCTAGATACGAACCGGCGACCTGCATCGAACACAGCGATCCCGCCAGTTGATCCTGGGCGATCGGTCCGGTGACCACGTTCGCCTGCGCGTCCATGGCGTCGGCCAGGGTGACCGCCAATTGGGCGAGGTTCGTCGCCGGATGGAACACGATGACGTCGTCACCGACGCGCGGCGCGGTGTAGAAGGCGTACGACGACTTGTCGCGGAAGACCAACGTCTCGACGTACCCAACGCCGTGGGTCGTCGTGACTTCGCTCATTCGACACTGTTCCAGTGACTCGACGCGGTTCATCGACTCGAGCGCAATGTCGAAGCGCGCCATGGCGTCCTCGGAGGCGACGTCAAAGAACCGCTCGCTCACGGAGGCGAGATCGCGGCCGAGGGAGCGGGCCACGAACAACGCCGCCTTCACCCACGAATCCCACGGGACATCGACGATCGAGGGCAAGAGAGCGAAACCGGCCATGGCGTCGTCGATCAGATTGAACGAACCGCGTCGGCGCGCCTGCAACGTGGCGCGCATCGCGAACAGCCGCAACGTGTCGGTCGACTCCTCGCTATGCAGCGATCGAAGGAGGTCCTCTTCGCTCTCGCCACCCGCCACGACGCCATTGACGATCGTGCGAACGGTGTCGTCAGTCGCGTCATCACGGAATCGAACGAAGTCGCCGGCCCGATTGTCGTAGCGAATCGACTCGAGGCGCACCTGTACGCCACTCAGGCGCTCATGATCGCTCACGTGTGCCCCTGACGACGCGAGGCGGCGACTTCGTTGAACAAGATGTACACACTAGTTACTGTACGGTACGAGCACCCGCGTTCGAGACGCGGCGGTTCACGGTATCGCGACGACCACTCGAGGATTGGCACCTCTAAGATGGCACAGGCACCTTTTGATGGAAGTGTTCATTGAACGTGCACGGCGAATCATTGTCGTACCGCAACACAGCAGCAACGCGAAGTCGAGTCGACTTCGTGCCATAACTCTTAACGGGAGGACGTTGACAATGAGACGATTCATTACGAGCATCGCAATTGGAGTGATGGTGTTGGGAGGCGTGGCCGTCATGGGTGCCGCAACTGCTTCGGCTGCGGGACCGACCATCACGTTGACCAACAGCACGGGACTGCAGAACGGTTCAGCAGTGGCCGTCGCCGGCACCGGATTCCAGGACAACGAGACCCTCTACGCCCTCGAGTGCATCAATCTCGGTGCCTCGACCAACCAAACAGACTGTGACACCAGTACGGTCGCAATCGCGACGACGAGCGCCACCGGCACCTTCTCGACGTCGGTCACCGTGATCGCCGGCACGATTTCCTCCACTGCGACGCCATCCACGTGTGGCACGTCGGCGACGGACCTGACCAACTGCGCCATCGTCGTGAGCACCAATCCTCCGAGTGCGGATGCGGCCATTGCGCCGATCACCTTCGCGCTGCCCGTGACAACGACCACCACGACGACGACGACTATTCCGGTCAATCACGGACCGCGACGACTCCATGTCGCTCCGGTGGCCGGACTGAAGAACGGCTCGAAGGTCAAGGTCTCGGGTACGGGCTTCAAGGCGGGCGACCACGTCTACGTCGTCGAGTGCCTGTCAACCTCCACGAGCCAAGCCGGATGTGACCTGAAGACCCTCAAGGCCGTCACGATCACCGGCTCGGGTGTGCTTCGCGCCTTCACCTACAAGGTCCTCACCGGCAAGATCGGTAACGGCACGTGCGGCACGAAAGCGTCGAACCTGAAGTCGTGCTCCATCTCTGTCGCCAACGCGACAAAGGGTGACTCGGCTCGAGTGCGCATTGCGTTCAGGCTGCCCTAGTTCGTCGCACGCACTAAGAACACGCATCACCATGGAACATCGTCTACGCACTCGAGCCGCGCACATGCGCGGCTCGAGTGCGTTGGTCGCCCTACTCCTGGTCGTCGGTGGCGCGTCGATGGTCACCAATGCGCCCGCCTCGGCCTCTACGCCGTCACGGACGCTGCAGTGGGTCGACCAGAACGTCACCTTCCAATCGGGTGGGACGACGATCTACGCGACGTATCGACACCCCACCAATAGTGCGACGAAGGTCCCTGGCGCACTGCTCATCGCGGGCAGCGGACCGACCGACCGCAACGGCAACTCGTCGCTCGAGAGCGGCAACATCAACACACTCAAGACACTCGCCGACTGGTTCTCCAGCGACGGTGTCGCGACGCTTCGCTACGACAAGCTCGGCAGTGGCAAGACCGGACTGGGCAAGTACGCGACCGATCCGAATTCGATCGGCATCTCGGTCTTCGAACAGGAGTCGCGCAGTGCGCTCGAGTTCCTCGCCGCGCAGAAGGACGTCAACGCGAGCGAGCTCGGCGTCTTTGGCCACAGCGAAGGCGCGCTCTTCGCGCTCCTCTTGGCGACCGGTCACGCCGGTCCGGTGCCACCAATTCACGCCGTCGGTCTCCTGGAGCCACTCAGTGTGCGCTACCTCGATCTCGTCACCGACCAAATTGACGCATCACTCAGTGCGCAGGTGAAGTCCAAGGCAATCACCAAGTCCCTCGAGAAGACCGTTAAGGGAGTCCTGGCGAAGGCCATCATCCAGATCCGCACCAAGGGAACGGTCGCCGCCAACCTCCCCTACGGGCTCGCCAGCATTCTCAATCCCGCCGACGCGCTCTTTCTATCCCAGACCGACAAGTACGACCCCGAGGTGCTGGCCGCGCAACTCGCGAAGCACACCGAGGTCTTCGACACGTGCAGCAACGACGACATTCAGGTCAGTTGCAAACAGGTCGACCACATGTTCGATGGCTTCATCAAGTCAAAGGCGACCCTGGACTTCGTCTATCTCACGGGTGTCGACCACGTCTTGAAGGTCGACGCGAGCAAGACGGGCAACGATTACACGAAGAATCTCCCCTTCTCGCACTATTTGAAACAGCAGTTGGCCCAGTTCAGCGCGTACGGCTTCAAGAAGCCCAAGGACTTCGGCGTCGGTTAGGAGAACGATGTCGCGCTGGTCGTCGGCACGAGTTCGCCGATCGCCGTCGCCACGACTGCGATCGGCGACGTTCCCTGATCAGTTCTCATCCGAGCGTGTCGAACCAGCGAGCGATGCTCAGCCTTCGTCCGTCTCACCGAGATAGACCGCACGGACTCGCGGGTCCCTCAACAAGTCGGCCGCGGACTCGCCGAACACGATGCGCCCGTTCTCCATGACGTAGCCACGATCGGCCAGTCGCAGCGCCTGCGCGGCGTTCTGTTCGACCAGAAAGATCGTCGTTCCAGTCTCGCGGATCTGTTTGATGATCGAAAAGATCTGGTCGATGATCATCGGGGCCAAGCCCATCGAGGGCTCATCGAGAAGGAGCAACCGAGGTTTCGACATCAACGCGCGGCCGATCGCCAACATCTGCTGTTCGCCACCCGAGAGGTTCGAGCCCAGCTGTTTGCGACGGTCCTTCAGAATGGGGAACTGCGTGTAGATCTCGTCGAGGTCGTCGCCCAGTGAACCTCGACGCGCGAACGCGCCCATCTCGAGATTCTCTTCCACGGTCATCACGGGAAAAATGCGGCGGCCTTCCGGCACGTGACTGATGCCCATCGCCGAGAACTCGTGGGCCTTCACTTGGGTGATGTCGCGTCCCTCGAAGGTGACCGAACCACTCGTCGGCGCGCGAAGTCCCGACAGCATTCGCAGCGTCGTCGACTTGCCGGCCCCGTTGGCACCGAGCAGCGTGACGATCTCACCTTGTTGGATGTCGAAGGAGATGCCGTGCAGGGCCTCGATCGATCCGTAGCGAACGACGACGTCGTGTACTTCGAGCACTAGGACGTTCCTTCATCGGTCGTCGTACCCAGGTAGGCCTCAATCACGGCGGGATTCGCACGGATCCCGGTCGGCGAGCCCTCGGCGAGGACGCTGCCAAAGTTCAGTACGTAAATACGTTCGGCGAGTGACATGACGAGTTTCATGTCGTGCTCGATCAAGAGGACGCTGACGTGTCGCTCGTCGCGGACCCGTCGGATGAGTGCGGCCAGTTCAAGTTTCTCCGACGGGTTGGTACCGGCGGCCGGTTCGTCCAACAAGATCACGTCGGGATCGGTTGCGATGGCTCGGGCGATCTCGAGACGTCGTCGCCCACCGTAGGAGAGGCCGGACGCGATGAGGTTGGCGTCCTTTCGTAGACCCACGAAATCGAGCAGTTCCAGTGACAGGTCGTCCGAGAGCTTTTCACCCCGTCGGGTGGCGGGCCCGCGGAGGATGGCGCCCACTGCGCCGACGCCGCCGTGGTCCTCCGCACCGATCTTCACGTTCTCAAAGACGGTGAGGGCGCTGAACACGCGCGAGGCCTGAAACGTCCGCGACACGCCCGCCCGGGCAATCCGATGCGTCTTCTTCCCGATGACCGAGATGGTGCGTCCGTTGCGATCGGTGAAATCGATCTGCCCCTCTTGGGGTTGGTAGACACCGGTCAAGGAGTTGAAGAGCGACGTCTTACCGGCGCCATTGGGGCCGATCACCGCGAGGATCTCGCCACGGTTCATGTGCATCGAAACGTTGCGCAGGGAGACGACCCCGCCAAAGCGCAGCGTGATGTCGCGCACGTCAAAGACCGTCTCGGTACGTGTCTCGGACTCGGTTTCGACCACGCTCACGATGGCTCCTCGGTCAGGACATCATCGAGGTGGCCCTCACCGGCCTCTTCGAACGAATCAATCTCGCGTTTGCGACGACGAGACGGCATCAGTCCGGCCGGACGGAAGATCATCATGACGATCAGCAGGGCGCCAATGTACATGAAGAGGTCGTTGATCTGGAAACCCCACGGTTGGTAGTTATCCAGATAACTGGTGATCACCTGGACGAAGATCGCTCCGAGCGCGACGCCCCAAATCGATCCCATGCCTCCGAAGATGACCAGAACGAGGATGTTGATCGAGGCCTGGTACTGGAACTGCGTCGGCAAGATATTGCCCACGAGTCCCGCTGACAGGACGCCCGCGAATCCACCGCTGGCCGCTCCGATGGCGAAAGCCATCACCTTGTACTTGAGAGGATTGATGCCGATTGACTCGGCCGCTACTTCGTCCTCGCGAAGCGCGACCCACGCCCGCCCGACTCGAGAGTGTTCCAACGTTGAGAAGATGACGATGAAGAGAACGACGAAGAACAGACAGAGGTAGTAGTACGGCACGGGATCGAGTTTCCAGTGGTAGTGAATGAAGCCGAGGTTGATCGCAAAGTGCGGAACCTGGAGGCTCCCTTCCCCGCCGCCGGTGATGCCGTTCTGATTACCCACGTAGTCGTCGATGATGAGAGCGAAGCCGAGCGTCACGATGGCCAAGTAGTCGCCGCGCAGGCGAAGCGTGGGAATGCCGAGCAAGATACCGACGGCCATGGCCGCGACGACCCCTATGGGGATCACCCACAACGTGGGGATGGCGTGATGAAAGAGAGGCGGCGCCGGCAAGACGCCCGTCAACCACGCCGTGGTGTAAGCACCAATCGCGTAGAAGGCGACGTAGCCCAAGTCGAGCAGGCCGGCGAATCCAACGACGACGTTGAGACCTTCGGCGAGAAGAATCCAGACCAGGACCTGTTCGACGATCAGGTACATCCAATAGGACTGCGTCACGATGTGTGGAATCGAAAGGGCGACCACGAGCAACACCGCGTAGACGATGAACCGCGACGATCGCTTTTGCACAAATTTCTTTGGAGCGGACGTGAAAGCGTTGATCTGTCTGCGCACCGGCGGACCGATGCGAGCAAAGACGAACGTGAGACCGAAGACGATGAGGCCGAGTGCGAAAAAGAGGACCCAACGTCGTGTCCCGAACAGTCCGAAGAACGAAACGTTTTCGAAGAGCGCGCCATGGGGTCCCGTTGTCGGCGGCGTCGTGGCGTTACCTGACTCCCCCGTCATGAGCGCGATGACGGTCATGACCACCATGATCGTCAGCAGTCGACTCACCTGAGGACGTCGAAAGAAACTCACGCCGTCCTCCCCAGCTTCTCACCCAAAATGCCGGTCGGCCGGAAGATCAGTACGCCGATGAGGATGAGGAACGTGTAGATCTCCACCCATTGGGTGTTGCCTTCGAAGGCGAATGGCACCGCAAAACTTCCGAAGAGGCCAATGACCATGCCACCGAGAGCGGCCCCGCGAAGGTTGCCAATGCCACCGAGGACGGCCGCGGTGAAGGCGTAGATGCCGAGCTCGACGCCCGAATTCCACTCGATTCCACTTTGGAGCGAGTAGAGGAATCCGGCGGCGCCGGCGAGAGCGCCACCAACGATGAAGGTCAGCGTGATCGTCTTTTCGATGTTGACGCCCATGAGAGAGGAGGTCTCGGAGTCCTGGGCGACGGCGCGAATCCCTCGACCGAGTTTCGTCGCACGCACCAGTCGGTCGGCCACGATCAAGGTCGCGAAGCCCGCCACCACGGTGATGAGTGTGAGGGTTCGAACCGGCGTGCCGAAGACCGTGAATAAGGTCTGTCCCACGGGAAAGATTTGCGCCGGGAAAAGGTTCTCGCCGTAGCCGAACTCCTTACCAGCCAGGGTCTCCAAAAAGTACGACGCCCCGATCGCACTGATCAAGAACGCCAGTTTTGGGGCGTGTTTTCTCCGCAGCGGTCGATACGCGACGCGTTCAACCGAGACGGCAACGAAGACGCTGACGAGGCCGCCCATGGCGACTCCGGCGAAGATCAGGCCAATGGTCGCCCAACCGGTGGCGACGCTGGAACCGAGGATGCCTCGGGTCAAGAACGCGGCGCCGAATCCACCCCACATGAAGACGTCACCGTGGGCAAAATTGATGAGGCCGAGCACGCCGTAGACGAGCGTGTAGCCCACCGCGATCATCGCGTAGAGCGCGCCGTTCTGCAGGCCCACGAAGAGGTACGCCCAAAAACTGGCGCGAATCTGATCGAATCCAGTGAGCCAGAAATGGGCAAATCCCATGCGCGTGTGTGCTCCTCAACTCTCGAAAGTACGGCACCAGGGCCGGGGTAAGAATACCCCGGCCCTGGTGAGCCCACTAGGTGGACTGAAAGTTATTAGCCCTCGTTGGTTACGGAGGTGATCACACCATTCTGTACCTGCGAGATAGCGACAGCACCAGTGTCATCCTTGAGGTTGCCATCGGCCGCGAAGGAGATCTTCCCGGTGACGCCAGTGAAGGAAACCTTGTGGAGCTGAGAGACAATCCCGGAGCGCAACTTACTGATGTTGGTCCCCTTCAGCTTCAGCAACGACTTGATGATCGCGTTCGTGCCGTCGTACGCCTGGGCGGCGTAGATAGCGGTCGAAGCCTTGATGTGGGTCAACTTGTTGTACGCCGTGGCCAGCTTGCCGGTGAAGAAGCTCACCTTGCCGGTCGCGGACTCACTCAAGTAGACGTCATTGGCAGCGGTCTGAGGCGTCGTGTCGGTCGAGTACAGCGCCGAGACGTTCGATCCGTCACCCGACATGATGTCGTGGCTCGAAGCCGAGTAGCCAGCACTGTCCAACGCGCCCAACAAGAGACCGAAGTCCGCGTCGTAGCCGCCATAGAAGATGGCCGATGGCTTCGCAGCAGCGATCTGTGTGGCGTCAGTCGGGTACTCCGTGGCCACACCACTACCACCGTTGTTGACCGCGTCAATCGTCTCGGTCGTCACGGTCGCGCCCAGCGTCTTAGCGTCCGCTGCGACGACGGCTGCGAGGCCGTCACCGTAGAAGGAGCCGTCAGCGATGACGAGCAATGAGGTGACCTTCTTCGTGGTGACGAGGAACTTGGCGTCAGCCGAGCCCTGCACCGAGTCATCTGCAACGTCTCGGAAGAAGCTCGTGTTCCCACTCGTGGCGAGCGCCACGGCAGTTGCCGATGGGCTCACTTCAGCGACGTGAGAGGCCTTGTAGTACTTCGCAGCACTCTCAGATGCACCGGAGAACGCCGGACCAATGATGGCGACGAGGTTCTTCGTGCCAACGGCGTGCTGCGCCGCGGCCGGAGACAACGACGGGCTGCCCTGGTCATCGAACTTCTCAATCTTGATGGTGAACGGGTCCTTGCCACTGGCATTCGCGGCGTTCGCGGCCAGTTCGGCACCACCGAAGTCGTAGTTACCGTATTCGGCGTCGGCGCCGGAGAACGGCCCCTGTACCCCGATAACGTACGTCGGCTTCGAAGAGGCCGAACTCGATGCGGTTCCGATGGCCAGTGGAACGACGGCCACGGCCAACGCCCCCACTGACAGGATCGATACAGCTTTATTCCAACGTTGACTCATGTGCAACGTCCTTCCTTAACTAGATAGATTCACTTCTCGCCACCGACACCTACCCATCACCTAAGAGACACGTAAGAAAATTGCCGAAGACATCTAAGTCAATCTGACTTTCGGAGAACCTTATCAGTTGGAAAAGCCAATTAATTGGCGGGTCTTACCGAAATGGACTCGCAATAAGACTGAAACTGACCCGAAATAATCTTGGCGTTCTCGACCGCGCCGCAAGACGTGATTTCCCTACGAGTCAGCGCGCGAACGCTACTCCCCAGCACTCAAAGTGCGATGATCCGAGCGCTGGTCAGTAAGGCCAATTCGTCGAACGTGGTCGCAAAGACCGCGTTGGGGGTACCGCACGCTGAGAAGATTCGCTCGTAGCGCGCGAGGGAGTCATCGATGAAGACTCGTAGGGTCTCGGGCCAATTGATGGGCGAGACGCCTCCAATAGGCTGTCCCGTGGCGGCACGGACTTCGTCGGGCGTCGCTCGTCGAACCTCGACTCCCTTCGCCAGTTCAGCGAACAAGGCGGTGTCAACGCGACTCGCGCCGCTCTTGATGATCACGACCGCTTCGCCGTCCAGCACGAAGACCAGGCAACTGGCGATGGCGCCCACGTCACATTCGAGTGCCCGGGCAGCGTCTGCGGCGGTCTTCGTTGAAGCGCCGTATTCAAGGAACGGCCCTTGAGCGCCTCGCGACACCAAAGCCTCGGCGACCTTTCGGGCGCTGGGGTGGAGGTCTTCGATAGCAGCCATCTCCTATTTTCTCGTAACCGCGACGCCGATCGACGCCAAACCCACAATGCCTACGAACAGGTGTTTGATTTCACTTCGTTCGTGGGCTAACCTACGAACAACTGTTCGTATCAGAAAGGAGTCTCATGGCCGATGTGCTCACTCCCATGCGACGTCAAATCCTCGAATTCATCATCACGTGTCAGCGAGAGCGAAATTTCCCACCGACGATCCGAGAGATCGGCGAGCACGTAGGTCTGAAGTCGCCAGCGACCGTCGCCAATCACATCGAGGTCTTGAAGCGTGCTGGCTACATCGAGAAGAATCCTCAGCAGCCTCGTACGCTCACCGTTCGACTCGACGTCGAGAATCCCGCCCCAGACCAGCGCATTCGCTATATCCCCTTCGTCGGTGATGTCGCCGCCGGTACCGGCGTGCTCGCCGTGGAGAGCGCGCACGAACTGATGTCGATTCCTGAACAGTTCGCCGGTCGCGGTGACAGCTTCGTGCTGGAGGTCCGGGGCGAGTCAATGATTGAGGCTGGCATACTCTCGGGTGACTACGTCGTCGTCCAGCGACAAACGACCGCCAACAAGGGTGAGATCGTGGTGGCGGAGATTCCTGGCGGCGAGGCGACCGTGAAGAGGTACTTCCCCCAAGGCGCACGAGTAGTGCTGAAGCCAGAGAATTCGACGATGGAGCCGATGGACTTCGATGCCCGAGAGGTATTCCTCTTCGGCAAGGTCATCTCCGTTCTGCGCAGCTACTAGAACTGTCACCACCGTTTAGGTGGGCAGCGCGGCACCGCCCACCGACCACCACGGTCGCACTTCAACGCTCAACCACTTCGCGACCACGGCTGGATCGGTCGCCACGAGGGCTTCGACCTCTTCGACCGACGTCGAATCATAAATTGAGATTCCCCTCATCGGCTCGTCATCGCCGAAGGGTCCTGAGATCGGACAGTGACCCGTCCCCCTCAGATGGTTGAGATACCGCATGTGGCCGGCGAAGGCCTCGTCCTCGTCCCCTTCGCCCATTCCTTCGGCCGTCCGCGAATAGAGGACCACCACGAACTCTCGAATGTTCTCTGGCGGATCCGAAGAGGCGTCGTCAATCTCAGACATTGGAGCATCGTACGTGCCCGGCACCGACCTTCGCGCTGCGACTACTTGAGCCACTCTCGCAAGACGTTCGCAAACTCGTCCAACTGCGCCCGCGTGACGAACTCGTCACTTCGATGGGCGAGCAGCGGATCGCCCGCACCGAAGTTCGTCGCCGGAATCTTCATCTCCGCAAACGTCGCCACGTCCGTCCACCCGAGTTTGCCCTTCGCCGGCTCTTGCGTGAGCGACGCCAGGGCCGCGAGCCGTTCGTTCGTGAGGAGTGGTTCCGCCGAGGGTGCCCAATCGACGGCGTTCACGCGGTCACCATCCTCGATGACGTCGCTCAAGAACATGACGAGCCACGATTCGGCCTCTTCCTTCGTCCGATCGGGGGCGACGCGGTAGTTCAACGTGCAACTCGCTCGGTCGGGTACGACGTTGGGGGCGACTCCCCCGTCCACGTCGACCACCTGCAACTGCTCGACGAAGTCCAGCCCGTCAATCGTGGCCGTGCGCGGTTCATAGCCAGCCACCTTCACGATGACGTTGCCCAAACGATGAATGGCGTTTCGTCCGGTGTACGGCCGCGCGGTGTGCGCCCGTGCCCCGCTCATCTCCACCAACACTCGAAGCGTCCCCTGACATCCCGCTTCAACGCGACCGTCAGTCGGTTCGGCGAGTACCGCCGCATCGCAGTCGAGTAGCTCGGGACGTAGTTCGGCGACCTCGATGAGGCCCGATTCGCGCCGCGATATCTCCTCGCGGGCATAGAAGACCCACGTCACTTCAACGGACCTCGGTGTAGGGTCCATCGCGAGTTCCAACATCACCGCGAGCGACCCCTTCATGTCACAGGCGCCCACGCCACGAAGTTGGTCACCCACGATGCTCGCTTCACTCGCGTCACCCGGCACGGTGTCCAGGTGTCCAGCGACGAGTAGTCGCGACGAATGATGACCGGTGGTCCTGGCGATGACGTTGTCACCTATCCGTTCGACCTCGAGCGCCGGATTTCGCTTCAGGGCCTTGGCGACGTGCTCGGCGATCGCCGTTTCGTTGCGGCTCACCGAGGAGATGGCGACCAGCGCGAGGGCGTCGTCGAGGCGGCTCACGTCGATACTCCGTGCTGACGCAGCAAGTCGTTGAGGACCACCTTGTTATGGCGCTCGCCCTCACTCATGCGCCGAATGATCAAGACGCACGGCAAGTAGAACTCTCCGCCAGCAAAGTCGCGTCGTCGATTGGCCGAGACCGCGACGCAGTAGTCGGGCACGTACCCGCGCGAGACCTCCTCACCGGTCTGTGCATCGATCACGGGAATTGAAGGATTGAGAATCGTGCCGGCACCGAGTACTGCGCCGCGACCGACGCGAGCGCCCTCCACCACCATGCAGCGACTCCCGATGAAGGCGTCATCCTCGATTACGACCGGGACCGCGTTCGCCGGTTCGAGGACGCCACCGATGCCGACGCCACCCGAGAGGTGGACGTTGGCGCCGATCTGGGCGCAGCTGCCCACGGTCGCCCACGTGTCGACCATGGTGTTGGGTCCGACCCACGCGCCGATGTTCACGTAACTCGGCATCAAGATGACGCCGGGACTGAGGAAACTCCCGCGCCGCGCCGACGCGCCCGGGACGACACGCACTCCTCGGCGCTCGTAGTCGCGCTTCAGTTCGAGTTTGTCCAAGTACTCGAACGGTCCGACCTCGAACTTCTCCATACCGCGCAGGCGAAAGAGGAGGAGAATCGCCTTCTTCACCCATTCGTGCACGACGACGTCACCGTCGGCGTCGATCTCGGCCACGCGAAGTTGCCCGTCGTCGAGTTTGGTGATGACGAGCTCGACGTCGCGTCGAGCTTCGAGGTTCTCTGGGGTCATGGACGCGACATCGTCGTACCACTGCACGATGCGCGTTTCGAGGTCGCTCATGATGCCAATTCTACTGGCGAGTGGTCAGTTGGCCCGGAGCCGCTCGGCCGCCAACTCCAGGCGCTCGTCGGGCTGCACCATGGCGATCCGCACGAAGTTCGCACCGTCGTCACCGTAGAGTTCGCCCGGACTCACGACCATCGCGCACGTCTCGGCGAGGAAGGCCGCCAACTCCCAACCGTCCATGCCCTCCTTCGAGCACCACAGGTAGAACGAACCTTCGGGCATTGGCGCATCGACGCCGACGCTGCGCAGGGCCTCGGACATCGTGGTGAGACGAGATCGGTACCGTTCGCGTTGGGCGTGCACGTGGTCGTCATCGTTGTAGGCCACCGCGACCGCCGCCTGGACGGGAGCGGCGACCATGAAGCCGGCGTGCTGGCGCACCGAGCGCAGGTACGACACGAGTGCTTCATCGCCGGCGTAGAAACCGGCACGCAGTCCGGCCAGGTTGGATCGCTTGGAGATCGAGTGCAGCGCGAGGACACCGTCGAGTCCGTGCTCGAGGATCGAACGGGGCCGACCGGCCCACGTGAACTCGGCGTAACACTCGTCACTGATGACCGGCACGTCACGCTCTCGACCCCAGGATGCCGCGCGCTCCAGGTCGTCCAGGAGACCCGTTGGATTAGAGGGTGAGTTCGTCCACAGCACGAGTGCGCGCTGCGCGTCGCTGGGTTCGATCGCCTCGAGGTCCAGTTTCCCGTTCGTCGTCGCGACCGGCACCGATCGCAGGCCACTCAGCGTCGCGCCCATGGCGTACGTCGGGTAACTGATGGCGGGATAGAGGACGGTGTCGCGTTCTGGAGAACGAAGGTGCAGGTAACCCGCGACATTGCCCACGAACTCCTTGGTGCCGATGCAGGCCGCGAGGTCGTTGCTCGTGAGCGTGAGCCCGAAGCGGCGGTTCATCCACGCGGCGGCCGACGTTCGATACTCGGGCGAGCCTTGCGACGTCGGGTACCCGCGCGCGCCCGTACCCTTCGCCAACTCGTCGAGCACTGCAGCAGGAGGGGCATCGGCCGGCGTGCCGATCGAGCAGTCGATGGGCCCACCGTCGTGGGTATCGGCCAACTTCTTGAGGACATCGAGACGTTCGTAGGGGTAGGGCGGCGGAGAGAAACTCACGCCGTCACCCGCCACTCACGAAAGTGGGCCGCGCCGACCGAATCGAGCATGACGCGCACCACGACACTGTCGTCAGTGACCGAGGTGTCGACGACCTCTCCTTCGCGGTGGGCCGCCGCGATCAGGTCACCGCGGTCGAGCGGCAGGTGCAGCGTGACGATTCGATCGTTGGTGCGCAGACGATCACCGATCTTGGCGATCGCCGCATCGAGGTTCTCGTGGGTGAGTGCTGAGACCCAAACACTCCCCTCGTGCAGGGCGGCCAACTCGCGGGCCCGAGAGCCCGGCACGTCGGCCTTGTTGAACACGAGTAACTCGGGCACGGCGTCGGCGTCGATCTCGCGCAGCACCTCGCGGACCGCGGCAATCTGCTCCTCGGCGTGGTCGTTCGCGCCGTCGACCACGTGGACCAAGAGGTCGGCCAGTTGCACCGACTTGAGGGTTGACATGAACGCCTCGACGAGGTCGTGGGGCAGGTTCGAGATGAATCCCACCGTGTCCGTGAACAGCACCGTCTCGCCGCCGGGGAGTTGGCGTTGGCGGGTGCGCGGATCGAGGGTCACGAAGAGGCGGTCCTCGGTGACGACGCCCGCGTCCGTGATGGCGTTGAGCATGGACGACTTGCCGGCGTTGGTGTAGCCGACGAAGGTCACCTCGCGGTGACGACCGCGGGCGCGACCGTGACGTTGCACGCTGCGCGTGCGGTCGATCTCCTTGAGTTCGCGACGGATGGCGTGAATGCGGTTGACGAGGCGTCGACGGTCGGTTTCGAGTTGGGTCTCGCCCGGTCCCCTGGTCCCGATGCCACCGGCCTGCTGGGAGAGCGACCCGCCCGCTCGACGAAGTCGAGGCAACCGGTACTGCAGGAGGGCCAGCTCAACCTGCGCCTTGCCCTCGGGGGTGCGGGCGTTCTGGGCGAAGATGTCGAGGATCACCGCGGTCCGGTCGATCGCGGTGCGCCCGAGGATCTTCTCGAGGTTGCGCTGTTGCGCCGGCGAGAGATTGTGTTCGAAGACTACGGTGTCCGAATCGAGTGCGAGACAGATCTCGCGTAGTTCCTGCACCTTGCCCGATCCGAGGAACGTAGCGGGATCGGGAGCGTCACGACGTTGCACGACTCGCGCCACGACGTCGGCGCCCGCCGTGTCGACGAGCAGCGCGAGTTCGTCGAGTTGGTACTGGAGTTCGTCTTCGCTCACCCCGGGGAACTGGACGCCGACCAAGACGATCTTCTCGCGGAACGTGCGATCGATGAGGGTGCTTGGTATATAGGTCACGCCTCGAGCCATTCCACGTTCGCCACGAACTGCACCGGGCCACTCAAGGTCGCCTCATCACCGTCGAGCGTGACGTGCAAGGTGCCGCCGGCGTTCTCGACCGTCACGTCGTTGCCACACATTCCTTCGCGGTGCGCGACCGCCGCGACGGCGCACGAACCGGTCCCGCAGGCCTGGGTCCAACCAACGCCTCGTTCGATGACGGCAATACGCAGATGGTCGTCACCTTCGATGCTCAGGAACTCGACATTGGCGCCGTCCATCTGACTCGAGAGGTCGCTGGCGAGTTCTTCGCGCATGGCGTCGGTCCACTTCGGATCGTCGCGCACGACCACGTGCGGGTTGCCCACGTAGGCGACACCGAGCGTGCCCGAAAGGGCCTCGCCGAAGCTGACCGCACCCATGGCGACACTGCCGTAACCGGCGGTCTCTTCCATCTTGAGGGTCACCGTACGCGTACCCGTCACGGTTTCGATATCGATGGTGTCCCACGCGCCATCGGTCGCGCGCCGGATCGCCGCGGCGAGACAACGAATGCCGTTGCCCGACATCTCGGCCTGGGAGCCGTCGGCGTTGTAGAGGACCATGTGGACTTCGGAACCAATGGTGGCCAGCAAGAGGCCGTCGGCCCCCACGCCCGTCGTTCGGTCGCAGACCGCCCGGGCGCGGCGCTCGTCCCACCACGGTGCCAGTCCGTGTTCGCTCACTTCCACGAGGAAGTCGTTCCCCGCGCCGTGCCATTTCTGGAGAGATCGCAAAGCCATCGACGTCTAGTCTCGCACGAAGCCGTCGGGACCATTCAGCACCTCGACCAGGCGCGCGCGTGCCCGCGACGGGTCGTCGAACCACTCGATGCGCGGGTCGCGCAGGAACCACGAGCGTTGTCGACGGGCCAATCGGCGACTCGCGATGATGGCGTCGTTGACGCACTGGTCGAGATCGACGCCCTCTTCGACGTGACGCAGCAGTTCGCGGTAGCCAACGGCCTGACGCGCCGTTCTGCTCATCCCGCCGGGGGCGGACGCCAACGCCGTGACCTCGTCGAGGAGTCCCTCCTCCATCCAGTCATGAAATCGACTGGCGATGCGGACATCGAGCTGTTCGAAGTCGCTCTGGAGGGCCACTTGGACCACGCGGACCGGTCCGTAGTGCACGAGGCCCTCGCCGTAGGAGGAGAAGGGGCGCTCGGACCCGAGGGTCACTTCGAGCGCGCGCACGATCCGACGCTCGTTGGTTGGTTCCATCCGACTGGCCGCCAGCGGGTCCAGCGTCTCGAGCTCGCCATAGAGGCCCGCGAGGTCGTCCCTCGCCCTCTCGTCGAGTGTGGCGCGAACGTCGGGGTACTGGCCCGGTATATCCAGGTCGTCGAGGACGGCGCGTCCGTAGAGTCCGGTGCCGCCAACGTAGAGCACCGCGTGACCGGCATCCCAGACGTCGTTCGCGGCCACGCGTGCCGCCCTCTGGAACTGAGCGACCGTGAACTCCTCACTCGGGTCGACCAAGTCGAGCAGGTGGTAACTGACGTCGCTTCGTTCGGCCCACGTGGGCTTGGCCGTCGCCAAGTCCATGCCGCGATAGACCGTCATGGCGTCCACGCAGAGGAGTTCGACCTGGTCGTTGCTCTCGAAGGCCACTTGGTGGGCCAGCGCCGACTTACCCGACGCGGTCGGTCCCACCAACGCGACCGCCACGCGGCGGGTCACGAACGTACGAGCGGGATGCGCACCTTGTGTCGAGGGGGACGCACCGTCGAGACGTACTCCCCGAGCAAGTGATACGGCGCACCGTGGGTCACGTCAACCAACGCGAGCGCACCGGCGCGCAGCGCCGTGTCGCCGACGGGAAAGTGGATCAACTTCCCCTGACGGGTGCGGCCCGACAGCATCAACTCGTTACGGCGTGATGGTCCCTCGACGAGCACCTCTTCTCGACGGCCCACTCGGGCCTCGTGCTTCTTCAGTGCCGAACGGTCGAGGACGTCCTTCAAACGTTCGAAGCGGGCCTTGATCACGTCGTCGGGGATGAACTGACTGGTCATCGTGGCGCCACGCGTGCCCTCCCGCGGCGAGAAGATGAAGGTGTAGGCGGAGTCGAACTCGCAGGCCGCGACGACCTCCAGGGTCTCGTCGAACTCCTCGTCGCTCTCGCCGGGAAAGCCGACGATGAGGTCGGTCGTCACCGCGAGGTCGTCGATGTCGAGGCGCGCCCGGCGCAGTTTCTCCGCGTAGCGCTCCACGCTGTAGCCGCGTCGCATGGCCTTCAACACTCGGTTCGATCCCGACTGCAGCGGCAGGTGCAACTGCGGGCAGACGGCTTCGGTCTCGGCCATCGCGGCGATCGTCTCGGGACGGAGGTCCTTCGGGTGCGGACTGGTGAAGCGAATTCGTTCGATGCCGTTCACTCGTCCGATCGCGCGTAGGAGTTCGGCGAAGAGCGGTCGGCGATGAGTGATGTCGCGCCCGTAGGAGTTGACGTTCTGGCCGAGGACGGTGATCTCGGTGACGCCCGTTACGGCCAGCATCTCGGCCTCCATCACGAGGTCATCGAAGGGCCGACTGATCTCTCCTCCGCGCACGGCGGGAACGATGCAGTAGGCGCAGGTGTTGTCACAGCCCGTCTGAATCGTGATCCACGCCGCGAAGGGCAACTCGCGCACCGCGTAGAGCGCCGGCGCCATGTCGCGGTTGGCCTCGGGGTCGGGCGCGTCGAGGACCTCAACTATTGGACCCTCGGTCTTCGAGCGCTCCAGGAGTCCTGGCGCGGCCGCGAGATTGTGGGTGCCAAAGACGACGTCGACCCAGTTCGCCCGTTCGAGGATGTGACCGCGGTCCTTCTGGGCCATGCAACCCCCGACCGCGATCTGCATCTCGGGTCGGGCCTCCTTCAGTGCCTTCATCTGGCCGAGCGCGCTGTAGAGCTTGAGGTCGGCGTTTTCGCGGATCGTGCAGGTGTTGAAGATCACCACGTCCGCGTCGGCCTCATTTTCGGCCGGGACCATGCCGTCGGCGACCATGAGGCCCGCGAGCCGCTCGGAGTCGTGCTCGTTCATCTGGCAGCCAAAGGTCCGAATTGAGAAGGTTTTGGGCGTCGCCACGCCCAAAAGCCTACTGAACGAGGGTTGGCTTGGAACTGGCCGCGTCGTAGGTGACGCCGGCACCCGCAATGACCACACAGACGATGCCAACGAGGTCCCAGGGATGCACGCTCTGGCTAAGGACGATCAGTCCGATCAGGAACGCGACCGCGGGGTCGAGGGCGAAGAGTACTCCCGCCGTCGAGGGCTTCAGTCGACGCAGGGCCTGCAATTCGCACGCGAAGCCGAGCACGATGGACATCACCGCGACGATCGCCAGGCGCGTCAGCGTACTCGGATGGCTGAGGACGAACGCCGAGGATCCAATCGACATCGGGAGCGTCACGACCGCGCCGATCGACATGGAGACCGCCAGTCCACCGAAACCTTCGGCCTGTCCCCCCACTCGGTGCGCGGCGAACACGTACGACGCCCACCCGAGCCCCGAACCGGCGGCGAAGAGGATGCCAGTGACGTTCAGTCCCGCGCCCGGTCGCGCAATGGCGAGCACACCGAGTCCGGCGAGCACGACGAAGGCGAAGTGTCGTGTCGAGCGCTTACCGAGCGCCGAGACCATGAACGGTCCGAGGTACTCGATCGCGACGGCCGCCCCCAGAGGGATGCGCGCGATCGCTTGATAGAAACACTGATTCATGAAGGCGACCGAGACGCCCAGCGCGAGTGCCCCGAGCCACTGTTGCTTCGTCCAGCTACGAAGGTTCGGCCTCGTGAAGACCATCAGGACGATGGCTCCGAGGAGAAAGCGCCACGCGCTCGTCGCCGACGGCCCGATCTGTCCAAAGACGTGGGTGACGAGTGCCGCGGACCACTGGATGAGCGATGCGCCGAGCAGCATGTAACCGACGCCACCGATGGCCCGTCCCCGGGAGTTCTTCGCTGCCTCGTTCAACTCGTCACCAGGCCCGTGCGGTCCGCTTCAAGGACAAGCACAGTGCCGGCGACACCTTGGTCGTTCAGAAATGATGACGCACCTTGCGCGACTTCGTTAGCGAGATCAGAGGTCACGAGACCCAACATCGACGAACCGGCCCCCGACCAACAAGACCCCGACGCACCGCATTCGAGGAGCGTGTCGAGCAGCGGCTTGGCGAAGGGCAGCAAACTCATGCGATAGGGCTGGTGTAGGTAGTCGTCCATGGCGGACGCGACGAAGTCGTGGTGGTCGGCGAGCCCCGACAGGAGCAGACCCATCGCGTTGAGATTGCGCACGGCGTCAGCGAAGGGCACCTGGGCCGGCAGGACTCGACGGGCGTCCGACGTTGCCAACTCCTCCTCGGGCACCACGACGACAAAGCGCCACTCGTCGTCGAGCGCGAGCGTTCGGGCCACGATGCCGTCGCGTTCGTGCACGCTCGCGGTGACGAGACCGCCCAACAGGGTCGCCGCGGCGTTCTCCGCGTGACCGTCGACCTTGGTGCCAATGGCCAGTGGGTCCGCCGCACCGGCCGCGACCGCCGCGGCGACCGCGAGTGCCGACGATGAACCGAGTCCTCGCGACAGCGGGATCTCGGAGTTCACGTGCATGGTGAAGTTCGTATGGCCGAGCACCGACGCGGCGACGGTCGCGCCGAGATTTCGCTCGTCGTCGAAGAGCCCGGCGCCGCAGCCTTCGCTGGTAATGGAGAATGCGTCGGCCAGTTCGATGTCGACCTCGAGGTAGAGAGCGAGCGCGATGGCGAGGGTGTCAAAGCCTGGGCCGAGGTTGGCGGAGCTGGCGGGAACGCGCGCGATCATTGACTTACGTTATTCGTTTCCACAACGTCGGTTGGGCGATTGACTTCTTCGCGACGAGTCCCAGCGGGTGCGTCACACCACCGACCAGCATCCATCCCACCACTTCGCCTCGACGAACCGACACGCTGAGCGCTCGCATTCGCCACCGGATGACCGGACCCCGGGCGTCGCCCCACACGTAGAGGTGACTCGTGCGCGCGAGCGCGAAGGGCACGTCATGGTGGTTGAAGCCGACGTACCCGAGGACGGTGCCCTTGACGAAGGTGTGCACGAAGCGAAGGTTGAGGGCCGACTGGGCGAGGACGAGCGCCGCGTCCCCGGCGGGGCCGAGCAGGTCACCACCGCGTTGACCGAGCACCACGGCGTAGACGATCCGTTCGCGGCCGCCCTGGCGAAAGGCGAGGGCCAGGATGTCGCAACCTCCGGCGGCGTCGGTGCGCCCGGACTTGACCCCAACGACGTCGTCCACGCCCACGAAGGGCGTGAAGGAGTTCTCGTAGCCCGAGACCGGAAGGTCCACGCTGGACTGGGCGACGATGGAGCGCACGAGCGGCGATTTCATCAAGAGGGCCGCGAGTTTGGCCTGGTCCAGTGCGGTCGACACGGAGTCGTTGGAGATCCCGGCGTCGTCGGCGTAGTGCGTGTGGCGAAGTCCGAGTGACGCGGCGGTGCGATTCATCAGCGTGACGAAGTCCGCGGGAGATGCGGCCACCATTGACTCGAGGATGTCCGCGTAGTTGGCGGCGGAGTGCACGAGCATTCCATCGAGCAGCGTGATCTCACACAGTGGTTCGCCGACCTCGACGATCACCGCGGACTCGTCGGCCGTCTTCGCCTGTTCGTAGTCGAGGACCTGGCTGGCGTTGACGGTGATGCATGGTCCGGTCCCGCCGAGCGCGAGCGGAAACTTCTTCAGGACGACGTACGCCGTCATCAACTTGGTGAGACTGGCGATGGGGACGACGCTGTTGTGCCAAACCCGGGTCACTCCGAGTGCGGGGATGTCGATCGCCGCGCTCCCAATGGTCGGCCACGCCAGTGGTTGCACGAGGACCGGCGTGACGTGCTTCCCGGCGGTGAATCGAAACGTCGCTCGTTCGTGCGTGAACGGCAGTTGCATCGACACGACGATGGCCGCCGCCACGACGAGTCCGAGCAGCATCGACAACAGCCGCGTAGCGATGCCGCGACGAGCCGGGCGCCGGGTCTTCGTACTCACTGCTACAGCGAAGTCTGTTCGTCGTGCTCTTCGAGGGTCACCAGCACCTTGCGGGCTTTACTGCCGTCGCCGGGGGCGACCACGCCCTCCTGCTCGAGTTCATCCATCAAACGACCGGCGCGCGCGAAGCCCACTCGGAGCTTTCGCTGCAGCATCGAGGTCGAACCGGACTGGGTCCGGATCACGAGTTCGCGCGCCTGGGCCAGGACCGCGTCGTCGTCGTCATTGGATCCGCCGGACGACCCGCCGCGACCACTCGGCACGTCGAGCGCGATGACGTTCTCCCGGCGTCCACCTTGGCGGCGCCACGCCTCGACCACGCGGTGTACTTCGTCCTCGGAGACCCACGGCGCCTGCAGTCGCCGCGCGACGTTCGACGACGCGGTCAAGAGCAACATGTCGCCCTTGCCGATCAGTCGTTCCGCTCCGGCCTGGTCGAGGATGACGCGGCTGTCCGCGAGTGACGACACCGCGAACGCGATGCGACTTGGAATATTGGCCTTGATGACGCCAGTGATGACGTCGACACTGGGACGCTGCGTCGCGAGCACCAAATGAATGCCGACCGCCCTCGCCATCTGGGCAATGCGCACCACGGACTCTTCGACGTCGCGCGCCGCGACCATCATGAGGTCGTTCAACTCGTCAACGACGATGACGATGTACGGCAGGTGTTCCGCCCCCGGGGGCGCGATGACGTCCGACTCGAGTCCGGTCGTTCGTTCGAAGATCTCGGCGATGACCTCTTCGTCGGTCTCCCCCGGTTCGAGTTCTCCTCGGGCGATCATCTGCTGGTAGCTCGTGATGTCGCGTGCGCCGCTCTCCGCCAGCAAACCGTACCGCCGCTCCATCTCCTTGACGGCCCAGGCCAACATGCCCGCGGCCTTCTTTGGGTCGACGACCACCGGTGCGAGCAGGTGGGGCAGGTCGTTGTACTGGCCCATCTCCACCCGTTTGGGGTCGACGAGCATGAGCCGCAGTGTGTCGGGGGTCGCGCGCATGACGAGCGACGTCACGATTGAGTTGATGAGCGAACTCTTGCCCGCGCCGGTCGCTCCCGAGATGAGTACGTGGGGCATTTCGCCCAGGTTGACCACCGTCGTCTTGCCCGAGATGTCGCGCCCGATGGGCACGTCGAGCGGATGCATCGCCCCTTCGGCCTCGGCGGACGCCAGGAGGTCACCCAGCGCCACCAGCGAACGCTGTCGGTTCGGCACCTCGACGCCGATGGCCGATCGCCCGGGAATCGGTGCGAGAATCCGGACCTCGGGTGACGCCATGGCGTAGGCGATGTCCTTGTTGAGCGAGGTGACGCTCGACACCCGCACGCCGGGACCGAGCTCCAGTTCGTAGCGCGTGACGGTCGGCCCGATGGTGAAGCCGACGAGCGTGGTCTCGACACCGTGTGCCGCGAGGGCCTCCACGAGCTCGCCGCCGAGCTCTTCGATCGCGCCGCGGTCCTGCTTGAGTTCCTTCGTTCGAATGAGCAGCGATGAGGACGGCAACTCCCAGTCACTCTCCATCGCGGCAACGTAAGGAGTGCGACTCGTCGACTCCTCTTCCTCTTCTTCTTCCTCGTACTCCTCGTCGTACTCTTCTTCTTCTTCGTACTCTTCCTCGTACTCTTCGACCTCGGGCTCCGGCTCAAGGGCCAGTTGCGCTTCACGACGCTGTCGACGGGTGGGGGTGATGTCGGGCTCTTCCTCCTCTTCGACTTCTGGGCGCTGCGGCCGTTCACGTGCCGACCACCAATGCGCGAGGTGCGATCCCACGAAGCGAACGGTCGTCACGGTCCCCTGGAACAGCGCGCGCAGTCCGATCCCAGTACTGACGATGAGGGCGACGAGGAGGAGTGCCAGGAGCACGACGGTCGCGCCGGCGATGCCGATCACCTTGTCGAGTCCCCCGCCGACCGCGGCCCCCAGCCAACCACCCGCGTGAGCGAAATGTTGCGTCGTGTCATGAAGGTGTGGGCGACCGCCGAAGAGGTCACCAAGCCCACAGATACTGATGAGGCCAAGCGCGATGCCCCAGCTGACGCGATTGCGGTCCACGTCGATTCGACCGACGACCAACGCGACTCCGAGACCCAACAGCATGATCGGGAGCGCGAAGCGTCCTACACCGAAGGCAATGGCGAGACCCTTGGAGATGGCTCGACCGACCGGTCCGAGGGCGCCGCCTTCGGCGAGGAGGGCGAAGGCACCGATGACGATCAACAACAAGATCCACAGATCGCGGGCGTGACGCTCCCAGACACTCGGTTCGCGTGAGGCCCGACCCTTCGCCGTCTTCTTTACCGGCTTTTTCTTGTGTCGCGCTTGTACCACAACACTCAACGCTATCGAAGGTTTGTTCGTATTCGGTGCCAATCCCCGTATGGTGTTTCGGTGACGTCAACGCCCCTCGATTCCTCTGTTGAACTGGCCCAACGTCTCAACGCCACCGCTGGCGTGTGCACCGTGGTCGCCTCGACGCAGCTCAGTTCCTCGATCCACGAGGTCACCCTGGCCGGCCAGGCATCAGTGCTGGCGGGCGTGCCCGGCAATGACGTCATGGTCCAGTTCACGAACGACACGGGGCGAATGGTGCGGCGCCGCTACAGCGTTCGCGCCGTCGACGCGGCCCTCGATGAGTTCACCCTGTGGATCACAACGGCCCACGACGGCGTGGGCAGCTCGTGGGCGAAAGGTGCCGTCCCCGGCGACGAGATGGACGTCATTGGTCCGCGAGGCAAGGTCGTGCTCGACGAAATGGTCGACTGGCATCTCTTCGTCGGCGACATCACCATCCTCGGCTCCGCGTACCGCCTCGCCCAAAGCATCGAGGCCCCGGGACGCGCGATCTTCATCGTCGAGACCGATCACGCCGACGACGCACTGACCGCGACCTTCGACGAGGGCGTCGGTATCACGGGGATCTTCGTTGATCGAATGGGGCGAGCGAAGGACGATCCCTCCGGTCTCCTGAGCGGCCTGGCGGCGTTCGCATTCCCACCGGACCAGGGTCACGCCTACGTCTTTGGCGAGTTCCACGTCATGAAGGCCGTGCAGACCACGTTGATGGACCGTGGACTCGAGGACGGTGAGATCAGCGTGAAGCCGTTCTGGCGAGTCGGTCGAAAGAACGCCGATCACGGCGAACCGGACAAGTCAGAAGATTAGAGAACGACGACCGCGGCGAGCAGCACGGGCTGACGTCGGTACTTCTGGCCGAGCAGTCTTCCGGCGGCGCGCTGCGCCACCTTATTGAGTACATCCTCGTCGCGCGCGCCATCACGTAGCGACGCCTCGAGGGCGGTACGGACCTCGTTCGTCACCGAATCGATGACGCTGCGGTCCTGTTCACCTTCGAACCAGCCGCGCGCCGTCAGGCGCACCGGTTGGATGATCTTGCCGGTGTCTCGATCGATGCCGACCGAGATCTGCAGGACGCCGAACTCCGCCAGCATGCGGCGCTCCTCGAGCGGGCGCTCATCGAGGTCACCGGCGCTACCGTCGATGTAGTGAAAACCCGCCGGCACCTGACCGGCGCGCTTGATGCCGGTCTTGTTGACTTCGATCTGGTCGCCGTCCTCACAGATCAACACGTGCTTGGGGCTCAGTCCCATGGAGTGCGCCAGTTCCGCGTGATGGACCATGTGGCGATACTCGCCGTGCACCGGCACGAAGTTCTTTGGTCGAAGGAGTTGGTGGAACGTGCGCAACTCTCCCTGGCGGGCGTGACCCGACGCGTGGACCGGCTCGTTGCCCGAGTGGATGACCTCGGCCGCCGCGCGGTGTAGGTCGTCAATGACGCGTCCCACGGTCCATTCGTTGCCGGGAATCGGGTGCGAACTGAGAATGACGGTGTCGTCCGCGCCGACCTTCAAGAAACGTGCGTCGCCCCGCGACAACTTCGAGAGGGCGGCGAGCGGTTCGCCCTGGCTGCCCGTGCAGATGACGCAGACCTCTCCGGGTGTGTAGCGATCGATGTTCTCGATGTCGATGATGTTCGCGGCGTCGACGTGCAGGAGGTTGAGTTTGCGCGCGAGCTTGACGTTCGCCTCCATCGAGCGTCCCATGAGCACGATCTTGCGGTGCTGCTCGAGTGCGACGTCGATGATCTGCTGGACGCGGTGGATATGACTCGCGAAGCAGGCCACGACCATGCGCCGTTCGGGACGCTCGAGGAAGAGGCGGCGAAGTGCGCCGCCGACCGAACGCTCGGACGCCGTGAAACCCGGCTCCTCCGCGTTCGTGGAATCGGCGAGCAACAGTGCCACGCCTTCGTCACCGAGGGCCGCCAATCGCGAAATGTCAGTGCGGCGACCGTCGATGGGCGTCAAGTCGAGTTTGAAGTCACCCGAGTGCACGAGGATGCCCGCGTTGGTGAAGAAGGCCAGCGCCATCGCACTGGGGACCGAGTGGGTGACGGGGATGAACTCGACCTCGAAGGGGCCGATCTTGCGCCGTTCGCCGTCCGAGACTTCGATGAAGGTCAGGTCCTTGGCGACCTTCGCTTCGGTGAGACGGTGCCGAGCGAATCCGAGCGTCAGCACCGAGCCGTAGATCGGCACGTTGATGTCCTTCACCAGGTAGCGCAGTGCACCGGTGTGGTCCTCGTGACCGTGGGTCAACACGATGGCGTCGACACGGTCCTTGCGTTCGATGAGCCAACGAAAGTCGGGCAGGATCAGGTCGACACCGTACATATTGGGCTCGGGGAACATGAGTCCCGCGTCGACGACGACGATGCGTCCGTCTTGTTCGATGGCCGCGCAGTTTCGGCCGATCTCGCCGAGACCGCCAAGGAAGGTGACGCGAACGGAGTCCTTAGCCACGTGTTGCTCGAAGCGCAGCCACGACACGGGCCGCTTCGGCGTCCAGGACGTCGTCACTCGCGCAGTGCGGTGGGCGGCACTGTCCGACGTTGAAGCCGAGGTAGCGCAGCGCCGCCTTGGACGGCATCGGGTTCGGATAGTCGTCGGTTCCCTCGAACGCGTAGCTCGCGGCGAGCGTCTCGTTGAAGGCGCGCGCCGCGGGCCAGTCGCCCGCTTCGACGCTCGACACGAGACCGGCGAATTCGTGGGCCGCCCAGTGGGCCGCGACCGACACGATACCGACCGCTCCAATAGCCATGAACGGCAGCAACACGGCGTCGTCGCCGCTATAGAGGTCGATCGCATCACCGAGCACCGCTTTGTAGTGCGCGGCCCCCACGAAGTCGCCCGAGGCGTCCTTCATGGCGACGATGTTCTTGTGTCGCTGGACCAAGTGAACGGTCGTCTGGGCCGCGATCTTTCGACCGGTCCGAGCGGGAATGTCGTAGAGCATGACGGGCAGCTCCGTGCTGTCGGCGATCGCGGCGAAGTGCTCCGCAATCCCCTTCTGACTCGGTCGCACGTACGCCGGTGTCGTGACGAGCACGCCGGCGCAGCCGGTCGTGATGACCTGGGACGTGAGTTCGATCGAGTCGGCGGTGTTCGATGACGTGGATCCGGCGAGCACCGGGACCTCCACCGCCCCCGCGATGCACGCGAAGAGCTCCAACTTCTCCTTGGCACTGAGCGAGGCTCCCTCGCCGGTCGAACCGGCGAGGACGAGTCCGTCACTTCCTTCGCGGACGAGCTCTTCGGCCACCTCGATGGCGACGTCGAAATTGATGGAGCCGTCCGGTTTGAAGGGCGTCACCATTGCGGTGAGGACGCGACCGAAACGTGGAGTGGTCATACACCGAAGTTACCAGTCGACACCAAATGCTGAGATGTGAGGGCCGTCCAATTCAGGCCGGTTGTTCGGGCGCGGGGATTCTGAGCACTTCGGGGTCGCGTACATCGGGAAAGAGGAGCACCAGGGTCGTGGCGCAGGAGAGCAGGCCGCCGAGAAAGAGCGTCGTACGGATACCAATGTACGAAGCGACGACACCGGCGACGAGGGTCCCGAGCGGCATCAGCCCCACCGCCATGAGGTAGAGGACCGATGAGACGCGACCGAGCAACTGTTGGGGAACCAGTTTTTGCAGCATCGAAAAGAACAGGACGTCGCCGTAGATGATCAGACCGACCTCGCCCACGACGCACACGCCCGCGAACCACACGTTGGGACTGAGCGCCATGGCACAGACCGGCACGACGGCCGCACCATAGGCGCACCACATCACGGTGATCTGGTGCTTGGGCGTGCCCAGTCGGCCCGCCACGAGTGACGCAATGACACCACCGAAGCCCCCGGCGGCGAAGACCAGACCCAGCTCAAAGGCGGAAGCGTGCAAAACCTCGCGCACGAGCAACGGCACCAGCAGTCCGATTGGGGCGTAGCCAAAGAAGTTCGCGACGCCGGCGGCGGCGAGGGTGATCCACAGCCACCGCTCCGCACGGACGTAACGAATGCCTTCCTTCGCGTCATCGAGGAACGACGTCGCGGTCGACTCGCTGCGCGGCGAACGATGCATCAACGCCAGCGATACGGCACTCACCAGAAAGCTCGCGGCGTCGATGCCAAAGGCCCACGCGGTACCTACGGCTCCGACGATCGCGCCCCCGAGTCCCGGTCCGATGAAACCACTGGCCAGCTGTTGGCTCGTGGAATTGAGCGCGTTGCCCTGCACGATGAGGTCGCTCGGCAGGAGTTCGGGCATGACGGCATTGGACGCCGGCCCAAAGAAGGAGTCCGCGATTCCAAAGACGACCGACATGACGACGAGCTCCCACAGTCGAACGCGTCCAGTCCCCACCAGCACCGCGATACAGGTAACCGCGAAGGCCCGCGCGACGTCCGAGACCAGCATCGCCAATTGACGTGAGACCCGGTCAACCACCACGCCGCTGACGAGGATCAACAAGATCGTCGGCACCATGCGCGCCGCGATGACCAGGGCGAAGCCCGACGGTTTGTGCGTCAGGTGCAACGCCTCGAGGGCCAGGGCGACGGTGAAGATGCCGTCACCGACCGATGACACACTTTGGCCCGACCAGAGGAGCGCGAAGTCACGTTCTCGCAGTGCGGCGAAGTTGCCACGACGCGGCGCGGTTGCCTCTTCGTTTGTCACCGCCCGAGCCTACGCACGCGAACGATGACGGCCTATGACAAATGCGTTACGCGCGACGCCGTCTTCAGCCGACGAGTGAGTCGATGCCGTCGATCAGACGCGGCGTCGCGTCGACGGCGTCGGCGGCCAACGCGACGCCTTGGATGAAACTGACGCGGTCGAAGGAATCGTGGCGAATCAACAGACCTTCGCCCGGTCCCCCGAAGAGAATCTCCTGGTGCGCCACGAGCCCGGGCAGGCGAATGGAGTGGATCTTGATGCCGCCATCGGCTTCCGCGCCACGCGCACCCTTCAGGGTGTGGCGCGTGGTTGGATCGCTGATCGGTCCTTTGCCGGCGGCCGTGCGCGCCGCCAAGATGGCTTTGGACGCGGCCAACGAGGTCCCTGACGGTGCGTCCGCCTTCTTGTCGTGGTGCAGTTCAATGATCTCAACCACGTCGAAGTACGGTGCGGCCATCGCTGCGAATCGCTCCGACAGTACGGCGCCCACGGAGTAGTTCGCCGCGATGACGACGCCCACCTTGGTGCTCGCGGCGTCAACCTGGGCTCTCTGCTCCGACGACAGTCCCGTGGTACCAATGACCAGCGCGATGCCGTTCTGCGCGCACCACGCCGCGGAACCAACGACACCTTCCGGCGTTGAGAAGTCGACGACGACGTCCACGACGCTCGGGTCAACGGTGTCGAACGAAGGCGCGTACGTCGCGCCGAAGAGATCGCGGGGCTCGTGTACGTCGACCATGGTGACGATCGTGAATCGCCCGAGTCCACTGAGACCTGCGCCAAGTATCTGGCCCATCCGCCCGGCACCACCGTTGATCGCGACTCGTTTCACGACCGAACCTTATCGTTGCGCTTGCGCCGTTCGTCGGCGAAGAGATACGAGACGATCACGATCAAGAGTGCGCCACCGCCCAGTGACGAGCCAAGTCCCAACTCGATGTAGGGGGCGTGGTAGTGGAAGTGCACCACCCACGTGCCCGCCGGCACGGTGACCTGTTGGATGAGGCCGTTGCGTTGGACCGCCAGCGACGTGTTCTGGCCGGTCGACACGTCGAGCGCGGTCGCGCGCCAGCCCGGTAGATACGACGTGCTGCGCACGAGTGTCACCGACGCCGTGGCGTGCAGTGAGACCCACGTGTCGCCCCACGACGCGTTGCGCACGTGGGTGATGGCACCCGTGGTCGGCAAGCGCAACCAGGCCGACGGCTCGACCAAGTTCGCCTTGAAGACGGAGAAGGTCCCGATGGTGTTCACCAAGCGCCACTGCGGACTGTCGAGTGCCTCTTGGAAGGGAGAGTCGAAGCGGTACTTCGGCAGTGAGGCGTTCATTTCGGTGACGAGCGCACTGGCGACCTGCACGGGATGGGTGGCGTCGAGTTCAAAGCCGGCGGCGCTCGGCGACGTCGAGGAGAGCGTGAAGGTCATGACGTTGGCGCCGTTCTCTACGACCTCGGGAGCCAGGACGCCGCCGTTCGCGCTCAGTAGATGGAACGTCACCGGTCCGTTCGCCACACGACGCCCGCCGCGACCGTGCACGGTCACGGTTCGCACGTGCAAGACCTGACCGAAGTATCGATCGGCCCGGTTCGTCGCTACCGCCAACTTGCAGTTCGGTGCGGCGGGCACCCGGACCTTGACGTCGTTGCCCAACTGCGAGGTGGAGACGACGATGGTCGCGAGTCGCAACTGGGTGAAGGTGCCGTCAGCCAGTCGACAGGGATTGACCGCAGCCTGAGGGTGCGTGCCGGTGGCGTCGTCGTAGTTCGTTGATTCGAGCGATCCGTAACCCTGCACGCTCGGAATCTTCGTGAAGACGTTCATGTTCGGCACGCCGAGCATCTCGTACGACTTGGCGTGCACTCCGCCCTGGTCGACGAGCGCGGTGCGGCCACTGGTGCCCAGTATCGACGAGGCGTACGACCGCGACGGCATCGTCGGTCCGCTCCCGCCAATGACGGCCGACGCCGCGAGCACGAGGAAGATAACGACGTCGACGCACAGGACGCCGAGGAGGATCCGCAAGAGGCTCGCTCGGCGGCGCCAGAACACGATGGCGAGGACGGCCACCAGCGCGATCACGAGGTGCAGGCCGTAGGAGAGGTGCATGTCGTTCGCCAGGCCCTCTTGCTCGGGGAAGACGCCGAGGTACGAGACGATCTGGGGACCCCAGAAGAAGAGCGACGCGCAGAACGCGACGATTCCCAATGCCGGGGCCATCGTCACCCACTTCGCTCTTCCTTCTACGCCGGCCTCTTCGAGCTTGCGACGTTCGATCTTGTTGAACCACCATCCGAGGAGGATCGTCATCGCGAAGTCCACGACGATCACGTTTCGGCTCTGCAGCCTCGTGTTGCCGTAGAGGGGGATGTGGCGAAAGAGGTGACCGAGCGGGGTGTAACTCCCCCACGTCGCGAACAGCCCGACGATCAGCAGGACGACGTAGAGGACGTAGTCGCGCTCGGCGCCCTTCCAACCACGCTTCGATACTCGAGTGAAGAACGCGAAGGTCGCCATGAGGGCGAGCACCCCCACGTAGCCGGTCACCTCGGCGAGGTTGTAGTGCGCGAAGTATCCCGGTTGGCCCGCCGAGCCGTTGCCGCCGAAGATGTCCGGTACGAACAGCAACGAGGTCCAGCGAACGACGAGTGATCCGGCGCCGAAGAAGCCGTAGGTGACGACGGAGCGTTGCGAGGAGCCAATGAACGACTGGCCCGGCAAGAGTTGCACGAGTCCGAGGGCGACGCCCCACGCGAGTCCGACCCCGAGCGTGACGGCGAAGACGACGCGCGCACGCCAGGTCGCTATCCAGTACGTGGAGCGCAGTAGCAAGACGGTCGGCGCGACGACCAGCGAGAGCAGTTCGATGTCGGCAATACCGCGTGGCTCACCGGTGAGGAAGGTCAGGCCCCAGAGCAGGCCGTACGCACTGACCCACGGCAACGCGACACGGGCGTAGCGGAGCCACGGGGTGTCGGCGGACTCGAGGGTGAGACGCCGCGAGAGTGACAGCACGATCAGCACGGTCCAGGGAATGAAGGCGAATCCCTGGACGACGCCGAGGTGCACGAGTTGCCCGATCATCGCGCCCGAGTACGAGTAGGTCATCGCCGCGGCGAAGGATGACTTCGTGGCGACGCCGTGCCAGCGCAGCAGCGCGAACATGCCCGTCGCGGCGATGACGTAGACGGCGATGCAGTTGATGACCCACCCGACGATGGGCGTCACGAAGGCGAAGATCCAGGTGAGTGGGTAGAGCGCTCCGGCGTTCAGACCGCCGAGCAGCGGCGTGCCCGAGTTGGCCAAGGGATTGAACAGCGGCAGGTGGCCACTCGCGAGTTGGCGTCCGCTCAGTACGCGAAGCGGAAAGTTTTGAATCAGGTTGTCACCCGAGAGCGCGGGGTGCCCGGCGAGCGCGGGCACGACGAAGAGCAAGGTCGGCACGACGAGCATCACGAGCAGCGCGACGCGGTCGAGTCGATCGAGTGGTCGCCACCATCGTTTTGTATGCGAGGGGGCGACGAGCGTCATTGGCTCCACGCTACGAAATGCAACGAAGCCCGTGCGACACAGTCACGGGGACCGTACCGCACGGGCTTCGTAGGACTATCGACGACGCGGTCGCGGGCTGCGACGCCCACCACCTTCACCATCAGAGAACGCTGGGCCTCCTGGACCCAGGTCACCGATTTCGCCGGCCAGTTCGGCCTCGAAGGCCGCTTCGAACGCCGAGGTCTGCGCAGGTCGCGCGGCACTGGTGCCGTCACGTGGGGCGCGGTCACGAGGCGCGCGGTCACGGTCACGAGGACCACGGTCGCCTCGGTCACCACGGTCCGAACTCTCACGGCGCGGAGGACGAGCGTCGCCGCTGTCCTCAGACTCCGGGAAGTCACCGACGAGTGACAGCGACACCTTGCCCTGAGGATCGATGTCATCGACCTTCACTTCAATCGCCTGACCGAGTTCGACAACGTCCTCGACTTGGCCAATGCGCTTGCCACCGTTGAGTGGCGCCATCTTGGAGATGTGCAAGAGACCGTCACGTCCGGGCATGATGCTCACGAACGCGCCGAACTTGGCGAGGTTGACCACTCGACCCTGGTAGGTCGCGCCCACTTCGGGTGTGGGTGGGTCGAGGATCATCGCGATACGGCGTCGGGCCTCTTCGACCGCACGGCCGTCCTTGGCACCGATGGTGACGGTGCCGACGACGCCGTCGTCGTCAACCGCGATGTCCGCACCGGTCTCCTGCTGGAGCGTATTGATGACCTTGCCCTTCGGTCCGATGACCTCGCCGATCTTGTCGATCGGGATTTCAATCGAAACGATCTTCGGCGCCACCTCGGCGACCTGAGCACGGGGCTCGGCAATCGTGTTGGTGATCACGGTCAAGATCAGGAGTCGCGCCTCTTTGGCCTGGTGCAACGCGTTCGACAACACCTCGGCCGGGAGGCCGTCGATCTTGGTGTCGAGTTGCAGGGCGGTCACAGCGTCAGCGGTTCCGGCGACCTTGAAGTCCATGTCACCGAAGGCGTCCTCCGCACCGAGGATGTCGGTCAACGTGACGTACTTGCCTTCGTCGTAGACGAGGCCCATCGCGATACCGGCGACGGGCGCCTTGATGGGCACACCGGCCGCCATCAACGACAGCGTCGATCCACAGACCGAAGCCATCGACGTCGAGCCGTTGCTCTGCAGGACGTCAGAGACCACGCGCAACGTGTACGCGAAGTCCTGCTCGCTCGGCAGTACGGGAATCAACGCCCGCTCGGCCAACATGCCGTGTCCGATCTCGCGACGCTTGGGCATGCCCACTCGTCCGGTCTCGCCCACGGAGTAGGGCGGGAAGTTGTAGTGGTGCATGTATCGGCGGAATTCGTCGGGACCGATCGTGTCGAGCTGCTGGCGCATGCGCGGCATGCCGAGCGTCGTCACGTTGACGACCTGGGTCTCGCCACGCTGGAACATCGCCGATCCGTGGGTCATCGGGAAGAGGTCCAGTTCGGCCGAGAGCGGACGGATGTCCGTGACCGAACGTCCGTCGATGCGCACGCCCTCTTCGACGATGCGCTTGCGGACGATCTTCTTGGTCACCGAACGAACGGCGGCCTTGATCTCACCCAGTCGGTTCGGGAACTCGTCCTTCAGGTGCTCGATGATCGACGCGGTCGCGGCATCGAGCGCCTCGTTGCGAGCCGTCTTCGTCGTCAGCTTGTTCGCCTCGGAGAGTGACGGCATACCCATCGCTTCGACACTCTCGTAGACGTCGCTCTGGTAGTCGGCGATGACTTGGTACTCCATGGGCGTGATCGGGCCCCGCGCGGCGGTGAAGTTCTTCACCAGTTCGCGCTGCAGGTTGATCGACTCGCGGATCCACAGCTTGGACGCCTCGAGACCAGCGGACAGGACGTCCTCACTGACCTTGGGTGCGCCGTCGGCGTACATCTCGAAGGAACCTTCGGTGCCACCGGCCTCGACCATCATGATCGCGATGTCGGTGTCCGCGGAGTCACTCAGTGCTCTACCGGCGACGACGAGCTCGAACGTCGCGGCGTCACCCTCGGCGTAGGTCGGGTGCGGGGCCCAGGTGCCGTCGATGGTGTACGCCATGCGTACGGCCCCGATCGGTCCCTCGAAGGGGATACCCGAGATCATCAGCGCGGCCGAAGCGGCGTTGATGGCCAGGACGTCATGCGGGTTCTCCTGGTCGGCGCTGAAGATCGTGCCCACGACCTGGACCTCGTTGCGGAAACCCTTCGGGAAGGAAGGTCGCAGTGGTCGGTCGATGAGACGACAGGTCAGGATGGCCTGGTCCGAGGGCTTACCCTCACGACGGAAGAAGGCGCCGGGAATCTTGCCCGCGGCGTACGCCCGCTCTTCGATGTCGACCGTCAGCGGGAAGAAGTCAATGCCTTCACGAACGGATTTGGCTGCGGCGACGGTCGCCAGCAACATGGTGTCGCCAATACGGGCCACTACGGCTCCGTCAGCGAGTTGGGCCAAGTGGCCCGCTTCAAAACTCAAGGTCTTGTCGGTGCCCGTTATCGGGCTACTTACGCGGATTGCGTCAGTCATGGATTGTGCTCCTATTTAGTTAGCAACACTCCGCCCGGATCCCAGTGGGCGACCTTCGCGTATTCGCGACGATCCTCCACTGGCCTCCGAGAAGTTCGGATGTGTTGAACACGTCGACGGCGTCGACGTGCATTTCGGCTAGCGACGAATGCCGAGTCGGCCGATCAAAGCGCGGTAGCGCTCGACATTTCCGCGCTGCACATAATCGAGCAGGCGGCGACGTTGGCCGATGAGCACCATGAGTCCGCGGCGAGTGTGATGATCGCCCTTGTGGACCTTGAGGTGCTCGGTGAGGTGTGCAATCCGGTCCGTCAGAATCGCCACTTGCACCTCGGGCGAACCCGTGTCCGTCGCGTGCGTCTGATAGTCCTTGATGATTTGCTGCTTCTCAGCCATAACGTTTTATTTGCCTTATGAGTCGGATGTCTCGTAGCAAGTCGCCTACGTGACGACTCACATAGTCAGCGTCGCTGACCAGTTATCCACTCTAGCAGGAGTGAGTCGAAAGGCGAGAACTTCTTGAAGATCTCGCGCGATTGCTCCACATCGAGGGCGATTTGAGCGACGAGGCCGTCCACGTCCTCGAACGTCATTTCGCCGCGCAAACGGGCGAGGAACGCGACGTCGAGTCGCTGGTCGTAGAGGTCGGCGTTGAAGTCCGGCAGGTGAACCTCGACGAGGAGCGGGCCGTCTTCGTAGAACTGAGGGCGAGTACCGATGGAGATCGCCGCGGCGTGCCAGAGTCCGTCGTTGGTACGCGCGGCCCCCGCGTAGATACCGACCTGGGGAATCGCCTGGTGGGTGTCGAGCGCCATGTTCGCCGTCGGGAATCCCAGTTCTCCCCCACGGGCGTCGCCGTGCTCCACGCCACCACGAAGAACGAAGGGGCGACCGAGTACGGCGTTCGCCGTTTCGAGGTCGCCCCGATCGAGCGCCGTGCGCACGAGGGTGGAACTCCATCGCGGTTCACCGTAGGTGGGCGCCTCGTAGACGGCGAATCCCAATTGCGCACCTTCGTGTCGAAGCGTCGCGACGTCACCCTGGCGGTCGTGTCCGAATCGAAAGTCCTTGCCGACGAGCACTTTGACCGCGTGCAGCTCATCGACCAACACCCGTTGGACGAACGCCTCCGCGGAGAGTTTGGCCAGGTCCGGTCCGAAGGTCACCAGTCGCACCTGTTCGACGCCGAGCGCCTCGAGGCCTTCGAGTCGCTGGTCCAAGGTCTGCAGCAGTCGGGTGGTGCGTTCGGGCACCAACACGAGGGCCGGATGCGGGTCAAAGGTGACGACGGTCGGTACCTCGGAACGGGCGTCGAAGGCGAGCAGTGTTTCAATCACCTTTTGGTGGCCGAGGTGTAATCCGTCGAAGACGCCGATCGCGACGTGCGACGTCCGTTCGCGAAACGGTGAGGGCTCTGCGTCACGGACGACAATCATCCCAGCAACCTACCCGCGGACCGAATCTTGGTCGGCCGGCAGCACGAGTTGCGGCTGCCATGACTCGTCGCGACGCGCCAGAATGCCCACGAGACCTCCGGTGTCGTCCATCGCCGCCACTTCGAGGCCGTCGAAGGACTCGTCGAGCGTCAGGCGCTGACCCATCCGCATGCGTCGTTGCTCGTCCTCGCTCAAGGTCACGTGCTCGAGGGAGACCACGAACGTCGACGGCGGTGCCAGGACGTCGTCGCCGCGCTCGACGGCGTTCGCCAACTCCTCGATGGTGAGCGCCCCGTCAACGTGATGAGCGCCACTCGAAAGTCGACGCAGCGAACTCAGGTGGCCAATCGTCCCGAGCCGTTGCGCGAGGTCGCTCAAGAGCACGCGCACGTAGGTGCCGACCGAGCACTCGACGTCGAAGGTCCACACGCTGGGATCGTCCGTGGGCGCCACGTCAAAGAAGCCGACGGAAATCTCGCGCGATGCACGCTCGACCTCGATACCCTTGCGCGCCAGTTCGTGAAGCCGTTGGCCGTCGATCTGAATCGCCGACACCATGGGTGGTGTCTGTCGCTGGACGCCGAGCATCGAGGACGCCGCGGCCGTCACGGCGAGGGAGGTCAGCGCCGGGACGGGCTGCACGTCGAGTACCGCACCGTCGGCGTCGAGCGAATCGGTCGCGACGCCAAAGGTCACGGTCCCGCAGTAGCGCTTCGACTCAGACTGCGCGAATCGCAGCAGCCTCGTTGATGGTCCGACGGCGAGTACGAGCAGGCCCGTCGCCATGGGATCGAGCGTGCCGGCGTGGCCGACCTTTCGCTCGCCGAGTATTCGTCGCACCTTCGCGACCACGTCGTGGCTCGTGAGACCGCTGCCCTTGTCGATGAGCAACAGGCCGTTATTCGTCGTCATGGTTTTGACGACGAATGATCTCTTCGACGGCCTCGCCGCTCGCGACGGCCGGGTCGGCCACGAAGGTGAGTTTCGGCGTTCGCTTGAATCGCGTCTGCACGTTCACCGCCGACTGAATCTGCGCGCGGCGCTCTTCGAGCGCGATGCGCGCTTCGGGACTGAGCGAGTCGAAGAAGACGGTCGCTTGTCGAAGATCCTGCGTCGTCTGCACGCCGGTCACGGTCAGGATGCCGATGCGGTCATCGACGTCGCTGATGCGCGTCAACTCGTCCGAGATGACCTCACGCAATATCTGGTTGACGCGAGCCGATCGAGGGTAGGGGTGATGACTGCCTGATGAACGGGCCATGCGCTAGGCCGTTCTTGGGATCTCGCGCTCTTCGAAGGTCTCGATGATGTCGCCCGCTTTGAGGTCCTGGTAGTCGGAGAGACCGATACCGCACTCGAAGCCGGAAGCCACCTCACGCGCGTCGTCCTTGAAGCGGCGCAGTGACGTGATCGATCCTTTCCAGATGATCGTTCCTTCGCGAAGGAATCGGACCTTCGAGCCGCGGGTGATGACACCGTCGCGCACGAAGCAACCGGCGATCGCGCCGATCCTCGGCACGCGGAATACCTCACGCACTTCGGCCTCGCCCGTGACGATCTCCTCGAAGACCGGCGAGAGGAGTCCGAGCATGGCGGCCTCGATCTCCTCGATCAACTTGTAGATGATCTCGTAGGTGCGAATCTGCACGCCCTCGTTCTCCGAGAGCTCGCGACTGCGCTTGTCCGGACGCACGTTGAACCCGATGATGGTGGCGTTGGACGCCTTGGCGAGCTGCACGTCGTTCTCGGTGATCCCGCCGACGCCGCGGTGCACGATGACGAGTTTCACGTCGTCGCGCTCGAGCTTCTTGAGCGACTCGGTGCACGCCTCGAGCGAGCCCTGCACGTCCGCCTTCAACACGATGTTGAGCGTGGCCGTCTCACCGCGCTGAATCTGCTCGAAGAGGTCCTCGAGTCGGGCGCCGCTCGTCGAGGCCACGGGCTGGTGACCAATGAGTCGAGCACGCTGGGCGCGGGCTTCAGCCAGGGAGCGCGCGTGCGCCAGGTCGTGCGCGACGCGCATCTCGTCACCGGCGAACGGCGGTTCGCTGAAACCGAGTATCTGCACCGGCGTCGAAGGTCCGGCCGACTTGATGGACTTGCCCTGATCGTTGATGAGCGCCTTCACCTTGCCGTAGGCGGCGCCGGCGACGACGGGGTCGCCCACTTCGAGGAGTCCCTTTTGCACCATGACCGTCGCCACCGGACCACGGCCCACTTCGAGGTTGGCTTCGAGGACCGTGCCCATCGCTCGACCCGTGGGTCGAGCGGAGAGCTCGGCGATCTCCGCGACGAGCAGTACCTGTTCGAGCAGTTCGTCGATCCCGGTCCCCTGGAGGGCCGAGATCTCGACGACGATCGTGTCGCCGCCCCACTTCTCGGGCACGAGTCCGTACTCCGAGATCTGCTGGAGCACGCGATCGGGATTGGCGTCGGCCTTGTCCATCTTGTTGACCGCCACGATGAGCGGCACTTCGGCCGCCTTGGCGTGGTTGATGGCTTCGATGGTCTGGGGCATCACGCCGTCGTCGGCCGCGACGACGAGGATGACGATGTCGGTGACCTTGGCGCCTCGCGCACGCATCGCCGTGAAGGCTTCGTGACCCGGCGTGTCGATGAAGGCGATGGCCTTGCCCTTCCACGAGACCTTGTAGGCCCCGATGTGCTGGGTGATACCACCGGCCTCGCCCGCGACGACGTCGGTCTTTCGGATCTTGTCGAGTAGGAGCGTCTTGCCGTGGTCGACGTGGCCCATCACGGTGACGATCGGAGGACGGGGCTCGGCGGGAATCACGTCGTCCTGGTCGTCCTCGTCGAAGAACTTCGCGAGCAACGCGGCCTCTTGCTGTTCGCCGGGATCGACGAGGTGCACGACGGCACCCACTTCGGCCGCGTACAGCTCGATCATGTCGTCCGTGAGACTCTGCACGGCGGTGACGATCTCACCTTGAAGGAACAGGAACCGCATGATGTCCGCGGCGCTTCGATTGAGCTTGGGCCCAACGTCACGCGCCGTTGAGCCGCGCTCGATGATGACTTCACCGTCGGGTACGGGCAGCGAACTCGGCTGCCACGTCGTCATCTGCGTCGGCTCGAGCTCCTCGACGTTGCGACGACGACGACGCGTGGCCTTGCGCTGTGATCCTCGCGGACCACCGGTGCCGCGACTGGGCGGGCCACCGCGATTGGGACCACCGGGTGCACCGGTCGTCGGTGCGCCGGGACGCGAACCGGGGAACCCTCCGCCGGCGCCACCGGGACGCGACGTCGGACCACCGGGACGCGACGGCGGGCCACCGGGTCGGGCGCTCATCGGTCGTGGGCCGCCCGGGCCCGATGGTCGACCAGTGGCGCCACCGGGCATCGGGCGTCGAGCGCCCGGCGGTGGCGGTATTGGTCGACCGGTTGAACTGAGGGGCCGACCGGGTGGCGGCGGAATCGGCCGTCCGGTCTGACTGAGTGGCGGACGGGTCGACGGTGATCCGCCCTCGCCGCCCTCGCCCGCAACGGAGCGCTGGGTCGGACGGATGGTCGTCGGGCCGTCGGGTGAGGCGCTGCGAGTCGGGGCCGGCTTCACGATGGGTGCGCGACTTCGAACGACCTTGGGCGCCGGCTCGGCGGCTGGCGCCGGGGCGGGGGTCGCCGGAGCGGCGGGTGACTCTGCGAACGGCGAAGGCGATTGGACGACCGTCTCCGCGGGCTTGGTGACGCGACTGACGCGCGCGGGTGCGACGGCTTCGACGTTCTCACTCGCGGGCGCGGTCTTCGTCGCGCTCGGCGCCTTGGTTGCCTTCGCGGCCTTGGCCGCTTTGGCGGCCTCTTCGGGCTGCACCTCGCGACGTAGTCCGTCGGCGTCGGCGCGACGGCGGATGCGGTCCGCCTGGGCGTCCTCAATCGACGCAGAGGGGCTCGATGCTCCAATGCCGAGTTTTTGGGCGAGCGTGAGTAGCTCTTTGCTCGTGAGACCGAGTTCCTTCGAGAGCTCGTGCACACGGATCTTCTTCTGGGCCAAAACCTTCCCTTGCTTCTCGTGCCGGCGCTTCCGCGGGCACAGTTATCTATTCTTCCACAATCGCGCTCAAGTACGACCGCGATCCCGTTCTAAAGCGTGAATCTCGACCAGGTCGATCTCGCGCACCGGCGCTCGCAGGGCCCGGGCCACCTGCCCCAAGCGAAGCTGGCCGACGCACTCGGTCCCGGCACACCACCAGACGCCTCGACCGGCTCCTCGACCGAGATGCCACGTTCCGTCACTCGATCGGCCCGCTCGGACCATCTGCGTGTCGTCACGTCGGGTCCGACAGACGACACAGGTACGGACCGGCGTTATGCCTCGTCCTCCACGACCTCGTCAGTCACTTCGGGCTCGATCTCGGCGACCGGTTCAATGACGTCGACGACCACGACCTCCTCGACGTCGCCCTGGGCGTCAGTGATCACCTCGTCGACCACGACCGCCGCGACCTCTCCGTCGTCACCGCCAATCACGACCGTGGTCTCGTCGACGACGACGTCGCCGTCGGTCCAGACCTCTTCGACGACCGCTGCCTCTTCCTGGCCCTCGTTCTCCGAACGGATATCGATGCGCCACCCGGTGAGTCGCGCGGCGAGTCGAGCGTTCTGACCCTCCTTGCCAATGGCCAGTGAGAGTTGCTGGTCGTGGACGATGACCGTCGCGATGCCCTCTTCCTCATCGAGTCGAACTTCGCGCACCCGGGCCGGCTGCAACGCCGCCTGGATGAACTCGATCGGGTCGTCGCTGTAGGGCACGACGTCGATGCGCTCGCTACGTAGTTCGTTCGTGATGTTGCGCACCCGACTGCCGCGTGCGCCGACGCAGGCGCCGACGGGATCGATCATGTGGTCGTTGCTGGCGACCGCGATCTTGCTGCGGTGTCCGGGCTCGCGCGCGAGCGCCTTGATCTCCACGATGCCGTTGGCGATCTCGGGCACCTCGATCTCGAAGAGCTTCGCCACCAGCGCGGGGTGCGTGCGGCTCACGACGATCTGGGGACCCTTGTTGGTCTTGCGCACTTCGACGATGTACACCTTGATGCGAGCACCGTGCTCGTAGCGCTCGAAGGCGATCTGCTCGGCCTGGGGCAGCAATGCCTCGACCCGTCCGAGGTCCAACAACGTGTAGCGGTTGTCGTTCTGCTGGACGGTGCCCGAGACGATGTCGCCCTCACGGTTGGCGAACTCTTCGTACATCTGGCGACGCTGGATGTCACGGATGAGTTGCATGAGCACTTGCTTGGCGGTCTGGGCGGCGATGCGACCGAAGTCCTCAGGCGTCGCGTCCCACTCTCGCGTGACGTTGCCTTCGAGGTCGAGCTCGAGTCCCCACACCTTGATCTCACCGGTCTCGGGATTGATCTCGACTTCCGCGTCCTCCGCGGAGTCCGGCCGGCGCTTGTACGCGGCGAGTAGTGCGTTGGCCAACGCGATGAGCAGTTCGCCCTCATCGATGTTCTGGTCACGGGCAATCTGGCCCAACGCTTCTAGGAATTCAAAGTTCGCCATGATTAACCTTTCTTCCTGGTCGATGCAACAGAGGACTTGGCGCGCGACGGCGAGGGCTTGGCTTCGGCCCCCCAGGCAAAGACGGTGCGGGCACGCTCGATGGCGTCAAGTCGCACCACAACGTGACCGAGCGTGGCGTCGTTCAGTGTGACGGTCGTTTCGTCAGCCGCAACAACCGTGCCCTCGAGGCGACGGGTCGGCTGGTCGCCACGCAGTTCACGTAACGTCACCACTTCGCCGACCGTTGAGAGGAAGTGCGACGGCGTGCGCAGTTTGCGCTCCAAACCGGGGCTCGAGACGTCGAGCGTGAAGCGTCCGGCAATGGGGTCGTTCACGTCGAGCCACTCCGAGATCGCACGATTGGCCTTGGTCAGCGCCTCGAGGTCGACGCCGCCGGGGCGCGTCACGACCACGTTGAGGGTTCCCTTGACCATTTCGAGGTCGTAGAGGTCCAGCCCGAGGTCGGACAGCAGGGTGCGAAAGGGTGTCTCTAAGTCCACTGCCGTCTCCTTTCGCTGTCGCTCAGGCCGTTCGGACAAAGAAAAAGCGCGGGCCCGAGGCCCGCGCTTAAACGAGTCCATACGTCCTGAGCGGACTGTAGGCAACAATTGTAGCATTTCCGACCCCTGATGACAATGGGAATCGCCGTCGCGGAACCGTGAATATTCACGAAAAATTGATAATCGGGCGGTGCCGGTCAGTAGGACTTGGCGACGATGCAGTCGAGGTCCGGTTCGGTCTCGGCGAGCGGCATCGTGGCGTCGCGGCGCTGCAGGCAGCGCACGGTGATCGCGTGGACCTTGAGGGCGGCCTCGCCCGTCGGGCCCACCCGGGACCACGCCAGGCGCGCAAAGCCCGTCTCGGCGGCCTCGATGGCCTCGTCGATGCTGGCCACGTCGTGCGTGGCGTCGGCGAGTCGTCGGGTCGCCTCCGCCAACAGACTGGCCTGCATCGCTTCGAGGAGTCCCGGTGCCCGGGCACTGACCTCGTCCAATGGGAGCGTCAACTTCTCGGCGTTGTCGCGTCGCACGAGCGTCACCACGCCCTCTTTGAGGTCGCGCGGCCCCACCTCGACGCGCAGCGGCACACCCTTGATCTCCCAGTCGGTGACCCGGCGACCGAAGCTGCCGCGACCCCGGTCGATCTGGGCTCGGACCCCGGCCGACTTGAGTGACGCGTGAATGCGCTCGCAGGCTTCATTCACCTCGGGCTCGTCACGTACGGCGATCACGACCACTTGGATCGGCGCGAGTCGCGGCGGCACGACGAGACCTTGATCGTCGCCGTGCATCATGATCAGTCCGCCGACCATGCGCGTTGACGCGCCCCAGGAACTCGTGAAGCACAGTTCGGCCTGACCGGCTTCACTCTGGAAGTAGATGTCGAAGGCCCGGGCGAAGTTCTGTCCGAGTTCGTGACTCGTCGCCATCTGCAACGCCTTGCCGTCGCGCATCATCCCCTCGGCCGTCATGGAATTGATGGCGCCCGCGAAGCGCTCGCTGGCGGGCTTGATGCCGAGGTAGGTCGGTGCCGCGAGCACGTTCACCAAGAAGTCGTTATAGACCTCGAGGTGGATCTTGGTCGCGAAGGCGTTGGCGTCCTCGTAGCTCGCGTGCGCCGTGTGACCCTCCTGCCAGAGGAACTCCGAGGAACGCAGGAACAGTCGGGGACGAAGCTCCCATCGAACCACGTTGCTCCACTGGTTGAGGAGTAACGGTAGGTCACGGTAACTCTGGATCCACTTGGCCATGTACTCACCAATGACCGTCTCACTGGTCGGGCGAACGACGATGGGCTCGGCGAGCTCTTCACCGCCGGCGTGGGTCACGATCGCTAACTCGGGACTGAAGCCCTCGACGTGCTCGGCCTCGCGCTGGAAATAACTGAGCGGAATGAAGAGCGGGAAGTAGGCGTTCTGGACGCCGGCCTCTTTGATCCGCGCGTCCATCTCGGCCTGCATCCGCTCCCAGATGGCCCATCCGTAGGGGCGGATGACCATCGTGCCGCGCACCGGCCCGTTGTCGGCCATCTCGGCCTTGGCGACCACGTCCTGATACCAGCGTGGAAAGTCTTCACTTTGGGGGGTCAGCACACTCTGGGTGGCCACAATGCTCCTTCGAATTGATGGGCCAGCCTACCCAAAGGATCGTTACTGCTCAGTGCGTTTACGGATCTGCGCAATGCGTTCGTTCGAATGGTTGGCGTCGGCGCCGCGACTGTCGAGGAGCAGCGCCCGGTCGGCCTCCGCCTCGGCCGCCGCCCCGACGTCGCGCGCGGCCAGTCGGGCCTCGACCCCTTCGGCGGCGATCTTCTTCGCCTCTTCGACGAGCGCCTCGACCATGTCCTCTTCCTTCACGACACGAATGATCTCGCCCTTGATGAAGAGGTGGCCCCGCTTCTTACCCGCGGCGATGCCGAGGTCCGCGTGTCGGGCCTCGCCCGGTCCGTTGACGACACAGCCCATGACCGCGACTTGGATCGGGAGATTGAGCGCCGCCAGGGCCGTCTGGGCCTCGTTGGCGACCTTGATGACGTCCACCTCCGCGCGTCCACAACTCGGGCAGGCAATGAGGTCGAGACCTTTGCGCTCGCGCAGCCCGAGGACCTCGAGAAGTTGACGTCCGGCTCTCGCCTCTTCGACGGGGTCGGCGGTCAGTGAGTAGCGAAACGTGTCACCGATGCCTTCGGCCAGCAAGGTCGCGATGCCCGCGGTCCCCTTCAACAGGCCCCCCGGCAGTGGACCGGCCTCGGTGACGCCGAGGTGCAGCGGGTGATCGAAGGTCTCAGAGGCGAGGCGATAGGCCGCGATCATGGTCGCGACCGACGAGGCCTTCACCGAGATCTTCACGTCCGAGAAGCCCACCTCCTCGAAGTACGCCAGCTCGATGCGGGCCGACTCGACGAGGGCCTCGGGCGTGGCGCCGCCGAATTGCTCGTAGATGTCGGGGTGCAGGCTGCCCGCGTTGACGCCGATGCGGATCGGTACGCCGCGGTCACGCGCCTCACTGGCGACGAGCTTGATCTCTTCGGGCTTGCGCAGGTTGCCGGGATTGAGTCGCAGTCCCTGCACCCCCGCTTCGAGTGCGGCCAGTGCCATCTCCACGTGGAAGTGGATGTCGGCGACGATCGGGACCGGCGAGCGCGGCACGATCTGGGCCAGACCCTCGGCCGCCGCGACCTCGTTGCAGGTGCAGCGAACGATGTCGGCTCCCTCGGCCGCGAGCGCGTAGATCTGCGCGAGGGTCCCTTCGACGTCGGCCGTCTTGGTCGTCGTCATGGACTGGACCGAGATCGGCGCGTCACCGCCGACCACGACCTTCCCGACGGCTATCTGGCGGGTCTTGCGACGGGGGCTAAGGGAACTGGCGGTGACATCCACAGGTCCATTCTGCCTGCTGGGGGCCGTGCGCCGAGCGCGTCTAGAACGGGTTGGCGATGGGGTGGACGATGTCCAGGTACAGCGTGCAGGCGAAGAGCACGAGCAGCACGCCCATGAAGGCGTAGGCGAAGGGCGCCATCTTGTTGAGATCGGCGTGGTAGCGCCGTCCCCGTCGTGTGCGGATCCGCTCGTAGGTCGATATGGCGACGTAGCCCCCGTCGAGGGGCAACATCGGCAACATGTTCAATATGCCCACGAAGATGTTGACCGCCATCAAGATGAGCAGCAGGTCGCCGGGCCCCGTCGACGTGCTCTGCACCGCGATGCGCACGACACCGACGATCGACTCGGGCCGGTTACGTTGATTCGTCGGATTGTTCGCGGCGGCCGGTGAGGCGACCTGGTGGAAGAGACTCGAGAACTGCCCCGGGGAGAAGACGTGCACGATGGCCGTCACGGCCGTGCCAATGAGCGAACCGACTTCAGTGAAGGAGGCCGGGACGGCGGCGTACCAACTGTCACGCACCGGCAGATTGAGTAGTGAGATGCCGAGGTAGCCGTGCGCTTTGTGGCCGGTGGTGAGGAACCCGTTGCCCGACTTGATGGTCCGTCCATCGACCGGGGTGGCGTGCAGGGTGATGTCGCGCCCATCGCGATTGACGAGCAGTGTCAGACGACGGCCGGAGCTTCGCTCGACCGCGGAGATGAGTTGTGTGTCACTTTTGATGGCGCGTCCGTCGATGGACATGATGCGGTCACCGGTCTTGAGCCCGGCGAGCTGCGCCGCATCTTGCGCGTGACCGGGCCACTTCGCGAACGCGCCCACGGCCACCTGATTCTCCGAGGGCAGTCCGACGAAGGTCAGCGCGGCCCACGCGAGCACGAGCGCCATGATGAGGTGCATCAACGAACCGGCCGACGCGAAGATCGCCTTGCGCGGATAGGACGCCGAACGGTACGTTCGCGACTCCTCGTCCGCAGGAATCTCCTCGGTCCAGTTCATGCCCGGTACCTTGACGTACCCGCCGGCGAGTATCGCGCGCACGCCGTAACGCGTCTCGCCAACGGTCGTCGACCAGATGACCGGTCCGAAACCGACGAAGAAATCCGTGACCTTCATGCCGGCACGCTTCGCGGTGATGAAGTGGCCGAACTCGTGCGCCATCACGATGAAGATGATGGTGAAGATGACGAGCGGCAGCGCCCAACCGACCGTGAAGGTGAGGAGGGCGACGAACGCCACGATCCCCGCGAGAAGGATGAAAAGAGAGCGACGAGTGGAGGTTTTCGGCTTCATGCGTACTACTTCAGAATACTGCGCGCCTCTCGCCGGGCCTGCGCATCATTCGCGATCAATTCGTCCAGTGAATGTAAGGGATCAGCAATGTAGTTGTCCATAACTTGTGAAACGACGTCGATGATTTCACTCCACGTGATCGCGTCGTCGAGGAACGCCGCGACCGCAACTTCGTTCGCCGCACTCAACCACGCCGGCGCCGCGCCACCGAGTCGGGCCGCTTCGTACGCGAGACCGATCGCGGGGAACGCTTTGGGGTCGGGCGCTTCGAAGGTCAGTTCGACGGGTTGCGTGAAGTCGATCGCCCCGTACCCGTGGTCGAGGCGTTCGGGAAGTCCGAGGCAGTACGCGATGGGCAGACGCATGTCGGGACGCGAGAGCTGTGCGAGCACCGATCCGTCGACGTACTCGACCATCGAGTGCACGATCGATTGGGGGTGCACGACGACGTCGACGCGATCGACGTCGATGCCAAAGAGCGCCGACGCCTCGAGGACTTCGAGACCCTTGTTCATCAACGTCGAGGAGTCGATCGTGATCTTGGGTCCCATGTTCCAGGTCGGGTGGTTCAACGCGTCGCGCTTCGTGGCGCCGCGCAATTGCTCGAGCGACCAACCGCGAAACGGTCCCCCCGACGCGGTCAGCAACAGTCGGCGCACGTCGGGGTAGCCGGCGAGTCCCGGCGAGCTCGCGAGGCACTGATGGATGGCGCAGTGCTCTGAGTCAACTGGAAGGAGTGTCGCGCCGGGCGTCGCGCGCACGTTCGCGACGAGCGGCGCGGCCGCGATCAACGACTCCTTGTTCGCGAGTGCGAGACGCTTGCCCGCGGCGAGGGCCGAGAGCGTCACGGGCAGTCCGGCGAATCCGAGGACCGCGTTGACGACGATGTCGGACGATGACGCGAGTTGACGAAGTCCTTCGTCGCCCACCACGATCTCGACGTGAGGACCCACGATCTCGGCGAGTTGGACGCGATGCGTCTCACTGATCACACCGACGCTACTGACGTGAAACTCTTCGATCATGGCCGCGAGTTCGCTCAACTGTTCGCCACCCGAGAGCGCGACCAGTTCGAACATCTCTGGTTCTTGGCGCAACACGTCGAGCGCTTGCACGCCGATGGAACCGGTGGCACCCAAGAGTGCGACGCTACGCCGCGTCGACGACACCGCTACCCCAGTTTGAGGACGTGGCAGAGGTAGTACATCGTCGGAAGCGCGAAGAGCAGTCCGTCAATCCGATCGAGCATTCCGCCGTGACCGGGCAGCAGTCGACCGAGATCCTTCACACCGATGGTGCGCTTCACCATCGACTCGAATAGGTCGCCGAGCGGAACGACGATCGACAGGGCGACGGCGGCTTCGATACCGGCCTTGCGAGTCCACACACTCATGATCGGCAGCAGGAGCGCCCCCACGATGAGTGTGACGACCGTGCCGGCGGCGGCACCTTCCACGGTCTTGTTCGGTGACAGAAGTTTGTTGAGTGGTCGCTTGCCGTACTGACGGCCAATGATGAACGCGCCCGAGTCGTTCGCGACCGTGAGCAGCATCGCGCCAAACAAGTAACTCAGTCCGTGGCCGTCGACGAAGTTCCGCGGCGCCACGAACAGCAGTGCGTACGATCCAATGACGCCGATCCAGACGTAGACGAAGATGGTGGCGCCGAGTCCGTCGAGGACGTCGACGGACCGTCCGGCGTTGAGATACCAGATGAAACCAAAGATCACGAGCAGCACGCTGACGGCGCCCATCGCCGGGAGGCCTTTGTTGTACGTCGCAACACCCAACGTGAGAATGGCCACGATGCCGAGCACCGAGGCCGGGTGGGCACCGGCTGCGCGAAATCCGGCGTAGGCCTCGGCTCCGGCGAGCCCGAGGACCAGCAGCACCATGACCGCGACGGGCTTGGCGCCCGAGAGGAAGACGATGGAGACCGCGGCGGCGAGCAGCACGCCCGTCAACGTGGCGCGCGAGAAGTTTCGATCATTGGTCTGGCGAACGGCCCGCCCGGCCAGGGGGTTCGAAGAGATCGAGCGGCGCGTGCGTTGGACGCGATCGGGTTCGGGCCTCGGCGCGTCGGCGAGAAGTTCCTCTTCGGCGACCGCTTCATCGGGCAACGAGAACTCCCACGGTCGAGCGGTGTCCTCGCGTTGCTCGCTCGCGAGGATCGAGGCGTCGAACTGGTCTTCGTGCGCCACCCAGTCGGCCTCTCCTTCGCGCCACGCGGGGGCGGGAATCGCGGACCACGGGTCAGTGCTATCGGCCGCCTCGCGAGCCACGACGATCGGCACCTGACCGGTCGGCGCGTCGGTCCAGTGCGGCAGCAGCGTGGTCGGGTCGATGATGACGGTGTCGTCGGCGACGTCAGCCGCGATGTCCGCGCCGGTGATGGTCACTCGCGAATCGGTCGAACTGACGACCGGCATCTCGCCCGTCGCGTCATCGAACAGTGAGCCGTCGTCGTCAGACTTCAAGTAGTTCCTGCTCCTTATGAGCGAGTAGCGCGTCAACCACGGCTACCCCGTCTTGTGTCATCTTGTCAAGGATCTTCTCGAGGTGCTCGATGTCGTCGCTGGAGAGGCCGCCTTCCTTCTCGAGGGCCTCCAACTCCTGACGGGCGTGACGGCGACAGCCGCGCATCGACACCCGGCCGTCTTCGGCTTTGGCACGGACGATCTTG
>Ga0182012_10000408_pt1 | contig 48614 bp, 41 predicted proteins | sample 612S2SmetaG_FD_120486 | JGI IMG/M metagenome (GOLD analysis project Ga0182012, IMG submission 120486) | Permafrost microbial communities from Stordalen Mire, Sweden - 612S2S metaG | ecosystem: Environmental > Terrestrial > Soil > Wetlands > Permafrost | place: Sweden: Stordalen | collected... | reverse complement strand
GAGCCTGGTCAACGCCGCCAGCGGCACGCTCGCCAGTGCCAACGCCGGCAGCGAACCGGTGACGACGGCCATCACGCTTGGCAATGGAACGGGCGGCCTCGCCAGCAACTACTCATTGACGCAGCCGACCTTGGTCAGCGTCGCGATCGCACAGGCACCGCTCACGGTGATCGGCACCGTGAGCGACGACAAAATCTATGACCGCACCACCACCGCCACGCTGACGAGCGGCAGTTTGAACGGCGTTTTCTCGGGCGACACGGTCACGCTCACGCAGGCCGGGAACTTTGCATCGAGAGACGTCGGCACCGGAATTGCGGTGACGGCGTCCGATACGTTGGGAGGCGCAGCGGCTGCAAATTATCTGCTTACTCAGCCGACAGGTCTCATTGCGAACATCACGCCGAAGGAGTTGGGGTTGAGCCTTTCCGGCGATCCGACGCGGGTCTACGACGGGACGACGAGCTTTGGCTTCACGGGCTATACAACGACCCTGTCGGGCATCATTTCAGGCGATACGGTCAATGTCGGCGCCGGCTCCGTGACCGGGTATGGCGACAAGAACGTGGGTGCCGGCAAGCCCGTCACATTCACGGGCTTTGCTTTGGGCGGGTCAAATGCCGGTGATTATCAACTCGTGTCGGGGGCCGCTACATCGACCGCCAGTATCACACCCGCGACCATCGGCATCGTAAGCGGCATCACCGCCAACAACAAGGTTTACGACGGGGGCACCAGCGCCTCTCTGAACAACGCCAGTGCGGTGTTCGCCGGCGAGATCGTCGGCGATAGCCTGACCGTGGCGGCTGACACGGCCTCATTTGCCAGCAAGAACGTGGCCACGGGCGCAGTCGTGAGCATCACCGGCATCACATTGGGCGGTGCGGACGCGTCGAACTACCTGCTCGGCAACACCACGGCCAGCAGCACCGCCAACATCACGCAACTGGCTTCTGTGGTCTGGATCGGCCCTGCAACCGGCGGGAGTTGGTCGAACCCTGCCAACTGGGCCGGTGGCGCGATTCCGGATCTCTCGAACGTGGCGAGTGTTGTCGTTCCTGCGGGAGACACCGTGAGGTTCGATTCCGGCGTGGCCGGACCGGTCAACCTATTGACCCTCAGTTCCGGCGGCCTCGACATCGCGGGCGGCACACTGAATGTGGCGAGTGCACTGAATCTCACGAATTATGCCCAAACCGGGGGCACCATCGGCGGTCCCGGCAACTTCACGGTGATCGGCGCATTCAGCCAAACCGCCGGTCAAATCAACATGGGCCCGGGATCGGTGGCGATCGACCAGTCGCAGGGCAATCTGTCGTTTGCCGACATTGCGGGCGGCGCGGTGAACCTAGCCAGCCCAGCAGGAAGCGTGACACTCGGCTCCCTGGCCGCGTCGGGCAATCTGGCCATCATCGCCGGCGGCGGCGCCATCACTCAATCCGCAGGCGCATCGCTCAACGTGGGCGGCACGACGAACCTGAAAGCCAGCGACGCCGGCGTGCCCGCGGACGTCAGCCTGACCAATGCAAACAACAGCCTCGCGCAGGCGGTCAGCGCCTCCGGCGCGGCGGTCAGCCTCACCGATGCCGGTCCCCTGACCTTGGGTACAGTCGGCGCCACCGGTAACCTCACCCTCGCATCCACCGGTGCGCTCGACTTGGGAATCTCGACGGTGGGCGGAAATCTCGCAGCCGCCAGCGGCAACGGCAACGTGACCCAAGACGGACCGCTCGCCGTTACCGGCACGACCAGCATCGCGGCCGGCACCGGCAACATTGACCTCAGCAATGCCGCCAACACCTTCGCGCAGGCGGTCAGCGCCTCGGGCGCGGTGATCAGCCTCACCGATACCGGTCCGCTCACCTTGGGCATTGTCGGCGCCAGCGGTAACCTCACCCTCGCATCGATCGGTGCGCTCGATTTGGGAATCTCGACGGTGGGCGGCAATCTCGCAGCCGCCAGCGGCAACGGCAACGTGACCCAAGACGGACCGCTTGCCGTCACCGGTACGACCAGCATCGCGGCCGGCACCGGCATCATACAAATGAACAACCCTGGCAATACCTTCGGCGGCAAGGTGACCACGTCGGGCGCACAGACAGGCCTTGCGGATGCCGGGCCCCTCGCCCTGGGCACGATTGCGGCCAGTGGCGATCTCAACCTGGTGTCCTCCGGTGCCTTGGATCTGGGAACGTCCACAGTCGGGGGCAACCTCGCCGCCAACAGCGGCAACGGCAACGTCACGCAAGACGGACCGCTCGCCGTCATCGGCACCACCAGCATCATCGCCGGCACCGGCATCATACAGGTGAACAACCCTGGCAATGCCTTCGGCGGCAAGGTGAGCACAACCGGCAGCGAAGTCAGCATCGTCGGCCAACAGACCGGGCTTACGGGGAGCGCATCGGCCGCTTCCGTCGTCGCGCAACTCGAATCCTCGATGCTCGCGTCCGACATCGCCACACAACCCGGCGCGATGAGCCAGCAGTCCCCGATCTTCAATGAGGTGCCGAGTACCGGCTCCGCTGCGTCCGGGACGACCAATACATCGTCGTCGACGGCATCGAGCGATGCTGCCCTGGTGAATGTCACGCTGACGGTCGGTGTGAACGGCCCGGCGTTGAAGATCGTGAATGGAGGCGTGCGCCTACCTGACGAATTGCGTGGTGTGCGTGAATGAATGAGAGCTCAGCCCGTGTCCAAGGACACAAGCCGATGCGACTGATGCGCCACGTTACGGGATTACTGCTCGGGATCACATCGCCGCTCGCACTGGCGGCACCGCCGCCCGCTCCGCCGCCGACCGTCCCGGACGCGGGCACGATCCTGCAGCAGCTGCAGCCGGTTATCCCACCGCCGACGCCGTCCTCCGAGACGGGCCTGACGATCGAACAGTCACGCGCCGCAAACCTGCCGCCGACAGCGTCCTTTTTGGTACGGTCCATTCACATCGTCGGCAATGCGCGATTTGACACGGCGACGCTGCACGCCCTGGTGGCGGACGCGGAAGGGCAAAGTCTCACCCTTGCTCAACTGCATGACCGGGTGGCTCGCATCACTCGCTATTATCGAGCCCACGGGTATCCCTTGGCGCGCGCCATCATCCCGCAACAGCTCATTGAGTCAGGCAACGTGCGCATCGAGATCATCGAGGCGCGCTATGGCAAGGTGGTCCCGAAAAACAGCAGCCGCGTACGAGATCCCTTGATTGACGCGACTCTGTCGTCCTTGCAGAGCGGCCAAGTCATCAGCCAAGGCGGCCTGGATCATGCGCTTTTGCTGTTGTCGGACCTGCCGGGAGTGGCCACGAGCGCCACGTTGAAGCCGGGCGAAGCCGTGGGCACCTCGGATCTGACGGTGGAAACGACGCCGCTCCCCATGTTCTCGGGAGACGTCGCGGCGGATGATTTCGGCAATCGCTTTACCGGCAGGGCCCGGCTCGGTGGAACCTTTAATGTCATTGATCCGCTGCATCAGGGCGATATCTTGAGTCTGAGCGGCCTGATTTCGGGCAGCGACATGAAATACGGGCACCTCACCTACGATGCCGTGTTGAACGGAGATGGCACCCGCGTTGGCGTCGCGTATTCGGCGCTCTACTACAAATTGGGCAATCCGCTGTCGGCCCTCGAGGCGCACGGTACCGCCGAGGTGGCGAGCATCTGGCTCAGGCAACCGCTCGTGCGCAGCGCGGATGTGAATGTCTACGGGCAGCTTGAGTATGACAACCTGAAACTCGATGATCACATCGATGCGAGTGCGATCAAAACGGATCGGCACTTGAACAACGGCACCGCAAGCCTCCTCGGGGACGCACGCGATGCGTGGCACACGGGCGGCGTCACCTCGTGGTCAGCGAGCATCACGTCGGGTGAGCTTGGCTTTGACAACGGCGCGGCGCAATTGGCGGATGCGGCCACCGTGCGCACCGAAGGCCAGTATTTGAAATGGAATGCGGCTCTTTATCGTCTGCAAAACGTCGGTGCGGCCAATTCATTGTATCTGCTCGCGTCAGGTCAATGGGCAAGCACCAACCTGGACTCATCACAGAAACTGCCTGCCGGAGGCCCGTATACGGTGCGTGCCTATGACATGGGCGCGATTGCGGGCGATGCCGGGTATCAGGAGACGGCCGAATTCCGTCACCTGCTCGCCGCAGCCTGGCAAGGTCGGTGGCAGACGCTGGTCTTCTTCGACAGCGCGCAAGTCACCATCAATAAAAACCGCGCGGTGCCGGGCCGGAACACAGCCACGCTGAGCGGCGCGGGGGTGGGACTTAACTGGATCGGACCTTGCGCATGGAGCGCCAAGACATCCATTGCAACCCCCGTGGGCTCCGCCCCCGCGCTGGTTGCGGACTCCTCGTCGGTGCGCCTGTGGGTCGAATTCAACAAGGGCTTTTGAAGCGGGCTAACCCTGCTCAAGATCGCCTCCAGACGCAGTAGAATCCGCGATTGGGTGGTTCGCGAAGCAAGCGGCGGAGGGTTGGGCATCCTGTCCAATCACGCAGAACGGACTGCGGACGCGCGCAGGCGGATCATCGATTCGTTTCCAGTTACCTCTCCTCAGTTCTGGTCGGTCTCTGTGAGGCGTGTCCAGATGCTCTCCACCCATGAGCCGGACAGCCCCGCACTCTTCAATATATCGACTCTTTCGACGGGCGAAATCGCGGTCTGCGATTCCAGCAGCAATAGCGTACCGAGCAATTCGCCGAATCGACGTGCAGTGGCCAGACTGTCAGAGCTCGACTTCTCGAGCGCTGCCGCCAGTCGCGGCGAGGTCTGCCAATCGCGGGCGATGCGCTGGGAGATCTGCGGTGCCAACGCACCGATCAGACCGACGATCAGCGCCGGGTCCGGCGTGAGCTCGGGCGCGCGCGAATATCCGTCGAGTGCCGCGCTGTATACGACCAGCGGCCCCAGCGCGCTCAACAGCACGATCAGCTGCGCCTCGAAGCGGTCCTGCGGCTGCATCTTGGCGGCATAGAGCTCGGCGGCGCGTGCGGCGCGTTCGGTACGGTCCCATAACATGCGCGGCAGGCGGGGAAAATTGGTTCGGCTGGCGCGAAACACCGGCCGCAGCATGGCGACCGCCAGTATGCCCCGCAGCACGTCGATACCACACACGGCGATGGCGCGTTGGATCGTCTCAATCGGCGCGGCCGACACCCGATACGCGCCGGAATTCGCCACGCGCAACACATCGGCGGCGAGCACCGGGTCGTGAGCGATCATTCGCGAGATCTTGTCGGCTGCCCCATTCGGATCGTTGACCTCTTGCAGCAGCTGCGGCATCAACGCGGGGCGTCGCGGAAAATAACTTGGATCGAGTGCATCGACCTCAAGAACTGCTTGGATCAAATCCCGGACGTGAGCGTGTGCCCGCGCCAACGGCGGCGGCTGCTCCGGTGCGCCGAACGCGCGCCTCCACAACTGCAGCGCCATCATGTTGCTCACCGCTTCGAGTGACGCATCCTCCGCAGACGGACCTTCAACAGATTCCACCGACGGTCGGGTTTCGGCCGGCGCCGCTGTCGATCGTTGCCGGCGACTCCTGAACCATCCGATCAGGACCACCGAAACCGCGATCAGAGTGACGGCGATGAGCAGGGATCTCATACGGCAAGCGGCTGCCCGCAAGTCTCGATGCCCTGCGGCGGCAGCAACACCGCTACCGAAGAATCCCGGATGGACAAGGCTGCCGCTGTACTCGTCGGATTCATAGGGCACATAGTACGCCCACCTGAAACTCCACGACCCGCCCATCCCTCGCGCCTACGATGGACTCTTCCAACACGGTTCTTGGGCGCGGCGTGAATCTCAGAGCGCGGCGACAGACTTAATCGCTCGCGTTACCGCCGACTAATGGGACCGGAGACCCCGGTTGCAATGAGTGATCTCTATCCCATCGCTTCGCGGAGCGCGGCAATCCGAATAGGGACCCGTACCGTCCCGACCCACTGACCCTGGCACCCGGCAGATTTGGAACCGAAAGTGTGTACGTTCCATTGGCCTGCGAAATGCTCGCCGAGTAGCTCTTGCCGCCAACGCTGGTCGAATGAGTCGAACTCGCCAAGGTCGAAGTCGCTGTGCTTACCGCGGAAGCCACCGACTGAGACGGCGCAGCTGATTTCCCGGATATCCGCTCGAGGGACGCGGCCGGAGCCGTACTGAACCAACTTCATGCCTCCCGGAGCCCCTCGAACATTTGTTCATCTTCGCGGTCAATTCCGACTATCGCCGGGGGCCGAGCTCGACCGGCGTCGTGCCCTGAGCGCCTGGAAATTCACCGCCACCGAAAGCAGCGACCGTGCTTGAGTAGGAGGCGTCCAATATGCTAATAAAGGCATATTATGTATTTATGCCTTAGATGGCATGGGTTGCATTAATGCCTTTAATGGCATATATTGCACCTGTGGACTACTTACTGCAGACCCCAGCACAGCTCGCTAAACACCTGCCATCTCTGCGAAACGCGCGCCATCTCACCCAAGCACAGCTTGGAATGCTGGTCGGCCTCGACCAAACTCGAATCGCAAAAATCGAAGCCAATCCGCAGCGTGTCAGCGTCGGACAGTTATTCAAGATTTTAGGTGCTCTCGGGGTGCAGCTGCAGTTGCTGTCCGACGAAGGCGGCCCAAACCCTAAAGCGCCGCCCGCCGCCGCAGATTGGTAACCCCGTGGGTTCCCTGAATGTTTGGATGAACGGCGAACTCGTAGGTGAGTGGACGACACTGCGCACCGGCACACCCCTGTTTCGATACACAACCACTTGGTCGCAATCGCCGCACGCGCGCGCCTTGTCTTTGTCCATGCCTATCACTGCCGATCTCGAAGTCCGCGGGACAGTCGTGGACAATTACTTCGACAATTTACTGCCTGACAGTCCGGCAATTCGCCGCCGAATCCGTGAGCGCTTCGGCACGCGGTCAACTGATGCATTCAATTTATTGGAGGCCATCGGTCGCGATTGCGTTGGTGCGGTGCAGTTGCTGCCCGTCCATCAGGAACCCATCAATTGGAACCGAGTCGAGGCCACTCGGCTCAATGATGCTGAGATGGAGGAATTGCTACAGGCGGTTCCGTCCTCGCCGCCACGTGGGCCTCATGATGGCGGTCATGGCCATGAGCACGATGACGATTTCCGAATCTCTATCGCCGGAGCGCAGGAAAAAACCGCACTTCTCTCGATGGGAGGAGCATGGTACCGACCTCACGGCGCCACTCCGACGACACATATACTGAAATTGCCTTTGGGGATCGTCGGTAACTTCCGCGGCGACTTTTCAGATTCGGTGGAAAACGAGTGGCTGTGCGTGCAGTTGATGCGTGAGTTCAGCCTGCCCATCGCCGACGCCGACATACTCACTTACGGCAAGCAGACCGTGTTGTCGGTTAAGCGCTTCGACCGACGCTGGATCGGTGCCACGCCCACGGACGCTTCGCGCCGGCGATTCACCCCTGCGGCAGGCCAATGGATCGCGCGATTGCCGCAGGAAGATTTCTGCCAAGCGACATGCCGATCTCCCACCGAGAAGTACGAGGCCGACGGCGGTCCGACGAGCGAAGAAATTCTGGAGATCCTCGAAGTCAGCGAATCTCGAAATACCGACCGAGCAAACTTTGTGCTCGCTCAACTGGCATTTTGGTTGCTGGCAGCAACCGACGGGCATGCGAAGAATTTCTCAATTTGCCACCGCGCGGGCGGCGCATTCGGCATGACGCCTTTCTATGACGTGCTGTCGGCGTGGCCCGTCATCGGACCCGGTGCCAATCAATTACCCATACAAGATGCCAAGCTTGCGATGGCGATCCGCGGCAAGAGCCGGCACTATCGTCTGCGAGAGATTCACCCTCGACACTGGCATGAACTGGCCGTCCGAATAGGAATACCGGGTCTGTGGGATCGCATGAGAAATTTGGTTGAATCAGCTGACACGCATGTCGCGGCGGTGAAGGCGCGCTTGCCGACGAGCTTTCCGGAACGAGTCATTGACGCTATTGCGGCAGGGGTTAAACACCAGTCGGTGGCCTTCATCGCGACGGCGCCGCCAGCTTCGACGGCATGATGGGTGACGCGCGAGTTGTCAGTGGCTGTTTAAAATGGCGTCCCCACGGGGATTCGAACCCCGGTTCTCACCGTGAAAGGGTGGTGTCCTAGGCCTCTAGACGATGGGGACGCAGGCCGCCGAAAAATCTGGTGGAGCCAGGCGGGATCGAACCGCCGACCTCTTGCATGCCATGCAAGCGCTCTCCCAGCTGAGCTATGGCCCCACATGGAGGCGCGGCACGTTACCTGACCCGGCCCAATTCGTCAAGAAAATGAATGGGCTACGGGCTCCAGGCGGCCTTCGCCCGCGCCAGGCGCGAGAGCGTCTCTTCGCGGCCCAACAGGGCCAATGTGGCATCGATCGGCGGCGACACCACGGCGCCGCAGACCGCCAGACGAATCGGCTGCACCAGCTTGCCGAGCGCCAGGCCGTTGGCCGCCGCCAGACCGTTCAGGAGCTCGTGCAGGGCGGGCGCCGTCCAGGGCTGAAGGGCTGCGAGCTCGCCGGCGAGCGCTCCCCACAGGGCCAGGACGTCGGGCGTGACGTGCTTGCGCTGCGCTTTCTCATCGTAGGCGAGCGGTGCCCGGAAGAAGAACAGCGCCTGCGCCGCCATGTCCTTGAGATTCTTCACCCGTTCGCGCAGCGCCAGCACGATCTGCTCCAGGCGCACCTCGTCCTCCACCTCCACCCCGGCCCGCTCCAATTGCCAGCGCAGCGGCCAGATCATGCGCGCGAGCGGCGCACGCATCATGTGCTGCTGGTTCAGCCACGACAGCTTGTCGGCGTTGAAGGCGGCGGCCGACTTGTTCACATCGGCGATGTCGAAGGCGCGCCGCATCTCATCGAGGGAGAAGATCTCCTGATCGCCGTGCGACCAGCCGAGACGCACCAGATAGTTGAGGAGCGCCTCCGGCAGATAACCTTCATCGCGGTACTGCAGCACGCTGACGGCGCCGTGGCGCTTGGACAGCTTCGCGCCGTCGGCGCCAAGAATCATGGGCAGATGCGCGTACACCGGCGGCCGCCGTCCGAGCGCCTCGAGCATGTTCTGCTGGCGCGGTGTATTGTTCAAATGATCGTCGCCGCGGATCACGTGGGTGATGTCCATGTCCATGTCATCCACCACGACGCAGAAATTGTAGGTGGGTGAACCGTCGGAGCGCGCGATGATCAGATCGTCGAGCTCGCGATTTTGAAACACCACCCGGCCGTGCACCACGTCCTCGACCACGACCTCGCCGTCCAGGGGATTCTTGAAGCGGATCACCGGTTGCACACCCGGCCGTGAGTCCGTGCGTTCGCGCCAGCGGCCGTCGTAGCGCGGCTTCTCGCCGCGGGCGAGCTGCGCGGCGCGCAGCTGATCGAGCTCCTCCTTGGTGCAGTAGCAGCGGTAGGCGCTGCCCTCCTGCAGCATGGCCTCGATGACCTCCCGATAGCGGCCGAAACGCCGGGTTTGATAGAACGGGCCTTCATCGTGCGCCAGGCCGGCCCATTCGAGGCCGTCGAGGATCTGTTGGATGGCCTCGTCCGTGGAGCGCTCCAAATCCGTGTCCTCAATGCGCAAAATGAACCGCCCGCCGTGCCGCCGGGCATACAGCCAGCAGAACAGCGCGGTGCGCAGTCCGCCGATGTGCAGGAAGCCGGTGGGACTGGGGGCGAAACGGGTGCGTACGGCCGCGGTCATGACCTTGGAAGGGTTGATGAAGCGGCGGCGAGTGTAGCAGAGGGCGCGGCCCGGGCGCCGCTGCCGGCGCCCGGGTCAGGGTCCCTCACCGTTTGTTTTCAATGGCTTGGGATGTCATACTGCGCGCCGCCCGGCGCTCGGGCGGATGGGCGGTTAGCTCAGCGGTAGAGCACTGCTTTCACACGGCAGGGGTCACAGGTTCAATCCCTGTACCGCCCACCATTCCAATGTCGGTGCCCGCAAGGACAGCCCGGGGCGCCTATTGTATTGGGCCCAGGAAGTCGCCCTTGCCGATCTCCACGCCATTGCCCCGCAACAATGCGTAGGCGATGCTGACGTGAAAATACAGGTTCGGCAGCACGAAGCCGGTCAGATACGACAAGCCCGTGAAATTCATCGTCCGGTTCGGGAATTTCATCTCGATCGGCCGGCTTTCCGCACCCTGCAACTGCTCAGGCTTGATCGTCTTGAGGAACTCGACCGTCTTGGCGATGCGCGCCTTGAGGTCCTCCAGGGTCGCCTCGGTGTCCTCATGCTTCGGAATGTCCACGCCGGCCAGGCGGGCGGCGGCACCCTTGACCGTGTCGCACGCGATCTGCACCTGTCGGGACAGCGCATGCATGTCCGGAAACAGGCGCGCGTGCACCAGCACGCCGGGGTCGAATTTCTTGGCCGCCGCATGGGCTGCGGCCTTGTCGAGTAATCCCGACAAATTGGTCAATCCGCGGATGAACGCGGGAATGGAAATGTCGTAAATGGAAACCGTCATGATGCCTCCCCTCCATTTGGCGGCCCGCTTAAGGGGCCGGGCGTCACTGTAACCGAAAATTCCGCGGGCGTGAGTCCCGCAAACGACGAAAAAGCTCACGCAACCGCCGGACAGTGTTACCGTGTTCGGGATCAACCGTGGAGACCCGCTGTGATGCAGTACAAACCGACCGGTTCGAATGGCCGTCCCGCCGCGACGCCGGGCGAAGACTTGACCACGGATTTTCGCGCCCGCCAGATTCATCAGCAGGCGGAGACCGCGGAACGGCGCAAACTGGACCTGGCCGAACAGTCCTCGAAGCTCAAATCCGCGGAAGAGCGCATCCGCATCTGGGAGCGGCTGCACGAGGTGATCCTGCCGAAGGATCCGGCGCACCGGTTGGTGGACATCATCGCAGCCGACACCGGCTTGACCATTGCCGACATCCGCGACGAGCAGGGCCGGCGGGCCGCCCACAAGGCTGCAAGCGTCGCCGCGGCGGCCGGCGGCTGAACCGCGATCAGCGCTGCCGCAGAAAATACGGCACGCAGGTGATCGCCACGCCGATGGCAACCAGGGCGTACGGATTGGCGAAAAAATACGGATACACCATCAGCGCGATTCCGCATACCAGCGGCACCACGGAGCGCTGTTTCTTGCCGTAAAGGAAATACCCGAGGCCGATCGAGCCGAACAACAGCCCCCACAAGAGCTGCGCCTCCTGCATCAGATATCCCAGCTCGAATCGAGATCGATGATACCCGCCTCGCGCAGCCGCAATATCACCCGGTCGGCGGCCGCCTCGGGCGTGAGCGTCGAGGTGTCGAGCCGGATTTCGGGGTTCTCCGGGGTCTCGTAAGGCGAATCGATGCCGGTGAAGTTCTTGAGTTCGCCGCGCCGCGCCTTGCCGTACAAACCCTTGGCGTCGCGGGCTTCGGCGACGGTCAGGGCCGTGTCGACAAACACCTCGAAGAACTCGCCTGCTTCGACCAGGCTGCGTGCCATGCGGCGCTCTGCGCGAAACGGCGAGATGAACGAGACCAGCACGATCAGGCCGGCATCGACCATGAGGCGCGCCACCTCGGCCACGCGGCGGATGTTCTCGACGCGATCCTGGTCGGTGAAACCCAGATCCTTGTTGAGTCCGTGGCGCACGTTGTCGCCGTCGAGCAGGTAGGTCTGCCGCCCGTCCGCGTGCAGCTGCTTTTCGACCAGATTGGCGATGGTCGATTTGCCGGCCCCCGAAAGGCCGGTGAACCACAGCACGCAGGGCTTCTGGTGGCTCAATCCGGCCCGCGCCCGCTTGCTGACGTCGAGCGCCTGCCAGTGCACGTTTTGCGAGCGCCGCAGCGCGAAGTGCAGCATTACGGCCCCGACGGTGTTGTTGGTCATGCGGTCGATCAGGATGCAGCCGCCCAGCGCGCGGCTCTCGCGATACGGCTCGAAGGCGATGGCGCTGCTCAGTTCCACTCCGCACACGCCGATGTCGTTGAGTTCCAGCCGTTTCGCGACTTCGTGCGCGAGCGTGTTCACGTCGATGCGGTACTTGATCGGCGTCACCGTGGCCGTCACCGTCTTGGCGCCGATCTTGAGCAGGTAGGCGCGGCCCTGCAGCAGCGGATCCTCGTGCATCCAGATGATGGTCGCCTCGAATTGATTGGCGATGGCCGGCGGCGCCTCGGCCGCCGCCAGCAAATCGCCGCGGCCGATGTCGATCTCCTCCGTGAGCGTCAGCGTCACCGACTGGTTGGCGGCCGCTGACGGCACGTCGCCGGCGCCGCTGATCACCCGCGCCACGGTGCCGCGCCGTCCCGACGGCAACACCCGCAGCGCATCGCCGGGGCACACGCGGCCGCTCGCGATCAGACCGGCGAATCCGCGAAAATCCGCGTTCGGGCGGTTCACCCACTGCACCGGCATCCTGAACGGCCGCCCGGCCGCATCGTCCGGCAGCGGTACGTCCTCCAGGTGCTGCAGCAGGCAGGGGCCCCGGTACCAGGGGGTGTGGGGACTCGGCGTCGTGATGTTGTCGCCTTCCACGGCAGAGACCGGGATACAGGCGATGTCGTGCAGGCGGATCTGCGCTGCGAAGGCGCGATAGTCGCGCTCGATGCCCTCGAACACCTCGCGGGAATACGCCACCAGGTCCATCTTGTTGACCGCCAGCACGATTCGGCTGATGCCGAGCAGCGACACGAGGTGGCTGTGGCGGCGGGTCTGGGTCAGCAGCCCCTTGCGGGCATCGACCAGGATCACCGCCAGATCGGCGGTCGAGGCGCCGGTGGCCATGTTGCGGGTGTATTGCTCGTGCCCGGGCGTGTCGGCGACGATGAATTTGCGCTTGTCGGTCGAGAAGTACCGGTAGGCGACATCGATGGTGATGCCTTGCTCGCGCTCCGCCGCCAGGCCGTCGACCAGCAGCGCAAAATCCACGGCACCGTCGCGCGTGCCGACCCGCTTCGAGTCGCTCTCCAGCGCCGCCATCTGATCCTCGAAAATCCCCTTCGATTCGTACAGCAGGCGGCCGATGAGCGAGGACTTGCCGTCATCGACGGAGCCGCAGGTGATGAATCGCAGCAGGGTCTTGCGGCGATGCGATTCGAGATAGGCGCCGATGTCCGCGGCGATGAGATTCGAGTCGGCGGCCTTCAGAAATAGCCCTCCTGCTTCTTCCTTTCCATGGATGCGGCGGCGTCCTGATCAACCAGGCGCCCCGAGCGTTCGGAATGGCGGGCGAGCAGCATTTCGCGGATGACCGCCGGCAGGGTGTCGGCGGCGCTTTCGGTGGCGCCCGTCAGCGGGTAGCAGCCGAGGGTGCGGAAACGCACGTTCAGCCTCTCGACGCGCTCTGCGGCACCGAGCGGCAAGCGCTCATCGTCCACCATGATGAGGCGGCCGTCGCGGCGCACCACCGGCCGCGCCTTGGCGAGATACAGCGGCACGATCGGTATGTTCTCGATGTGGATGTACTGCCAAACATCGAGTTCGGTCCAATTCGACAGCGGAAACACGCGGATGCTCTCGCCGCGGTTCCTGCGCGTGTTATACAGCTGCCAGAGTTCGGGGCGCTGATTCCTCGGATCCCAGCGGTGCTGTGCCGAGCGGAATGAAAAGATCCGCTCCTTGGCGCGACTCACCTCCTCGTCGCGCCGCCCACCGCCGAACGCGGCCTCGAAGCCGTATTTGTCGAGCGCCTGGCGCAACGCCTGCGTGAGCATGAGGTCGGTATGCAGCGCCGCCTGCGACCAGGGTTCGATGCCGGCCTTCGCGCCCTCCTCGTTCGTGTGCACGATCAGGTCCATGCCGAGGCGCCTCACCGTGGCGTCGCGAAACTCCAGCATGTCGCTAAAATCCCAGCCGCTCGCGATCTGCAGCAGCGGAAACGGCGGCTTGCCCGGCGCGAAGGCCTTGAGCGCCAGATGCAGCATCACCGAACTGTCCTTGCCCATGGAATACAGCATCACCGGCTTGTCGCACTCGGCGATGACTTCGCGAAAAATGTGGATGCTCTCGGCTTCGAGGCGCTCGAGATGCGTCAGCCCGGTCACGCCAGGTAGTTCGCGGGCGTCTTGTGCCGAAGCTCTTCCGAGGATACGCCCGGAGCCTTCTCGATGAGCTTGAACGGATCCGTGCGGGTGGCCCGCGAGAACACCGCCAGTTCGGTGATCAACAGGTCGACGACGTTGGCGCCGGTGAGCGGCAGTTCGCAGCGCGGCTTGAATTTCGGCGCGCCGTCCTTGGAGGTGTGCTCCATCACGATCACCACGCGCTTGACGCCGGCGACCAGATCCATGGCCCCGCCCATGCCCTTGACCACCTTGCCGGGCACCATCCAGTTGGCGAGATCGCCGGTTTCCGACACCTCCATGGCGCCGAGAATGGACAGGTCGAAGTGGCCGCCGCGGATCATCGCAAAGCTGTCGGAGGAGGAAAAATACGAGGTGATCGGCAGCTCGGTGACCGTCTGCTTGCCGGCATTGATCAGATCCGGATCCTCCTCCCCCTCGTAGGGGAAGGGCCCCATGCCGAGCATGCCGTTCTCCGACTGCAGAATGACCCGCATGCCGGGCGCGATGTAATTGCCGACCAGCGTCGGTATGCCGATCCCCAGGTTCACATAAAAACCGTCGGCGAGCTCCCGGGCGGCGCGCGCCGCCATCTGTTCACGGGACCACGGCACCGGCCACCTCCCGCTTGCGCACCGTCAGTTTCTCGATGGGCTTCAGGTAATTGCGGCCCTGCACGATGCGCTTCACATAGATGCCCGGCGTGTGAATGTGGTCCGGATCAAGCGTACCGGGCTCGACCAGCTGCTCCACCTCGGCCACGGTGATGCGCGCGGCCGTCGCCATCGGCGGATTGAAGTTGCGCGCCGTCTTGCGGTACACGAGATTGCCCTCGGTGTCGCCCTTCCAAGCCTTGATGAGCGAGATGTCCGCCACCAGGCCGGTCTCGAGAATGTAGGTCTCGCCGCCGACCACGCGGGTCTCCTTGCCTTCGGCCACCAGCGTGCCGGCGCCGGTGCGGGTGTAGAAGCCGTACAAACCCGCGCCGCCGGCGCGAATGCGCTCGGCGAGCGTGCCCTGCGGATTGAACTCGAGCTCGAGCTCCCCGGCGAGATATTGGCGCTCGAATTCCTTGTTCTCACCCACATAGGAGGAGATCATTTTTTTGATGCGCCGTGACTTGAGCAGGATGCCGAGGCCGAAGGTGTCGATGCCGGCATTGTTCGACACCACGGTGAGATTGCGCGCGCCGAGTTCGTGCACCGCCGCGATCAAGTTTTCCGGAATGCCGCAGGCGCCGAATCCGCCCGACATCAACAGCATGCCGTCGGCGAGCACGTCGCGCAGCGCGCTCACCGCATCCGGATACACCTTGCTGCCGTTGGCCAGGCTCACGAGTTCGCCCTCACGGCCGCTTTTGCGACCACGGCCGGCCTCGCAGCCAGCGCCGGCCTCGCCCCCACGGCCGCATCCACGGTGTTCGACAGCAGCATGGCAATGGTCATGGGACCGACGCCGCCGGGCACCGGCGTGATCCAGCCGGCTCGCTGCGCCGCCGCCTCGTATTCCACGTCGCCGACCAGGTTGCCGGCCGCCGTGCGGTTGATGCCGACGTCGAACACCGCGGCGCCTTCGCGGATCCACGCGCCGCGCACCATGCCGGGCTTGCCGATCGCTGCCACCACCACCTCGGCACGCTCGACCTCGGCCTGCACGTCGCGCGTGCCGGTGTGGCAGACGGTGACCGTGGCGCCAGCGAGCATCAACTCGAGAGCCATCGGGCGTCCCACGATGTTCGAGGCGCCCACCACCGTCGCCCGCAGGCCGCGCAGCGCGATCTGGTACTCCTGCGCCAGGCGGATCACGCCGAACGGCGTGCACGGCCGCAGATGGGGGCGCTTCTGCGCCAGCAGGCCGGTGTTCAGCGGATGAAAGCCGTCGACGTCCTTGGCCGGGTCGATGCCATCCATGATGGCGTTGGCGTCGAGGCCCACGGGCAGCGGCAGCTGCACCAATATGCCGTCGACGGCCGGATCGGCGTTCAGCTTGCGGATCAGGGCGAGCAGATCGGCCTGGCTGACGTCACTCGGCGGATCGAAGGCCATCGAGCGGATGCCGGTTTCCTCGCAGGCCTTGCGCTTGTTGCGCACATAGACCGCCGAGGCCGGATTGGCGCCCACCAGCACGACTGCGAGTCCGGGCGGCCGGCCGCGTTCGCGTTCGAACGCCTGCACGCGGACCTTGACCTCGGCCCGCACCCGCGCCGCCACGGCCTTGCCGTCGAGCACCACCGCTGCGCTCAGCGCGGCCATGCCTAGTACCGGTACGCGTCCGTCTTGTAGGGACCGGACTTCTCGACCCCGATGTAGCGTGCCTGGGTTTCGGTAAGCTCGGTCAATTGTGCGCCGAGCTTGGAAAGCTGCAGTCGTGCCACTTTTTCATCGAGATGCTTCGGTAGCACGTACACGCCCACCGGATAGCTCTTTGCGTTGCCATAGAGTTCGATCTGGGCGAGTACCTGATTGGCGAACGATGAGCTCATCACGTATGAAGGATGGCCGGTGCCGCAGCCGAGGTTCACCAGGCGCCCCTCGGCGAGCAGGATGATGCGCTTGCCGTCGGGAAAGATGATGTGATCGACCTGCGGCTTGATGTTGTCCCAGCTGTATTGGCGCAGCGACGCCACCTCGATCTCATTGTCGAAATGCCCAATGTTGCACACGATCGCCTGATCCTTCATGCGCCTCATGTGGTCGTGGGTGATGACGTGGAAATTGCCGGTGGCGGTCACGAAAATGTCGGCCTTATCGGCGGCATAATCCATGGTGACCACGCGGTAGCCTTCCATCGCGGCCTGCAGCGCGCAGATCGGATCGATTTCGGTGACCCACACCTGCGCGGACAGGGCTCGCAAGGCCTGCGCGGAGCCCTTGCCGACGTCGCCGTAGCCGGCGACCACGGCAACCTTGCCGGCGATCATCACATCGGTGGCGCGCTTGATGCCGTCGACCAGCGACTCGCGGCAGCCGTAGAGGTTGTCGAACTTCGACTTGGTGACCGAGTCGTTGACGTTGATGGCCGGAAATGCGAGCTCGCCGTCCTTGGCCATCTGGTACAGGCGCTTCACGCCCGTGGTGGTCTCCTCGGAGACGCCCTTGATCCTGGCGAGACGCGTCGAATACCACTTCGGCTCGATCTTGAGCTTCGCCTTGATGGAGGCGAACAAGAATTGTTCCTCCTCGCTGGCGGGCTTGGCGATGAGCGATTGATCCTTCTCGGCCTTGGCGCCGAGATGCAGCAGCAGCGTGGCATCGCCGCCGTCGTCGAGGATCATGTTCGATTGACCGCCGTCCGGCCACTCGAAGATGCGATGCGTGTAATCCCAGTACTCGGCCAGGGTCTCGCCCTTGACGGCGAACACCGCGGTGCCGCCGGCGGCGATGGCGGCGGCCGCATGATCCTGGGTCGAATAGATGTTGCACGACGCCCAGCGCACTTCGGCGCCGAGCGCCTTCAGCGTCTCGATCAGCACCGCCGTCTGGATGGTCATATGCAGCGAACCGGTGATGCGCGCGCCGCGCAGCGGCTGCACGGCGGCATACTCGTTGCGGATCGCCATCAGGCCGGGCATCTCGGTCTCGGCGATCCGGATCTCCTTGCGCCCCCAGCCGCTCAAGGACAGATCCTTCACCACATGGTCGGCCTGGGGTTTGATTGCGGCATTCATGGAGTAACTCCTACGGACGTTTGAAGGCCGCATCAGGCGGCGCGAGTCGATTTCAGCTCGGCCGCGAGCATATCCGCTTTGTCGGTACGCTCCCAGCTGAATTCCTCCTCCTTGCGGCCGAAATGGCCGTAGGAGGCGGTCTTCTGATAGATCGGACGCGCGAGATTCAGCATCTCGCGCAGACCGAACGGGGTGAGGTCGAAATGCGCGCGCACGATCTGCGTCAGACGCGCATCGGGCAGCTTGCCGGTGCCGAAGGTGGCGACCATGATGGAGGTGGGCTCGGCGACGCCGATGGCGTATGACACCTGCACCTCGCAGCGCTCGGCGAGGCCCGCGGCCACGATGTTCTTGGCGACGTAGCGCGCCGCGTAGGCGGCGGAACGGTCGACCTTGGAGGGGTCCTTGCCCGAGAAGGCGCCGCCGCCATGGCGCGCGAAACCGCCGTAGGTGTCGACGATGATCTTGCGGCCGGTGAGGCCGCAGTCGCCCACCGGGCCGCCGATGACGAACCGGCCGGTCGGATTGATGTGGTACTTGGTGCGCTTGTCGAGCCACTTGGCCGGCAGCACCGGCTTTAAGATCTCCTCCATCACGGCCTCGCGCAATTGCCGGGTGCTGATGTCGTCGTGATGCTGGGTCGACAGCACCACCGCCTCCAGCCCCACGGGCTTGTCGTTTTCATAGCGCAGGGTGACCTGGCTCTTGGCGTCCGGCCGCAGCCAGGGCAGCTTGCCGCTCTTGCGCACCTGGGCCTGGCGCTTGACCAGGCGGTGCGCGAGCGTAATGGGCGCCGGCATCAGCACATCGGTCTCATTGGTGGCGTAGCCGAACATCAGGCCCTGGTCGCCCGCGCCCTGCTTGCGCTCGTCCTTGCGGTCCACGCCCTGCGCAATGTCGGGGGACTGTTTGCCGATGATGTTCAAGACCCCGCAGCTGGCGCCGTCGAATCCCATGTCCGAGGTGTCGTAGCCGATGTCGAGCACGGTCTTGCGCACGATGGCCTCGACGTCGACCCAAGCGCTGGTGGTGACCTCGCCCGCCACGATGACCACACCGGTCTTTACCAGGGTCTCGCAGGCCACCCGACCCTTGGGGTCGACCGCCAGGATGGCGTCGAGCACCGCATCGGAAATCTGGTCCGCGATCTTGTCCGGGTGGCCTTCGGATACCGACTCGGAGGTGAAGGAAAATCGTCCGCTCATGGCTGGTCCTCAGGCGCTGGCGCCAAAATTGTCGACATATCGGCGATCGAATTCCGCGCGGGTGAACTGATGGTTCTGCGGGCCCCGCGACTCGATCTTGTACGAGCCGAGCAGCGAGGCCACCCGTCCGGTGGTTTCCCAGTCCAAACCGCGCAGCAATCCGTGAATTAGACCAGCGCGATAGGCATCCCCGCAACCCGTGGGGTCGACCACTGCGTGCGGCCGGGCGCAGGGGATATGCAGCGTGCGGCCCCGGGTGTGGATCACCGAGCCCTCGGCGCCGCGGGTCACGATCAGTGCCTTCACCTGGGTCATGATGTCGGCGGCCGTCATACCGGTCTTTTGTTGCAGCATGCCCCATTCATAGTCATTGACCGCCACCCAATCGGCCTGCGCGATGAAAGTCTTCAGTTCCTCGCCGCCGAACATCGGCAGCCCCTGGCCTGGGTCGAAAATGAACGGAATACGCGCGGCCGCGAATTGCTGCGCATGCTCGATCATGGCCTGGCGGCCGTCCGGAGCGACCAGTCCGATCGCGATCTCATCCGCGACGTGGGCGAGGGCGTCGGTGACCGTGTTGAGATGGGCATATTGCATCGCGCCCGGGTGAAATGCCGTGATCTGGTTATCGTCCAGGTCCGTGGTAATGAACGCCTGCGCGGTGAACGCCTCGGGAATCTGCCGGATGTGATCCACGGGCACCCCATGGGCCACCAGCCAGTCCCGATACGGGCCGAAATCGTGTCCGGCGGTGGCCATCGGGATGCCGGCATCGCCGAGCAGGTGCAGGCTGTAGGCGATGTTCGCCGCACATCCGCCGAATTCGCGCCGCATCTCGGGCACCAGGAAGGACACGTTCAAGATGTGGATCTTGTCCGGGAGAATGTGCGCCTTGAAGCGGTCCGGAAACAGCAATATCGTGTCGTAAGCCACCGAACCGCAGATCAGCGCGGATTTACCGCCCGTCGATTCCCGCGCCATCCCACATCCTCTGGGTCCAAACGGTTATTCTACAGGTAAATCCATGCTGCATGCCTCATGTAATCGGCCGCCTGCGTCATGACCAAGCAGCCCGGGATGTCCAAACTGCTGGTCCTGCTCGGCGTGATCTCGCTGCTGGCGCCCTTTTCGATCGACTTGTATCTGCCGGCGCTGCCGTCGATCGCATCCGACCTGCGGGCGGGCGCCGGTGCCGTGCAAATGACGCTGCCCGCCTTTTTCATCGGTCTCGCGGCGAGCCAGCTGCTGTTCGGATCGCTGGCCGATCACCTCGGCCGCCGGCCGCCGCTGCTCTACGGGCTGGCCTTGATCGCCGTGGGCTCGATCGGCTGCGCTCTGGCGCACAGCGTCACCGCCCTGACGGCCTGGCGCGTGGTGCAGGCGGGCGGCGTGGGCAGCGCCTCGGTAATTCCGCGGGCCGTGGTGCGCGACCGCTTCGACGTCGCGCACATGGCGCGCGCCCTGTCGCTGCTCGGATTGATCACCGGCATCGGGCCGATATTGGCGCCGCAAATCGGCGGGCTGCTGCTGCTCATCGCCAGCTGGCGCGCCATGTTCTGGCTGCTGGCCGCCGCCGCCCTCGCCTGCCTCGTCACCACGTATTTCACGCTCACCGAATCGATTCCGGCGCAGCGTTCCTCCCAAATCGGGCCGCGGCTGTGGCTGCGCCTGCTGTCGGATCCGCGATTCCTGCGCTACGCCATACCCGCCAACCTGGTCCAATCGAGCGTGTATGCCTACATCGCCGGCGCCCCCTTTGTGTTCATCAACGTGCTGAAGCTGAGCCCGCAGCAATTCGCCTGGGTGTTCGGCGTCAATGCGGTCGGCCTGATGATCGCCGGGCGCATCAACGCGCACATCGTGCCGCGGCTCGGTCCGGAAACCATCTTCCGCCGCGCCATGCTGTACACGGCCGTCCTCGGTGTCGTGCTGCTGGCCGTGGCGAGCAGCGGCCGAGGGGGCTTCTGGGCGCTCGCGATCCCGCAATTTCTCATGGTCTCGATGATCGGCTTCAACTTCGCCAACGGCTTCACGCTGACGTTGGCGCCGTTCGGCGATGCGGCGGGTACGGCATCGGCCCTGTACGGAACGTTGCAGTTCGCGGTGGCGGGGCTCGCCGGGATCGCCGTCAGCGCCCTGTATGACAGTAGCGCACGCGCCATGGCCATGGTCATGTGCGGGGCGACGCTCGCGGCGGTGGCCTCCTACCAGGTCATGAAGGTCAAAAAGCCGCCGTGTATCCCGTGATGAAATATCCGGGATGATGGGTCGGTCTTATCAGACGTGGACCCAAACTGAAACTTCAACATCCACCAGGAGAAACTCGACATGAAAAAGACACACGCGACCATCACGGCGATCAGCGGCCTGCTGGCCTTGGGCGCCGCCACCTTTGCGGCCCCGGTGTTTGCCGCCGACAAGCCGGACCTCGAAAAGTGCTACGGCGTGGCGAAGGCCGGCAAGAACGACTGCGCGGGACCGGCCCACGCCTGTCAGGGCCAATCGAAGGAATCCGGCAGCGGCAAGGACTTCGTCGCGGTGCCGAAGGGAACTTGCGAGCGGCTGGCGAACGGCAGCCTCAAGGCGATGTGAACGCCGAAGCACGAACGCTTCGCGGACCGATGCCGGCGCATGCCGGCATCGGGCTGCGGGCCCAACACCATCTCGAGGTGCTGTCCGAATCGCCCAAGGTGGCCTGGTTCGAGGCGCACAGCGAAAATTATTTCGCCGCCGGCGGTGCCCGGGTGCAGATCCTCGATCGAATCCGCGAGCGCTACCCGCTGTCGCTGCACGGCGTGGGGCTCTCCTTGGGTTCCACCGATCCGCTCGATGCCGAACACCTCGCCAACCTGCGGCGCGCCGTCGAGCGCTTCGAGCCGCAGCTGGTGTCCGAACATCTGTCCTGGAGTTCGGTCGGCGGCCGTTTTGCCAATGACCTGCTGCCGCTGCCCTATACCGATGAGGCGCTGCGGCACGTGAGTGCGCGCATCGCCGCTGTGCAGGACGCACTCGGGCGGCAGATTCTCATCGAAAACGTCTCCAGCTACCTGCAGTTTGCCGATTCGGCCATGCCGGAGTGGGAATTCCTGACGGCAGTGGCGGCGCACTCCGGCTGCGGCCTGCTGCTGGATCTGAACAATATTTACGTCGCAGCGCACAATCACCGCTTCGATGCGCTCGAGTACTTGCATGCCATCCCGCGCGGCGCCGTGCAGGAGTTCCATCTCGCGGGCCACTCGCGCGTGCGGCACGGCGCGCTGGAACTGCTCATCGACACGCACAGCACGGCGGTGTGCGAGGCGGTCTGGGAGCTGTACCGGGCGGCCCTGCGGCGCTTCGGAGCGGTGCCGACACTCATCGAATGGGACTCGCAGATCCCGCCGCTCGCCGAACTGGTGGCGGAGGCGGACAAGGCCAATGCGCTGGAGGCGCAGCTGCATGCCCACGCTGCGTGAGCTGCAGACCCGCGTCCTCGGCGCGGTTCTCGACGGCGAGGACGCCGCAGAACTTATCCGCGCCGGCGGCCTGACCCCATCCGAGCGCCTCGAGGTATATGCCAACAACGCCCGGATCAACTTCACCGAGAGCCTGCGCCTCGGCTATCCGGTGCTGCTGCGCCTGGTCGGGGAGGCGTATTTCGATCAATGCGCCCGCGCCTATCGCATGCAGTGTCCCTCGCGCAGCGGCGATCTGCACTCAGCCGGCGCGGCGTTTGCGGCCTACCTCGGCGAATTGCATACCGGCGGCGAGCACCGCTATCTCGCCGACGTCGCCCACCTGGAATGGCTGTGCCAGGAATCCTTGATGGCGGCCGAGCACGGCCGGCTCGACCTCGCCCGTCTCGCCGAGGTGGCGCCGGCGCGCTACGAGAGCCTGCGCTTCAAGCTGCATCCGGCCGCACGGCTGTTCGCGTCGGACTATCCGGCGCGCGAAATCTGGGAGGCGAACCTCGCGACCGAGACCGAACCGCCGCTGATCGATCTCGCAAAGGGCGGTGAGCGTCTGCTGCTGATGCGCCGCGGCGGCCGGCTGGAGTTCCACCGGCTGAGCCCCGGGGAACACGCCTTTCTGGAGTCGCTCGCTGCCCATGCCGCATTCGCCGCCGCCGTCGAGAAGGGCGCCGCAGCCGCGGACGCGGCTGCGGCTTTCGACGCGGCCGCCGTCCTGCGGCGTTTCGTCGCTGCCGAGGCCATCGTGGATTTTTCATGACCGGGAGTCCCGTATGTCGGTGTTGAACAAGATCCTGCTGCCCAATGCCTGGGCCGCCTCCGTGCTCGATCCGCTGCAGCCGCTGTTCGCCCTGGCGGCGCGCTGGTACGTCAGCTGGCAGTTCCTGAAATCCGGCTACATCAAGCTCACCTCGTGGGATGGCACGCTGTATCTGTTCGAGAATGAATACCACACGCCGCTGTTGCCGCCGGACGTGGCTGCCGTCGCCGGCACCTGCGGTGAGCTGTTCTTCCCGACGCTGCTGGTCATCGGCTTCGCCAGCCGCTTGGGCGCCATCGGCCTGTTCGCGGTCAATGCGCTGGCGGTGATCTCCTACGCGCAGGTACTGCTAGCCCAGGGTTACGAGGCGGCGCTCGCGCAGCACGTGCTGTGGGGTTCGATCGCGGCGTTCTTGATCATTTACGGTCCCGGGAAACTCTCGCTCGATCACCGGCTCGCCGCAGCGCGTTACTGACGCCGCGGCGCCGCGTATCATCCGGCGATGAACAGCGAACGTGAGCGGCTGCTGGCGAATGCGCCGGGCCCCGCTGGTTGGAAGCACTGGGGCCCGTACGTGAGCGAGCGCCAATGGGGCACGGTGCGCGAGGATTACAGTCCGGACGGGACGGCCTGGGACTATCTGCCGCACGATCATGCCCGCAGCCGTGCCTACCGCTGGGGCGAGGACGGCATCGCAGGCGTCTCGGACGCCGGCCAGCGACTGTGCCTGTCGCTCGCGCTGTGGAACGGGCGCGATCCCATCCTCAAGGAGCGGCTGTTCGGGCTCACCAATTCGCAAGGCAATCACGGCGAGGACGTCAAGGAACAGTATTTCTACCTGGATGCGACGCCGACGCATTCGTATCTGAAGATGCTGTACAAATACACCCAGCGCCCGTTCCCGTACACCGACCTGGTCGAGGAGAACGCCCGACGCGGCACCGACCTGCCGGAATACGAAATCCTCGACACCGGCGTGTTCGACGGCAACCGCTATTTCGACGTGTTCGTCGAATATGCGCAGGCGGAACCGGGCGATCTGTTGATGCTGATCACGGTCCATAACCGCGGCCCCGAGGACGCGCTGCTGCACGTGATGCCGCAGCTGGTGCTGCGCAACACCTGGAGCTGGGAACCCGGCTCGGTCAAGCCCGTGCTGCACGCCGAGGGATCCGTGATCCGCATCGAGCCGGACACACTCGGCATGAGCCATTTGTACGCAGACGGCGCCCCGCAGGTGCTGTTCACGGAGAACGAGACCAATGCCCGCCGCCTGTGGAATTTCGGGGCGCCGGGATTCTTCAAGGACGCGTTTCACGAGCGCATCGTCGGCGGACACCCGCAAGCCGTGAACCCGGCGAATCGCGGCACGAAAGCCGGCATCTGGCATCAAGCCAGCGTCTCGCCGCATGCGCCGGCGCAATTCCGGCTGCGGCTCTCGCGCCGCGCCATCGATGCGCCGTTCGCGGATTTCGATGCCGTGTTCGAGCGGCGCCGCGGCCAGGCCGATGAATTCTACGCCGATCTGCAGAAGGAGCTCGTCTCGGCGGATGCACGCCTGGTGCAGCGCCAGGCCTTCGCCGGCCTGATCTGGAGCAAACAGTTCTATCACTACGACGTGCGCCGCTGGCTCATGGGCGATCCGGGCCAGCCGCCTCCGCCCGAATCGCGCCGCGGCGGCCGCAATGCCGAATGGGAAACGCTCAACAATGCGGACATCGTCTCCATGCCCGATAAATGGGAATACCCGTGGTATGCGTCCTGGGATCTGGCGTTTCACTGCATTCCCTTCGCACTCATCGACGCCGAATTCGCCAAGCACCAGCTGGTGCTGCTGACGCGCGAGTGGTACATGCATCCGAACGGCCAGATCCCGGCCTACGAATGGGCCTTCAGCGACGTCAATCCGCCGGTGCATGCCTGGGCGGCCTGGCGGGTCTATCAGATCGACCGCAAGCAGAATGCCGGCAAGGGCGACCTGGAATTCCTGGAGCGCGTGTTCCACAAGCTGATGCTCAACTTCACCTGGTGGGTCAACCGCAAGGACGCCCTGGGACGCAACGTCTTTCAGGGCGGATTTCTCGGTCTCGACAACATCGGCGTGTTCGATCGCAGCGCCAAGCTGCCGACCGGCGGCTACATCAACCAATCGGATGGCACCAGCTGGATGGCCATGTATGCGCTCAACCTCATGCGCATCGCGCTCGAACTGGCGGAGAACAACCACGTCTACGAGGACATCGCCAGCAAGTTCTTCGAACATTTCCTGCACATCGCGGAGGCCATGAGCTGCATGTACAACGACGGCGGCGGCCTGTGGGATGAGGAGGATCAATTCTTCTACGACGTGCTGAACCTGCCGGACGACGTCAAGGTGCGCCTGCGGATACGCTCGATGGTGGGCCTCATTCCGCTGTTCGCGGTGGAAACGCTGGAACCTGAGCTGCTCGCCAAGCTGCCGGGCTTTCGCCAGCGGCTCGAGTGGTTCCTGAGCGATCGGCCGGATCTGGCCGCGCTGGTGTCGCACTGGCAGGCACCCGGGCGCGGCGAACGGCGCCTGCTGTCGCTGCTGCGCGGGCATCGGATGAAGAAGCTGCTGCAGCGCATGCTCGATGAATCGGAGTTTCTGTCCGACTATGGGGTGCGCGGCATCTCGCGCGCGCACCTCGAGCACCCCTACATCTTCAAGATCGACCACCTGGATCTGTCCGTGCGCTACGCGCCCGCGGAGTCGGATTCACGGCAGTTCGGCGGCAATTCGAATTGGCGCGGCCCGATCTGGTTTCCGCTCAATTTTCTGATCATCGAGTCGCTGCAGAAATTCCACCATTATTACGGCGACGATTTCAAGGTGGAATGTCCGACCGGCTCGGGCCGGTTCATGACCATCGATGAGGTGGCCGCGGAACTCTCGCACCGCCTGTCGCGGATCTTCCTCAAGGACGAATCCGGTCAGCGCGCGGTGCTGCGACACGAGCCGCTGCTGCAGGGCGATCCGTATTTTTGCGACTACATCCCGTTTTACGAATATTTCCACGGCGACATCGGCCGCGGAGTCGGCGCATCGCATCAGACCGGCTGGACCGCGCTGATCGCCAAGCTCCTGATGCCGCGCCACCTGACTTGACGGAGGAGCGCGCCGGCCGGGCCCAGCCGCGCCCGGTCCGTCTCAGTGCGCGTTCAGTGCTTGTTCTCCGCGGCCCATTTCTCCACCGCCGACAGCGTGTTTTCGACGTGCTTGTCCGGATTCAAGGCGGTGTATTCGTAGATCACCTTGCCGTTCGGCGCAATCACGTAGGAGGTGCGGTTGGCGAGCTCGGGCTTCGGTGCGAGCACGGCATCGTAGGATTTCATGATGCGCTGATCGGCATCGGAGGCCACGGCGAATTTATTGCGGCACTCGCTCACCGAGAACTTGTTGAGGGTGTCGATCGGGTCGTGCGACACGCCGATCACGGTGGCACCGAGCGCCTTGAACTTGGCGGTGGCCTCGGCGAACTCGTGTGCCTCGACGGTGCAGCCCGGCGTGAAGGCGGCCGGGTAAAAATACAGCACCACGGGTCCGCTCTTGAGGGCGGCGGCCAGCGAAAACGTGAACGGCTTGCCGGCCAGCGTCGCCTCGGTGGTGAAATCGGGAGCCGTCGCGCCGGGTTGCAGTGCCGCATACGACGCGGTGCACAGGGCCAAGCCGCCTGCCGCGAGAAACATCAAACGCTTCATAGTCATGTCCTTGGGATGCCAACCGATATCGCGCCAAAGTCTGCGCCATTCCGATGGGCCGATCAAGACGGCCCTCGGCCGCCTCACGAGGCGGCGCTTTTCAGCCGCGGCCGCTCCGTGAGCTGCGCGCGCAACGCCTCGCACACGCGCGCGACATCCGCATCGCTCATGGCCGGAAACAGCGGCAGCGTGACGGTCTCGCGCCCGACGCGCGCCGCCACCGGAAAGTCCTCGGGCCGGTGGCCCTGGGCGCGGTAATAGGCGAGCCCGGGGATGCTCGGATAGTGCACGCCGATGCCGATACCGCGCTCGGCCATCGCCTTCTGGAAGGCCGGCCGCGTGGTGCCGCGCGCGGCAAAGTCGATCAGCACGGTGAACATGTGCCAGCTATGGCCGGTATCGCCGCGCGCCGGCAGCACCAGCGAGGCATCGCCCGCCAGCTCCTCGAAGTACCGCGCGGCCAGCTGCCGGCGGCGCGCATTGAATCCATCCAGGCGGCGCAGCTGGTCGATGCCGATCTGTGCCGCGACGTCCGACAGATTGGCCTTGGCACCCGGCAGCAGCACGTCCACTTCGCCGGCGGCATTGCGCTTGATGCCGTGGAAGCGGCGGATTTCGATGGCCTCGGCCTCGCCGGCATCGGCGGTGGCGATCGCCCCGCCCTCGATGGTGGTCATGTTCTTGTTCGGATGAAAGCTGAAGACCACGAGGTCGCCGAAGCTGCCGATCGGCCGCTCGCGGTGGCGCGACCCGATGGCGTGCGCGGCATCCTCCACCACGCGCAATCCCCGTTGGGCGGCGATGCCGTAGAGGCGGTCCATGTCCACCGGCAGGCCGGAGAAATGCACCGGCATGATGGCGCGGGTGCGCGGCGTGATGGCCGCCTCGACCCGGCTCAGGTCGAGGTTGCGGGTGTCAAGTTCGATGTCCACGAACACCGGTTTGGCGCCCACCCGGGCGACCACATTGGCGCTCGCGGCAAAACTCATGGCCGGTACGATCACCTCGTCGCCCTCGCCCACACCGGCGACGTCGAGCGCGATTTCCAGGCCCTCCGTCGCCGAGGTCATGACACGCACGCGCCGCTGCGAGCCGATGTAGGCCGAAAGCGCCGCCTCGAAGGCGAGCACCTTCGGACCGCTCGCAATCTGACCGGAGCGCAACACGTCGGCGACCGCGGCGATGCTGTCGGCATCGATCGACGGGCGCGTAAAAGGCAGGAACGGCTTCATACGGAACTCCTCGACACCAGAAACACGCCGCCGCAAATGAGGGCGATGCCGACGACCTTGGGCACCGAGAGGCTTTCGCCCATCCAGGTCACCGACACCCAGGTTACCACCACATAGCCCAAGGACAGCATCGGGTAGGCCGTGCTGACCGGCGCCTTCGCCAGGGCGGCGAGCCAAACGCACAGGCTGGTGCCATAGCAGACCATCCCGCACCAAAAGGCCACGCTGCGGGCGAGCACCAGCACCCCGGCCTGCAGCGTGTCCCAATCCAGGCTGGTAAAATGCGCCAGGCCGCGAGTGGCCAGCTTCAGCATCAGTTGCGCCGCGGCATTCAGGGCCACTCCGCTCAGGATGAGCACCCAGGTGACCCAGCTCACCGCGCCACCAGCACGCGATGCAGGTCGCGCGCGAGCTCGCGCATCGGCACGCCACGATCCTTCAATGTGTCGAACATACTCCACTCCATCACGGCAAAAGCCGGCCTGTCGGCGGACCAGACCGCCAGAAATTCATCGATGCCGGCGATCTCGGCGCCCGGCGCATGCCGCAGACCATAATCGAGTTCGCCGCGGTACGCGACCAGCGTGACCGTGCGGCGCAGATAAAAGGGCAGCGTTTGATCGTAGGTGGCCACGCTGTACAGCGGGTGTGCCCGATCGGCCGCGTCCAGGGCTGCCGCCAGGCCTGCGCCGGAATACGCCGGCGCGACCAGCGCCGCGGCCCGCATCAGCGACAGCACCGCCAGGCACCAGCCGGCCCCGATGAACACCCAGCCGCGGGGCGTCTCGCGGCCGCGGTTCACCCAGACGAAGGCCGCCGAGACCGCCAGGATCGCCGCCACCTCGAGCAAGGGTTGGGCGAGCAGCCAAAAATACGGGCTGCGCTCGGAGGGCGGGATGATCCGCCGCCAGTACACCCCGGCCACGGCGAGCACCCCGGCCGCGAGCAGCGTCAGCAGTACGGCAACGGACAGCTCGCGGTGCTGCGCCGCCGGCGGCAGCGCCGCGATCAGCAGGGCGAGCGCCGGCAGGGCCGGCAGCACATAGGGAATGAGCTTCGAGTCGGAGAGCGAAAAGAACACGCACACGAAGGCCACCCACAGCCACAGGAACAGGCGCACGTTGAACTCGCCGGGCGGGGTGCGCACGCGCCAGCCGCCGCCGAGCACACGCAGCGCCGACAGCGTCCACGGCAGGGTGCCGGCCAACAGCACCGGGATGAAGAACCACCAGGATTGCTCGCGGTCCGCGCTCGGCGTCAGGTAGCGCGCCAGATGCTCGTGCACGAAGTAGAAGCGGAGGAAATCCGCCAGGCGGCGCGCCGCCAGCCAATGCCAGGGAACGCTCACGGCGAGGAACAGCGGCAGGCCCGCGCCCAAGTGCAGCCGGCGCCACGGCGCTGCATCGCGCGTCACGGCCGTATACAGGCACAGGACGGCCAGGGGGATCGCCGCGGCCACCAAGCCCTTGGTGAGTACGCCCGCGGCCGCGGCCGCCCAGGCGAATAGCATGTAGCCGCGTGCGCCGATGCGGCCGGACGGGGGCGCCCCTGCGCCGCCCTGCGCCGCCAGAAATCCCGCGAGGCTGGCGGTCATGAAAAAGGTGAGGCTCATGTCGAGGGTGAGCAGCTGGCCGAGCACCGCGAACAGCGCCATGCCCGAGAGCACCGCGGCGGCGCGCCACGCGCTGCCCAGGCCCCACAGCCGCCGCGCCAGCAGCCACACCACCAGCACCGTCGCCACGGCGAGCAGCGCGGTGACGAAGCGCGCACCGAAGGCATTGGCGCCGAAGACGCGCAGGCTGAGCGCGGTGGCCCAGTACTGCAGCGGCGGCTTCTCGATGTAGGCCAGGCCGTTCAAATGCGGCACGATCCAATCGCCGCCGGCGAGCATTTCGCGCGGAATCTCGGCATAGCGACCCTCGTCGGTGTTGAACAGCGGCCGCGCCGGCAGGCTCGCGAACCAGATGACCGCGACGAAGGCGGCCAGGCCCGCGTACAGCAGGCGCTCGCGTGCGGGCAACGCCGTGGCGCCGATCACGCAGGCGCCAAACCCGCGTCCTGCAGCGCCAGGTGGCCCGAGCGGCCGGGGATTTCGCCCATCACCACGCGCTGCGCCGGCGGCGGGTGGCGCAGCGCCGCGGCATGCGCCGTCGCCATGCAGGTCGGCGCGAGGCCGGCGTCGCGCCACTTCGTGAGCAGCGCCTCGAAGGCGCCGAGCAGCTGTCCGCCTTCCAGTTCCGCGTGCAGCGTGAACACCTGCACCCCGGCCGCCGCGGCCCCCGCCGAGCGTCGAAACACCGCCTCGGCGATATTGTGCTCATCGATGCCGTCGCGGCCCAACAGCTCATCGAAGGTGGGCAAGGTGGTGGGCAATTGCAGAACGGCGCTGGCGCGATCCCCGAGCAGCGGGAAGAACGGCCCGCTGCCGCGGGTGTCGCTGGCGTAGTGCAGGCCGTATTCGGCCTCGAGCGCGAGCGCGTGTGCATTGATCTGCCAGCCGGCCGCCGCATGCGAATCGGGCGGCGCGCCGAAGACTCGCTCGAAAGCCCTCAGGCCGCGCTCGAACTCGCGCCGGGTCCAGGCCTCGCCTGCACCGGCGACGCCGTCCTGCCAGCGCACGTGATCGAAGGTATGAAGCCCCACCTCGAAACCCGCATCGCGCACACGGCGCATCACATCGCCCGCGGCGCGACCGATGTCCGGGCCCGGCAGCAGCACGCCGTACAGCAGGGTCTTCAGCCCGTAGTGTTTGAACACCGAGGTGCGTGCGACCTTGCGGGCAAAGCCCCGGCGAAACACCCGCCGCAAGGCGCGGCCGGTGTGATCCGGGCCCACGGAGAAATAAAAGGTGGCCTCCACGCCGAGCCGTTTGAACAGCGCCATGAGCCGGGGCACGCCCTCGCGGGTGCCGCGCAGGGTATCGACATCGACCTTCAAGCCGATGGGGGCGCGTTCAAGCATCTCGCGACAACAGCGCCGAGGCGGACGGCAGGGCATGCGCATAGGAATCGAAGATCGCGGCCAGCGCCGCGCGCATGTCGGTCTTCGGCCTCCAGCCGAGCTCCGCGGTGGTGTTCTTGATCGAGGGCAGACGGGCCGGGATGTCGGCATAGCCCTTGCCGTAATAGTCGAGCGCCGAGATGTCCACCAGCCGGGTCTTTTTGGCGGTGGGCGCGTACTCGGGCCGCGACAGGGCGATCTCCAACATCATTTCTGCCAGGGTGCGGATCGAATACAAATTGCCCGGATTGCCGATGTTGTAGATCTTGCCGTCGGCGATGCCGCCCGGGTTGTCGATCACCCGGGTCAGGCAGTCCACTGCGTCGTCGATGAAGGTGAAGGCGCGGGTCTGCTGGCCGCCGTCGACCAACTTGATGGGTTCGCCGCGCACGATGTGGCCGAGAAACTGCGTCAGCACCCGGGAACTGCCCTCCTTCGGATCATCCATGCTGTCGAGGCCGGAGCCGATCCAGTTGAACGGGCGGAACAGGGTAAACTGCAGGCCCTGCTGGCCGTAAGCCCAGATGATGCGGTCGAGCAGCTGTTTCACGCAGGAATAGATCCAGCGCTGCTTGTGAATCGGCCCGAGCACCAGCTCGGAGGTCTCCGGATCGAATTCCCGGTCGCGGCACGCCCCGTACACCTCGGAGGTCGAGGGAAACACCACACGCTTTTTGTATTTGACGCAGTGGCGGATGATCGGCAGGTTGGCCTCGAAATCCAGTTCGAACACCCGCAGCGGTTCGCGCACGTAGGTCGCGGGGGTGGCGATGGCCACCAGCGGCAGGATCACGTCGCACTTGCGCACGTGGTATTCCACCCACTCGAGGTTGATGGTGATGTCGCCGTCCACGAAGTGAAAGCGCGGATTGCCGAGCATGCCAGACACCCGCTCGGACTGCAGATCCATGCCGAAGATCTGCCAATCGGTGTTCGCAAGAATGTATTTGCTCAGATGATGGCCGATGAATCCGTTCACGCCCAGGATCAGAATTTTCTTCAAGTTCAACCCCTCGAGATGTCAGAAGCCGGACAAGGCCACCGGCTGATTCGACAAGACCGCCGGCGCGGCATCGGCACCGACCGGCTTGTTATCCAGTTCCAAGCGCACGATCCACAGGCGCCGCCCATCCACACAATCGGCGTACCAGCGGCCCGCCTCGGCGTACAGGCACGGCGCCCGGCCGGGGTGGCGCACCGCCCCGTCGACGCGCGTCTCCAGGACGCCAAGCCTACACCCGTTTACCTCGGTGAACGCACCGGGAAACGGCGGTGCGACCGCGCGCACCAGATCGTGCACCTGGCGCGCGCCGCGGCGCCAGTCGATGCGGCCGTCCTCGGGGCGGCGGCGCCCGAAATAAGAACCCTGGCCAAGATCCAGCGGCCGCGCGTCGGCGGTGCCCGCCAGCAGGCGCGGCAAGGCGCGCTGCATCAGCTGCGCCGCGGCGCCCGCCACCTTGAGGGACACATCGAGCGCCGTGTCGTTCTCCAGGATCGGCACCGGCTGCTGGTCGACCAGCGCGCCCGCATCGGGCTTCTCCACCATGTAATGCAGGCTGACGCCGGTCTCGGTCTCGCCGTTGAGGATGGCCCAGTGCACCGGCGCGCGGCCGCGATACTTCGGCAGCAGCGAACCGTGCATGTTCAAGGCGCCGCGCGGCGCCAGCCGCAGCCACTCGAGACTCAGCAGGTGGCGATAATAGAACGAAAACAGAAAATCAGGCCGCGCGGCGCGCCCCATCTCGAGCCAGCGCGGTGTGTTCGGATCCGGCGGCGTCTCGACGTGCAGACGGTGTCTTTCGGCCAGCTCCCGGACGCTCGCGAACCAGCGGCCCTCGCCCGGATCATCCGCGTGGGTGAACAGCAGCGGGATGTCGACGTCCTGCGCGAGCAGCACTTCGAGACAGCGAACCCCGACCTCGCTGTAGGCGAACACGATCGCGCGTGTCACCTCACGGCCTTGTCGGCCGCGGCCGGGACCTCGATATTCGGTGCCGCCGTCGGCGCGCCCGCGGCGGTGTCGCTGAGCACGGCGGGCCGCAATTCCGGGCCCTCGGCCTGCAGCACCGCCTCGACGATGTAGCGCGGCCGCTCGCGCACCTGGGCATAGATCCGCCCCACGTACTCGCCGAGCAGGCCGATGCCGAACAGCGCCACGCCGATGAGGAAGAACACCACGCCGAACAGCGTGAACAACCCCTCAGCTTCCGGTCCCACGATCAGCCGGCGCACGAACAGATACACCACGAGCAGCGCCGACAAGGTCGCCACCGCCATGCCGACCATGGAGAACAGCTGCAGCGGCACCACCGAGAAGCCGGTGATCAGGTCGAAATTCAGGCGGATCAGGCTGTACATCGAGTACTTGGACTGCCCGGCGTAGCGCTCCTCGTGGGCGATCGGCACCTCCACCGGACGCATGGCGTACAGCGAGGCGAGGGCCGGGATGAAGGTGTTGACCTCGCGCGTCTGATTGAGCGCCTCGACCACCGAGCGTGCGTAACCGCGCATCATGCAGCCCTGATCGGTGATACGCACCGGCGTGATCCATTCGCGCAGCTGGTTGATGGCGCGCGAGAACGTGCGCCGCCACAGCGAATCCTGGCGCTGCTGGCGGATCGTGCCGACATAGTCGTAGCCCTCCTCGAGCTTGCCGACCAGCTTGCCGATCTCCTCCGGCGGGTTCTGCAGGTCCGCATCCAGGGTGACCACATAGTCGCCGCGGGCGAAGGCGAGCCCCGCCATGACCGCCGAATGCTGGCCGAAATTCGCATGGAACAGCACCACCCGGGTCTGGCCGGGACGGCATGTGAATTGCTGGCGCAGCAGCGCCACGGAGCGGTCCCTGCTGCCGTCGTTGACGAACACGCACTCGTAGGAAATCTTCAGCGCGTCGAGTGCCGGATACAGCCGTGCGAACAGCGTGGGCAGCACCGCCTCCTCGTTGTAGACCGGGATTACGACACTGAGCTTGGGCATTGCCGAGGGTTCAGTGATCCGCCGCGACTGCGCCCTGGGCCTTCAAGTGTGCCAGCAATTCATCGCGTTTGGCGCGCATCAGCGACTCCGAGCCGCGGGCCTCCACGTTGAGCCGGATCAAAGGCTCGGTGTTGGAGCTGCGCAGATTGAAGCGCCAGTCCGGGAATTCGAACGACAGCCCGTCGGTGCGGTCCACCTTGAGCGCCCCGGCGCCGTAGCGCGCCTCGATCGAGGCGATCGCCGCCTTGGCATCGGGCACCCGGTAATTGAGTTCGCCGCTCACCGGAAACAGCCGGATGCGCTCACCCACCAGCGTCGAGAGCTTCTGGCCGGTTTCGCTCAGCACCTGCGCCACGATCAACCAGGGAATCATGCCGCTGTCGCAATAGGCGAAGCGGCGAAAATAGTGGTGCGCGCTCATCTCGCCACCGTACACGCCGTCGATCTCGCGCATGCGCTGTTTGATGAACGCGTGGCCCGACTTGCACAGCACCGCCACGCCGCCCGCCGCCTCGACCAGGTCGATGGTGTTCCAGGTCAGGCGCGGATCGTGCACTACCCGGCCGCCCGGCTGGCCGCGCAGCAGCACCGAGGCCAGCAGACCGACGATGTAATAGCCCTCGATGAAGCCGCCGTGCTCATCGAACAGGAAGCAGCGGTCGAAGTCCCCGTCCCAGGCGATGCCGAAATCCGCCCCCTGGCTACGGATGGCCTCGATGGTCGAGGTGCGGTTTTCCTCGAGCATGGGATTCGGAATGCCGTTCGGGAAATTCCCGTCCGGCTGATGGTGCACCTTGATGAACCGGAAGGGCAGATGCGGCTCCAGACGATCGATGACGAGCCCCGCTCCGCCGTTGCCGGCATTGACCACGATCTTGAGCGGCTTGAGCTTCTTCAGGTCGACGTAGGAGAGCAGATGGGCGACATAGGCCTCATTGGTGTCCACCGGGATGCGCTTGCCGAGGCGTGCCGGCGCCGGAAACGCGCCGGCTTCGGCGAAGGCACGGATCTCCTTCAAACCATTGTCGCCGCTGATGGGTTTGGACATTTCGCGCACGAATTTCATACCGTTGTAGTCCGGCGGATTGTGGCTGGCCGTGATCATGATGCCGCCGTCGTAGGCACCGTCGAAGGTGGCGAAGTACACGCCTTCGGTGCCGCAGATGCCGATGTCGTAGACGTCGACGCCGCTGTCGGTCAGGCCCCGGCACAAGGCATCGGTCAGGCCGGCGCTCGACAGGCGGATGTCGCGTCCGACGACGATGCGCTTCGGCGAGAGGAACTGGGCGTAGCCGCGGCCCACCCGGTAGGCCACCTCCTCGTTCAATTCATCGGGGATCCGGCCGCGCAGGTCATAGGCCTTGAAGCACGTGATGGAATTCACGTGCTGGTCCCCTGGCGGCCGTAGTTGTCCTCGAAGCGCACGATGTCATCCTCGCCCAGATAGGATCCGGATTGCACCTCGACGATGTGCAGCGCCACTTTGCCGGGATTCTCGATGCGATGGGTCGAGCCCACGGGAATGTAGGTCGATTGATTCTCGGAGAGCAAGAAGGTCTTCTCATCGCAGGTGATGCGTGCGGTGCCCGATACCACGATCCAGTGCTCGGCGCGATGGTGATGCATCTGCAGCGACAGCACCCCGCCCGGCTTGACCGACAGGCGCTTCACCTGGAAGCGGTCGCCCGCGTCGATGCTGTCGTAGCTGCCCCAGGGTCGGAACACCTCGCGGTGCAGCGCGGGCTCCGTGCGGCCGCTCTTGCGCAGCTTGGCCACCAGCTCCTTGACGTCCTGCACCCGGTCCTTCGGCGCCACCAGCACCGCATCCTTGGTCTCGACGATGATGTGATCGTCCATGCCGACCGCGGTGACCAGCCGGCTGGTCGAATGCACGTAACAGTCGTGGGTATCGAACACCGTGACGTCGCCGATCAGCACGTTGCCCTCCTCGTCCGACGGCAGCGCATCGAACAGCGAGGACCAGGAACCCACATCGCTCCAGCCGGCATCGAGCGGCAGCACCACGGCATCCTTGGTCTTCTCCATGACCGCGTAGTCGATCGACTCGCTGCGGCATTTTTCGAAGGCCGCCTTGTCGATGCGCACGAAGTCCAGATCCCGCTTGGCGGCGAGGTAGGCGCTCTTTACCGCATCCAGGATGTCCGGGGCGAGCGCCTGCAGTTCCGCCAGATAGCGCGACGCCTTGAACACGAACATGCCGCTGTTCCAGTAGTAATCGCCCGAGCTCACGAACTGGCGGGCGAGATCCAAGGGCGGCTTTTCGATGAACTGCGCCACCGGATAGGACGGACCCCGTCCTTCGCCGCGGCGGATGTAGCCATAGCCGGTCTCGGGCGCATGCGCCACGATGCCGAAGGTCACGAGCTTGCCGTCCTCCGCCAGGGCGGCGGCGATCTGCGCGGCCTGCTGGAACACCTGTGCATCGCGAATCACATGGTCGGCGGGAGCGACCACCAGCGTGGCCTCCGGGTCGATCTCCAGGGCCTTGAGCGCGGCCAGCGCCACCGCCGGTGCGGTGTTGCGGCCCACCGGCTCGAGCAGGATGGCGGAGGCCTCGAATCCCAGGGCACGGATCTGTTCGGCCACGGTGAAGCGATGCGCATCGTTGCACACCACAATGGCTCCCTTGGCGCCGGCGATGCCGGCAAGGCGCGTCGCGGTGTCCTGCAGCATGGTGTTCTTGCCGGTGAGCGCCAGCAGCTGCTTCGGATACATCTCGCGCGACAGCGGCCACAGGCGGGTGCCCGCGCCGCCGGACAGGATTACCGGTATCAAGGTTGTCAATTTACCCTCGCTTTCAAGTGCTTGCCTCGGCCGATCGCATAATAGCTGAAGCCCGCGCGCGCCATGTGCGCTGGGTCATAAAGATTGCGTCCGTCGAAGATCACCGGCGTTTTCAGGGCTGTTTTGATGTGATCGAAATCCGGGCTGCGGAACTCCTGCCACTCGGTAACGATGGCCAGGGCATCGGCTCCCACGAGCGCCTCCGGGCTGCTCTTGCACAGCACCAGATCCGCGCGTTCGCCATAGACCCGCCGGCATTCGGGCATGGCCACCGGATCGTAGGCGCGCACGGCCGCACCGGCCGCCCACAGCGATTCGATCAGCACGCGGCTGGAGGCCTCGCGGATGTCGTCCGTATTGGGCTTGAACGCCAGGCCCCAGACCGCGATGGTGCGGCCGCGCAGATCGCCGAAATGCGCCTGGATCTTGCCAAACAGGATCTTCTTCTGACGGTCGTTGACCTGCTCCACGGCACCGAGAATGGCCGCCTCGTAGCCCACCTCCCCCGCCGAATGCTTCAGTGCGCGCACATCCTTGGGAAAGCACGACCCGCCGAATCCCGCGCCGGGATAGATGAAGGCATAGCCGATGCGCGGGTCGGCGCCGATCCCGAGGCGCACCTGTTCGATGTCGGCATCGAGGAATTCCGCCAGATTGGCGAGCTCGTTCATGAAGCTGATCTTGGTCGCGAGCATGGCGTTGGCCGCATATTTTGTGAGCTCGGCCGAGCGCACATCCATCACGATCATGCGGTCGCGGTTGCGGGTGAAAGGTTCATACAGGGCCCGCATGAGATCGGCGGCGCGCGTACTGTCGGTACCGACGACCACCCGGTCGGGCTTCATGAAGTCCGCGATGGCCGCGCCCTCCTTCAGAAACTCGGGGTTCGACACCGTGTCGTAGTCGATTGCCGCACCGCGGGCCGCCAGGGACCCGGCCACCGCGACCCGGACTTTGTCGGCGGTGCCCACGGGCACGGTGGACTTGGTCACCACCACCTTGTAGTCGGTCATGTGTTCGCCGATGGTATGCGCCACCGCCAGTACGTAGCGCAGGTCCGCCGAGCCGTCCTCCTCCGGCGGCGTACCCACCGCGATCAACTGGAACAGCCCGTGGTCGACGCCCTGTTTCGCATCCGTGGTGAAACTCAGGCGTCCGGCATCGACGTTGCGCTTGACGACGCCCTCGAGGCCCGGCTCGTGGATCGGAACCCCGCCGGACTTGAGCAGGGCGATCTTGCGCTCATCAACGTCGACGCACAGCACCTGGTTGCCGGCGTCGGCCAGACAGGCGCCGGTGACGAGGCCCACGTAGCCGGAACCGAAAATCGTGATCTTCATGCGTAATATTTTGATTTATCAGGAAAAAGCAGCGCGAAGCCTAGCGGTTTTGAGGGGGCGTGTAAAGAACGAAGCAGGGCGGGAGCACACCGCGACCCGCTAGCGAGGAGCCTGACCGCCGCCGGTCGACTGCCCTAAGGCCGGGCCGAATCCGATGGACCGGTATTGCGCACGATGCGCCGTGTGCTGAGGTTGGTGACCTTGCGGTCCTCGGACGCCATTGCCGTCTGGCGTGCCCATACGAGGTCATGCTGTTCAGGTGCCGGTGTGTATTCCACGACCACCTCACGCAGCAACTCCAGCGCACGCTGACAGTCGAATCGGCTCATCGCCGCCAGGATCTCATCCAGCAGCACTTGAATCCGCTCCCAGGGCAGCGAATGTTCCATGGCGCGCAGGATCATCGGGTGCTCGGTGCCGGTCACGTTGTTGCCGATCACCAGTTCTTCATACAATTTTTCGGCCGGCCGAAGCCCCGTGTACGAAATCTCGATGTCGCCATCGGGATGCTGCTCATTGCGCACCGTCAAACCCATCAGATGAATCATGCGCCGGGCCAGATCTCCGATGCGCACCGGTTTGCCCATGTCGAGCACGAAAACATCGCCGCCCTTGGCCATCGATCCCGCCTGGATCACGAGCTGTGCCGCCTCGGGAATGGTCATGAAATAGCGGATGACCTCCGGATGCGTCACGGTCACCGGACCGCCCGCCCTGATCTGTTCGTTGAACAAGGGCACCACCGACCCTGAGGAGGCGAGAACGTTGCCGAATCGGACCATGCAAAATCGCGTCTTGCTGCCGCGGCGATGCAACCCCTGCAGCACCATTTCCGAAAAACGCTTGGTCGCACCCATGACATTCGTGGGATTCACGGCCTTGTCGGTCGACACCAGGACGAAGGTTTCCACCTCCGTCTCGTGCGCCGCCTCGGCGGCGTACCAGGTGGCAATGACATTATTGTGTATCCCCTCGATGACGTTCTGCTCGACGATGGGCACGTGCTTATAGGCCGCCGCGTGATAGACCGTCTGGACCCGATAAGCCTGCAAAATATCGCGCAATCTGAATTTATGGTGCGCGTTGCCGATCAGGCCGACCAGGTCTACCTGCAACTTCTGATTATCAATTTCGGTGCGCAGCTCGCGCTGAATGTTGTACAACGCCAGTTCGGACATTTCGAACAGGATCAAGCGTTTCGGACTCAACCCAACGATCTGACGGCACAATTCCGCGCCGATCGAGCCACCGGCACCGGTCACCATCACCACCCGATCGCGGATACACGCGTCAAACAATCCCGGCTTCGGCGGTACGCAATCCCGGCCCAACAGGTCGCTGATATCGATATCTTGGATGTCGCCCACCGTGGCGCGGCCGGTTACCAACTGTTCGAATTCCGGCACACTTTGTACGTGGACGCCCAAAGGCTCCAGCTGATTGAGAATTTCTCGTCGCCGGCGCCGCGACAATGATGGGATTGCCAGCAAAATCCGATCGATCCTGAGGTCCTTGACCAAGGCGGGCAATTTCGCCGGGGGGTACACCTTGAAGCCGTTGACCAGCTTGCCGTGAAGGTAGTGGTTGTCGTCGATGAACGCCCGCGGATCGAATGATCGAGTGGTCGACAACAGCGTGGATAATCGCGCGCCGGCATCGCCTGCACCGTAAATGGCAACGCGCGCGACGGTTGGCTGGATGTAGCTCGTCAGCAGGTAATAACGGACGACGAAGCGCGATCCGGCCACGTACAGGAACGCGACGCAGCAATAAATCGTCACCACGCTCCAAGACAGCGACGGGATCTTCAGTGCAAGGCCGACGATGCCGAGCAACGCACCACTCAGTAAGACGGCGAATGCCACGGCAAACACGGCCTTGTGCCCGAGGAACCGGATGACGGCCCTGTACAGGCCCAGGCGAATGAAAATCGGTAGGCTTATCACCACCACCGCGACGTACGCCGGCCAGTCACCGGTATTCGATGCCGGGGTGCCGTCTCTGAGACTGATTGCCGCCCACAGCGAGCCGGGGATCATCACGGCGTCAGCACAAAGAGTGATCAGTCGCTTGAGGGGCCGGGGCAATTCCACAATTCTGCGTGAGTAATCGGCAATTTTTACAAAGGTCTCAGAGTCCAATTCGAGCCTCCCTTGGCACACGCTTAACGGCAGCGCAACCCCGCACACGCAATATGTTGGCTGAATGCACCCATTATTGACTTATTTCACCCAAGTTTATCCGCAAAAGTCAGACCGTGATCACAAAAATCAAATCTTTACGATCACTTAATCTAATGCGACTAACGTGCCAACGGCATTGTGGTTTACCGCTATAGAAGAAATTAAGAAGCGCGCGCCTTTAAGTCAATTTGTTGAACCATGCCGACCAAATCGGCGGCACATGGTGGCGATCCGTGCCGGCGCTTCATATATCCCGAATAATCCGGCTTGCTCCCAAACCCCAAGTCCACAGCGAGCAACATGATGCGCGTCATCATAATTGATGACGGTGAATTTCCATGTTGTGCCATCATAAAGGTCACCGCCGAGAGCGCGTAACGTATGCGGCGATGCAATGCCCAGCGATGTTGACCTAGCGGATTGAACGGCCAGGATAATTTTCGCTTCCGCAACCATGGCATTAGATCAGGACGATTGTGTGCGCACTGCCCGTGCTTTCCTCCTGAGGCAAGCCATACCAGTTCCATGGGGCATTGTTTACGAACCTTGAGGGTCACAGACGTACTGCGATGAACGAACCGAAGGTTACCGTAATTATCCCCACCCGCGAACGTCGAGAGACTCTCGAGAAGTCCTTGCTGACGGTAACGAGTCAAAATTACGACAATCTGCAGATCATTGTGAGCGATAACTTCAGCCACGATCGGACCGAGGAGTTTGTTCGTAGCGTGAAGGACGAGCGACTGAGGTACTTGAATACCGGTGCGCGAATCAGCATGTCGGCGAATTGGGAATTCGCGTTATCACACGTTCATGCGGGGTGGGTCACGATAATCGGCGACGATGACGGTCTTCTTCCAGAATCGCTTCGCCGACTGGCCAATATCATTCAGGCCACCGATGCAAGGGCGATTAGATCAAATGTTTGCTCGTACGCATGGCCATCGATGACTGACAAACACTCCGGCCGCCTTGGCATACCGCTTCAGTCCGGACAGGAATTGCGGGATTCGCGTGAGTGGCTACGAAGAGTTGTCGCCGGCCGGGCCGGATATCCGCAACTGCCCATGCTCTATAATGGCGGCTACGTTGAAGCATCCGTACTTAATGAGATAACACGCCGCACCGGCCGCATGTACCGATCATGTGTGCCGGACGTATACTCGGCGGTTTCGATAGCAAGCATCGTCGATAAATACATATTCATACGAGAGCCGCTGGCGATAAATGGGGCTTCCCGGCACAGCACCGGGACATCGTATTTTTCGACACAACAGGACGCAATCGCGTCGCCGGCACGAATCTTTGCAAGCGAGGGCAACATGCCGTTTCATGAAGCCATACCATTGTGTCGCGATGGAACCTATCCTCCATCCATGCAAGCTCTTGTTTACGAATCATTCCTGCAGTCAACCGGTCTAAGATCGGAATCAGAGGAAAGTCCGCCGGAAATGATGCTGGTCATCATCCTCGCCAGCGCGGAAAGCCACGAAACATCCATTCAAGAATGGGCAGTACTTTTCGCCGAGAAGCATCGTCTGGATCTTGCATCGGTCAGGAGAAAAGCCCGAATTGCCAAGATCGGGATCCGGATAAAATCCACCTTCCTGCAGTTCGGCACGATACTCAATACCTTCAGCCTTGGTTCCAGGAGTTTCCCGATTCGAGATGTCTACGAGGCTAGCATCGTTGCGGGTGCCGTTCGCGCCATCGGAATTGGTCGGGCAGCAAATGTTCGCCGGTTGCTGGCAAAATCATTGACTCGAGATGATATTTTAGCCCCACACGGGAATCACCGTAAGACTGAAGGATGACGATTGAGGGTACTGGTTCTTGAACCGCATGCGATAGGTCATCACGCCAGCTATTTGCGTTGGCTGGTGCAGGCAACAGAGCGCAAGGCGTGGAATGTAGTGCTCGCCACCACCACCGAGGCGCTCTCTCATCCGGCTTTAAGGACGATTTCCGCCGAATTCGACCACGTTGATATCCACCACATCAAAGATGCTCCGCCGCCGTCAACCGGGCATCCTTTACGATTGTTTCGGCGAGAGGTCGCTTATCGGGACATCTTCCGGGGTGCGCTGAGTGAGGTGCATTCCAAAACTCCGGTCGATGCAATCATTTTGCCCTACGTCGATTATTGCTTCTACGCGCTTGCTATATTGGGTACGCCGTTTTACGGAATACCTTGGTCTGGAATATCGATGCGCCTAGCTCGTCCGCGCAGTGCCGGACCTGCCGATCCACGGATGAATTGGAAGTGGCGCATGGCCAGGCGCATATTGGGACAGCCGAGTCTGAGAGCGCTGTTCGTCATAAACCCCTCGATACAAGATCTGCCCTCTAGTTGGCATCTGCGTGGGACGCCTATGAAACTTCGCTATCTACCGGATCCGGCGGAATTCAATGTCCCCGGATCACGAGAGGAAGCGAGAACGTCTTTCAAAATTTCAAGCTCTAACATTGCCGTTCTGGTTTTTGGCGCAATTGATGAACGGAAGGGAATTGATGCACTGGTGACAGCTATTACTGTCGAAGCGGATCTCGCAAATTACGTTGTTATTTTGGCAGGTCAGCAATGCCCCGTCATGCAGTCCAAAATGCGCACCGCACCATATTCTCAGCTTCATTTGCAGAATCGTCTAATTGTGCTCGATCGCTTCGTCAGCTTTGCAGAGCAAAACGCTCTTTTGGCTGCTGCCGACGTCATGTGGGTGGGATATTTGAACCACATTTACATGAGCGGAGTGATGGTGCTTGCCGGCAGGGCTGGACTTCCGTTGGTCGGCACGAAAGATGGTGAGATCGGCCGGCTCATAACCGAGCACGGGATCGGCGTGGTTGCAGTGATCGAGCAGCCCGGGGACGTAGCGCAGGCGCTACGCAACTTATGTGACGCTCGGAGAAGAATAACAATGGGGCAAAGAGCGCAAATGGCCTTTGCAGAACATACACCCGAGAACTTCGGAACCAGTGTTTTGTCCGCATTCGACGCTTGAGGAACGCCTATTAAATTCTGTGCGGCACCTTGCTAATTAATTAGAGCAAGACCAAAGGAAGATTTAATCGATGAATCAAGTCCGGTTTTTGGTAAGATGCAAGTGGGAAGGGATTGCGATGTTCCCCGCGGCTGTACAGTGTGGATGACGGATAACCTTTGTATCCTTGAAATGTGCCGCGATTGGTACTTGCCTGAACTCAAAGAACGCACTTTGAGAGCAACATTTCAAATGAGAAGTCGCAATAGAAAAAATGTGCGGAATTCTTGGTTGGTCAGGTCCAGGTTTGCAGCCGTTCACTCCGGAAACATTCGAAGCTGCCTTGACGTCGATTCGACATCGAGGCCCGGACGATCATGGTATTTGGTCGTCCGATGGTGTTGTTCTCGGTCATCGAAGACTTTCCATCATCGACTTGACCTCCGCGGGTCATCAACCGATGCGATCTGCGAGCGGCCGGAGCCGGATTGTCTACAACGGCGAGATATATAATTATATTGAATTGCGCGACGAATTGCGGCGAACCGGAGTCGGAACCATCGGGGGCTCTGACACAGGTGTTTTGCTTGAACTCATTGAAGCATCGGGGGCCGCCGCATTGCCGCGGCTCAACGGCATGTGGTCGTTCGCCGTATGGAACGAACAGAGACGACAACTGTTCCTATGCAGAGACCGCTTCGGCGTAAAGCCCCTATATTATCGATTGGAAAGGGATGGCATAGCATTCGCGTCCGAACCCAAGGCGCTCCTCGGTCTCTTCCCTCAAAATCGCCGGATATCACAGAAGACGCTGCTGGATTTTCTGGCATTCAATCAGTTATTTGTTGGGAACGAGTCGTTTTACGAAGGCATTCACATTTTGCCGCCGGCGCATTACGCCGTATATGAAGCCGCGACTAACAGACTGAAAATTACGCGATTCTGGGACTATCCGGCGGATTCGGACGCAGCGATCAACGCGGATCGGGCAGTCGCCGAGTTCCAGGTATTATTCGACGAAGCCGTGCGCATTCGCCTGCGGAGCGATGTGCCTTTGGGCATTACGCTGAGCGGCGGGCTCGATTCCAGCGCAATTTTGGCATCTGCAGCCAAACAAGCACCGAATCCTCCCCGCTGTTTTACGTCCGTGTACACGGACAACGCAGTCGGAGAGTTCAAGTGGGCGGAACTCGCCTCATCAGCCACCCACGCTGCCTTGGAGCAATCACTTGCCGCCCAAGAGGATTGGATCAAAGTACTTGACGACGTCGTGTGGTACATGGACGGTCCTGGGTATTCCCCCGCGGTATATCCTCTTTGGTGCCTGATGCAGGTTGCGCGCACTGCCGAAGTTCCGGTGCTACTCGAAGGTCAGGGTGCGGACGAGGCGCTCGGAGGGTATCCTCAATATTCAGTATTGGAGCTCCTCGACTATTTGAGCGGCTCGGGGGAAGCGATTGGCCCGCGGGCCCTTATTTCTCGATTGGCCGGGATGCGCGGCACATTTTCCACACAATGGTCCTTTGCATGGCTAGCGAGGGAGGTTTCGCCAAGATTGCTGAGTTGGCATCGCTCGCGCGTCGGATTTCAGTCGTTGCTAAGACCCGGCAAACGGGTAGCTGAAAGCCGGATCACATCCTCTTCGGGATCCAATGACCGCGTTCGTCGGCGATTGCTGGATGATCATGGCCGCGATATCCTGCCGGGATTGCTCCATTATGGAGATGCCATCAGCATGGCCCATTCGATAGAATCACGGAATCCGTTCCTGGATTACCGTTTGGTGGAATGGATGTTCCGGCTGCCGACGCAGTTCAAATTGAGAGATGGGAAAACCAAATGGGTGCTGCGCGAGTATCTACGTTCCAACGGAATGCGCGCCATCGGCGACCGAAAAGACAAGAGGGGCTATCCAACACCCACAGGAGCATGGCTGGCCTCGGAACAAGGCAGGGAGCTCGAAACCAGTCTGGTCGATAGACCCAGCATACTGCACGAATGGATCGAGCCGAAAAAGCTAAGCAATCTGTTCGAATTGCATCGAGGCGGAGCCTTGGCCGCAGAGCACCATTTGTACAAGCTGCTCTCCACGCAAATGTGGATTTCCCGATGCATCGATGCTAAGTGAAGCCGCGTAATTCAACGGAGCGGGTGGAACGGGTGACAAGCCTCGAGCCTGCGCGTCACCGCTCAACCAACCCGCTCGCAGTGAGGCAGCCGCAGAACCTCTCGCGCCAGTGTGCATGGCTGTTTGCCATTGCCATGTTTGGTTACCCGATAATGGGCAATATCATTTCGGTGATGCAGATTGATAGCCGGGCGCTCTCAATACCGTTCCGAATTGCCGTCGGCCTGTTTAGCGCATGGATCATTCTTATCTCCGGGCGGCTGCGCCTCGGTGGCTGGCGAAAACTGATGATATTGATCTGGTTCCTTTATGTCTTGCGCCTGCTCTACGACTTGCTTTTCCCGGATTTGGAGGGTGCCAGCTACGCCCTGCAGTTTTTCATCGCCGCTTCCGTGCTGCCGGCTATAGCGCTGATGAAGGCCCGGGCGTTTCACCAACGTAGATTTGCGCTTGTCAGTTTCCTTGTTGCCAGTGCCGGGGCGTTGAGTAGTCTGCTTGCTACTGTATTCGGGGGCGCGGACATCCAAGAGGGAGCCCTTCAATCCGGAAGGCTGTCGCTCTCTGCATTGGATCCCGCATCACTAGGATACTTGGCGACGAACGCCATCTTATGCGGTTTCATTCTATGGCGCGGCGCGGGCGTCCGCACCAAATTATGTCTGGGAATCCTGTTCTTTCCCTTGTTTTGGTGTTTGATTTTGACTGGATCGAAGGGCCCGGCACTGGCTCTCGTGCTGTGCATGGGCATCTGGGGTTTTCGCACCAGACAATTGTGGAAATTGCTGCTTCTGTCAATACCCGTGCTCGTGTTCGTGGTGGCATCCGAGGGGAGTCCGCTGGCGGCAAGATTGTCGGGCTCGGCGGACGATGAATCCACGCTCGACCGCATCGTGCTGCTGAACGACAGCTTCACGCAAATTGAGGGATCACCCATCATCGGCAGCGCATTTGTTGAACTGAAATCCGGCTTTTACCCGCACAATGTATTTGTCGAGGCAGCCTTGGCGATGGGGATCCCCGGGGCATTGTTGTTCATGGCGTTGATGACATTCGGTGCGTGGAAGGCTTGGAGATCACTCGGAACTGACGAAGCTCTTCTTGGTTTGCTTTTTTTTGCAGGCTTGTTTGCCGCAACCATTTCAGGTGCACTTTTCGGCGCTATTACCCTGTGGATACCTATTGCGATGTTGTCCGGCTCACCCAGAGCACAGCGGGGTGCTCGCGGACGAACCTCTCGGATGGAAATTGCGGCTGCGCTGCCGGGTCGAGTTCCAATTAATTCGGGGGAAGCATGAAAGAAGTGATGGTAAGTAAATATTTGAACGTTAATTATGAAGACTACTATGCAGATGGAGACTCGGAGTGGCGATGGCTGGGCGCATTGGGCAAAGCTGAAAACATACAATTGCTTTGCCGCAATATTCCCCGCAAGACGGTCATCGAAATCGGCGCTGGCGAGGGGTCGATACTCAAGCGCCTTTCCGACGCGGGTTTCGGCGAAAAACTCTGGGCGCTCGAGATTTCGCCCTCCGGCGTGGAAGTGATTCGATCGAAGAACATCCCCAACTTGGTGGAGTGCAACGTTTTCGATGGCTACCAAGTACCCTACCCGGATGGAGCGTTCGATCTTGCAATATTGAGCCACGTCGTGGAGCACGTAGAGCACCCGCGCCTGCTGCTCTATGAAGCTGCTCGAGTCGCCCGATACGTATTTGTCGAAGTGCCGCTGGAGGACAATGTCGGTCTGCCGATGAACTTCGCCTTCGATTCGGTAGGCCATATCAATGCCTACTCTCCGAAGTCCATTAGAAGACTGATTCAATCGTGCAACCTGAAAATCCTTCAACAAATAACGAGAGGTCCCCCCAGAGGAATCTATACGTTCAAGAGAGGCCGTAGAGGGCTGGTTAATTATTATATCAAGGCTTCACTATTGAAAGTCTGGCCCGGCCTGGCGACGAAATTATTCACGTATCACGCGGCGATAATTTGCACACGCGGCTAGATATGGCGCACCAGCGCTCCCGCTATACCAGGTCGAAATCAGCAATACCGACTCAATAACGTATCCTACAAATATGCGCGATTCCCGCCTGAAACGCCCGCTGAATCGTCTCAAGTTGACCCCGATCGGTGTCGCTGCCAACATTCCTATACGGGTATTTCGCGCCCTTGGTGAGTCTGGTCCGAGACTAGGCAAGATTCTGGCGTGGGGGTTCCAGTCCCGCGAAGACACCAACTTCACATACAATCTGACGGACGATAATCTCTTCTATTTGGCGCACACAATTGCCGTCGTAACAGGCGCCGACATCCAGACTGTTCGGACGTACATCAGGGAGGCGGAGAGCGACGATACGCTCAAACAGACGGTAATTACGGCGCTACAGAACTCCCGATTCAGGTTTGTCAGCGATGCGCGTTGTGAATTTGGCCGTAGGCTTGGCTGGTATGCGTTCGTCCGCATACTGAAACCGCAAATAGTGGTGGAGACCGGCGTGGATAAGGGACTTGGAGCGATTCTGCTGTGCGCAGCGTTGATGAAGAATCGTAGTGAAGGCGTTGACGGAAGGTACTACGGTACGGATATTAATCCGGAAGCTGGTTGGCTTTTGCGACGCCCCTACTCGGAGCTTGGTGAGATATTGGTCGGAGACTCGATACAAAGTTTGCTCAAGTTCCCGGGCCGGATAGATTTATTTATCAATGACAGCGAGCATTCCGCCGAATACGAGTATCGAGAATATCAAACGGTCGCTCCAAAGCTGACAGAACGGGCAGTCGTACTCGGCGACAACGCACATGTGACAGCCATGCTGGCAAAATTTGCGTCGGAAAGCGGAATGAAGTTTCTGTATTTTCAAGAAATGTCGCGAGATCACTGGTATCCGGGTGCCGGAATTGGCATCGCGTTCAAAGTAGCTAGCGGCGATTCCAGGATGCACCTTGAGGCACGCCCTTAACCGCTGCGAAATCCATACCAGCGGGGTTGTCAAACTCCTCTGCGGCCCCAGCGTCAACATCACTTACGGCTGATCCAACTCGCTTCTTAAATCGCCCCGAATTTCGAGTGGGTTACAGAACGATTTTCCTCGTATAATGCCATTAACTTTTAAG
>Ga0182012_10000407_pt1 | contig 48622 bp, 37 predicted proteins | sample 612S2SmetaG_FD_120486 | JGI IMG/M metagenome (GOLD analysis project Ga0182012, IMG submission 120486) | Permafrost microbial communities from Stordalen Mire, Sweden - 612S2S metaG | ecosystem: Environmental > Terrestrial > Soil > Wetlands > Permafrost | place: Sweden: Stordalen | collected... | reverse complement strand
TGGGTGCCGGGGCGGAGCGCGTCTCCCGATTCCGAAAAATGAAACAAGGCTCCGGGGCCGGTGATGCGAATGTGCCAGGCTTGGCGAGCCGGGTCGTTTCGCTGGCGGTCGGGATTGTGGTTTTGACAGGGCAGGTGTGAATCTCAATCCATTCCGCCAGCATGAAGCAGGAGAGAATGCCGATGCCAAACTGGGAGATGGGGGTGCTGACCAATCCCTGCCGCCGCATCAGTTGCCGTTCAGCATCGAACTCCGGCGATTTATAGTAACTGCGGCCCAGGGCGGAAAGGTAGCGTTGGATTTGGTCCAGCGTCATGCCGGTGCCAAGGTCAGACACCCGCAGCCACTCGCGCTGGCTCGCCGCGTCCCGGCCCCAATCCAGCGTGATTTTGGGTTGTTCCCGCTCGGTTTTGGTCCAAGCCTCCACGGGCACGGGCAATTCGTGGCCACGACCCGCATCCTCCAACTTCTGCTTGAGTTGTTGGCGCATATCCCGGAGTTGGACGGCGTCCAGCGCATTTTGCAACAGTTCGCGGATGCACAACTCGGGATTGCCGTAAAGGGCGGTGCCCATGAGCAACTCGGTGACTTCGTGCGCTTGAAGCTGAAATTCAACGTCGTGATAAACGTAGCCACGCGGCTTCACCACCGCTTGGACCGATTCCGGCAGGCGCAGCCAGGCCCGGCCTTGCGCTTGAAAAACCCGATCCAACTCCCGGCGGACCCCCTGGATTTCGGTTTCGATGGTCCGGCAAAACTGGCGGATGGTTTTTTCCACGGCGGGGTGGGGGCAATCCGAGGCGATATACGACAGTATATTGCCCTCCGCTGCGTTCCATTCCCAGCGGTCCACCGCCAAATGTTTCATCCATTCCCCCTGGGTGAACGTTTGTGCCCGGTCCCATTTTTGGATGCCCAGCGGGGCAAAACCCTCGATGCCCAACTGGTGAAACAAAATGCGCGGCGTGCGCGAGGCATCGAAATCACAGAGGTCGGCCAGGCGCAGCAACAGCACGGGCAGCACGATGTTGGTCGTTCCCGCCCCGCCGTTAAACCTCCAATACTGGGCGGAGTCTTTGTCCGCAACCTGCCGGCGGCGCGCCAGCCAGTCAACGGATTCATTGTGACTGGCGGCCAGTTCGGCAATCAAACAAATGGCCGCCTCTTCGGCGCAGAGAAATTCATAGAGCTTTTTCAAGGCGCTGGTTTGGCCCAAGGCTCTCAGATGGCGTCCCACCCGGCCGTCTTCCCCGCTGCTGGCGTGGGTGGCGCGCAGATAATCCGCCCGGAGAAATCCTTCGATCCAGGCCGCGCGCCGCTGTTCTTCCCGCCCGGGGCTGCGGCGGCATTTGTCCAGCAGATTCAGCAAATCCGCATGGCGCTCGGAGGCGAAGCGGTGAAAGCGGGCGTGTTCGGAAGACGTTGGATCTTCAAGCAAGGCCTCCCAGCCCGGCTCGGGAACCATGCCCAGGTCGTGGACATACGCCAGTATAATGCACAAAGCGCACCCCACCGGCCCGAGTTCATTCAATCCCTCGTCAGTGACGAATTGCTCCATCCAGTAAAGCACGTTGCGGAGGTGGGTGTCGTCGTGGAGCGTGAACGTGGGCAACGCTTTGCCAACCAGTTTGGCCAGCTCGGTGGAATCTTGGACGATGTCTTTAACCGCCGATTGGAGATTGAGGTTGCCGCTGCGCTCCACTTCCTTCCAGAAAAGGGAATCTGTGTAGGCCCATTGAGATGCGCGTGGTTCCATTAAAGGTTTAGCAGTTGGTTTTGGCCGCCTTCACCGGTTTCATGATACGGATGTAAACGGAATCATCTTCGAATCGCAAGCAAATTGGGGGAAAGCGGGGGCAACCGGGGGCATCCCGAGGTGGTTGGGTTTAATCGGAGAGGTGGTTTTGGCCTTGCAGGCCGGGGATGGGTTTCAGGGGGCGGTTGACCCGGGCCTTCAGCCCGGGCTGTCACCTGCCGGGCTTGCAGCCCTGGAAGCCATCAAACCGAGACTCCTTACGTGTCGCCTACGCACATTGATGGCGGGGGCGGGCTGTGTGGGTGGGATAAATTTCAGCCGTCCCGGTCGGGACTTGGGGCTTGCCAAGCGTTCCCTGGCGTTGAAACGCCAGGCTATTCTCGGGTTGTCCCTGCCGGGACAAAGTTGCGGCGCAATAGGTCCGCCCTCATCCTGGGCTTCTCCGCTGGCGCCACGGCGCGACAAGCCGGGGAGAAGGGGAAGGGTTCGGCCGACTCGGGTGCTGGCGGGGGTTGCAGTAGTCGGGCCATGGTTTCGGGTGTCGGAAGCGCCGTCGCCGCTCCGCTTTCCCGGCGCACTCCATGAGCGGCAGCGCCCTCATACACGTCAAGGTTCAGGGGCAGGCGAAGGTGTTTTTGGGGCCGCACCCTTTTGGGGGAGGGCTCCCCCCACTTTTGGGGGGCCAATTTTGTTCACAGAACCGGGTTGATTAATCCGGTTCCATCCGCTAAACATTGGCGCAGAGCAATTTAAGCTCACACAATTTACAATTTGAATCGTTCTTGGGATTCAACGTCCACCAGTATGCCGTTTAGGTGAACCCGTTTGATTGGTCATTGCAAACTATGTCCGCTGAAGCACCGCCACCGTCCGCGTCCGCGCCGGCCGCCGGGTTGAGTCCGGCTGAAGCCGCGCTGCGGGAAAGCCAGTCGCGCCTGGGCCTGGTCCTCCAAGCCGCACAGGCGGGCTTGTGGGATTGGAACCTGGTCACCCAGGAATGTCATTATTCGCCGGAGTGGAAAGGCCAGCTCGGCCTGGCCGGGGCCGCGTTAAGCCCGGCGGTGTCGGAATGGGAAGGCCGGTTGCATCCGGAAGATCATGAGCGGGTGATGACGGCGGTGACGGCCGCCCTGGCCGGCCCGGCGGAGGATCTGGACCTTGAATATCGGCTGCGGCACAAGGACCAAGCCTACCGGTGGATGCAGGCGCACTGCCGGATTTTGCGGGACGCGGGCCGGGCGGTCCGGCTGACGGGCTGCCACCTGGACATCACGGAGCGCAAATCCCTCGAGGTCCAGTTTCAGCAGGCGCAAAAATGGGAGGCCATGGGCCGGTTGGGCGGCGGGGTGGCGCATGATTTCAACAATCTCCTGACCATCATTCTGGGGTATAGCGACATTCTCCTGACGGCGGCGGACTTTGACGAGGTGACGCGGGATTACCTGATGGAAGTCAAAAAGGCCGGGGAACGCGCCTCCTCGCTGACGCGGCAGTTGCTTACGTTCAGCCGCAAACAGCCGCTCGAGCCGGTGCCGCTGAATCTGAACCAGGTGGTGGGCGACTTTGAGAAAATGCTCAAGCGGCTCCTGGGCGCGGATGTGGAGCTGAGCACGGTCCTGGCCCCGGAACTGGGGATGGTGGACGCGGATCCGGGCCAGTTGGAACAGGTGCTGATGAACCTGGCCATCAATGCGCGGGACGCCATGCCGCAGGGCGGCAAACTCAGCATTGAAACCGCCGGGGTGACCCTGGGCGAAGCCTATTGCCGCAAATATCCGGGGGTTAAACCCGGCCGTTACATCCTCCTGGCGGTGAGCGACACGGGCTACGGCCTGGATGAAGCGGCCCAAGCCCGGTTGTTTGAACCGTTCATCAACACCCGGGAGGAGGGCGGGGAGCCCGCGCTGGGCCTGGCGATGGTGTTCGGGTTCATCAAACAGAGTGGCGGGCACATTGCCATCCTGAGCGAGCCGGGGCAGGGGACAACGTATAAAATTCATCTTCCCGAGACCGAGGCGCCGCCCGACACGGCCACCGGTGACCGCGGCCTGCCCACCGGTTCGGAAACGATTCTGCTGGTGGAGGACGACGATAATTTACGCCGGCTGACGCGGCAAATCCTGCAAGGCCGGGGTTATACGGTGTTGGACGCCGACCGGGGCGAAGCCGCCCTGGCGGTGGCGCAACAATATCCCGGCCCCATTCACCTGCTGGTTTCCGATGTGGTGATGCCGGGCATGAACGGCCACCGGCTGGCCGGGGATGTGACCGCGCTGCATCCGGCGATCAAGACGCTGTTTATTTCCGGCTACGCCGATGAGACGCTCTCGCGTTACGGCGTGCTGGCCTCGCAAACGGGCTTTCTGCCCAAACCCTTCACCATCGAGACGCTGCCGGTAAAAGTCCGCCAGGTGCTGGATCAAGCTTGAACCCGAAATCCGAAATAAAAACGGCCAGGCGGCAGCAATCTCCCGGGCATAAACGCTTTGCAAAAATCGCACCAGACCCTGCGGGTATGGCGGCGATTTTTGCAAAGCGTTTCGGCGCCCACCTCTGGACGCATCCGGGCCGTTTTTATTTCGGATTTCGGGTTGAATTTTTGAACGTTTTTCAGATAATTTGTCCAAAATCACAACGTGACGGGTTGAATGGTTGGTTGATGCCATGATTAAAGCAGCGAATTTGACGAAAACATTCGGGACGAAACGGGCGGTGGACGGAGTGTCGTTCACCGTCGAGCGCGGGGAAGTGCTCGGGTTTCTGGGGCCCAACGGGGCCGGGAAATCCACCACCATGCGGATGATCACGGGCTTCATTCCGCCCACCAGCGGCACCGTGACGGTGGGGGGCTTTGACATGCTGGAAAAGCCCATTCCCGCGAAGCAACTCATCGGCTACCTGCCCGAAAACGCCCCGGCCTACACGGACATGACGGTTTATGGTTTCCTGGACTTCGCGGCCGCCATGCGCGGCCTGCGCGGCGACGCCAAAAAGTCCGCCATTCAGCGCGCCGTTTCGCTGTGCTTCCTCCAATCCGTCCTGCACCAAAATGTGGACACGCTTTCCAAGGGCTACCGGCACCGCACCTGTTTTGCCCAGTCCATCATCCACGACCCCGAGGTTTTGATCCTGGATGAACCGACGGATGGTTTGGATCCCAACCAGAAGCACGAGATTCGCCAGCTCATCCGCCAGATGGGCGGCAAAAAGGCCATTATCTTTTCGACGCACATCCTCGAGGAAGTGGATGCCGTTTGCACCCGGGCGATCATCATTGACCGCGGCGTCATCGTGGCCAACGGCACCCCGCAGGAATTGCGGCAGAAATCCGAATTCGCCGGGGCGGTGACGCTGCGCCTCAAGGGCGTCAGCGCCGGGGAAGTGTCCGCCCGCCTGCAACCGGTGCCCGGCGTCGGCAAAATTGTGGTCTTGGAATCCGGCCCCGGCGGCGTCACCGTGCGGGCCTTCGCCAAACCGGGCGGAGTCAACGGCGCGCTGGCCGCGGCCATCGGCGAGGCGGTCAAAGGCTGGCCGCTCGAACAATTGCGCACCGAGGAGGGCCGCCTCGACGAAGTCTTCCGCAGCATCACCCTGCCGGACACCGGCAAGGAGGCAAAACTATGAACGCCTGGGGCAATGTCCAAACCATCACCAAACGCGAACTCGGGGCGTATTTTTCCTCGCCGGTCGCGTATGTGTTTATCGTCATCTTCCTGCTCTTGAACGGATTTTTCACCTTCATGGTGGGCGGTTTTTTTGAACGGGGCGAAGCCGCGCTGGCGGGTTCCTTCTTTCTCTGGCACCCGTGGTTTTACCTGTTCCTCGTCCCGGCGGTGGGCATGCGGTTGTGGGCGGATGAGCGCCGCGTGGGCACGCTGGAACTGTTACTGACGCTGCCCATTGCACCGTGGGAGGCCATTGTGGGCAAATTCATCGCCTCCTGGCTTTTCCTCGGGCTGGCCCTGGTGTTGACCTTTCCCGTGGTGTTCACCGTCAATTATCTGGGCAGCCCGGATAACGGGGTGATCTTGGCCGCTTACGTGGGCAGTTGGCTCATGGCGGGGGCGTATCTGGCGGTGAGTTGCATCACCTCGGCCCTCACCCGCAGTCAGGTCGTCAGTTTCATCATTTCCGTGGTGGCCTGCCTGTTCCTGATTCTGGCCGGGTTTCCGCCGGTCATCAATCTGCTGCCCAACCTGTCCCCCCACTGGCAATGGCTGGTGGAAGTCGTCACTTCGTTCAGCGTCATCACCCACTTCGAGGGTTTTCAAAAGGGCGTGCTGGATTCGCGCGACATTCTTTTTTTCCTTTCGGTGATCGTCTTCTCGCTGTTCACGACGAGCGTGATTTTGCGGACGCACCGCACCACCTGAACGGAGTTTCACGATGCAAAAAAAGTCCCTCGCCACCCTGTTCTATTCCTCGGCCGGCATCCTGGTGATGCTCGCCATCATCATTGCCGTCAATGTCATTTTCAGCGTCAAGCCCGCCCGCGTGGATCTGACCCGCGAAAAAGCCTACACCCTTTCGGCGGGCACCAAGGCGGTCTTGAAGAAGCTGGACACGCCGGTGACCATCCGTTTCTATTGCACCCAGGGCGAAACCGCCACACCGGAGACCGTCGCGCTCAAGAGCTACGCGCGCACCGTCGAGGATCTCCTCCAGGAATATGGGCAGATCGCGGGCAAAAACCTGGTGGTGGAGAAGTATGACCCGGAGCCGGATTCGGACGCCGAAGATTCCGCGCGGCTCGATGGTTTGGAACCCCAGACGCTGCCGGGCAATGACGAATTTTATCTGGGCCTGTCGGTCGGGCTGGCGGATCAGCGCGTGGCCATCCCCTTCCTCGATCCCAGCCGCGAGCGCCAGTTGGAATACGATCTCACCCGGGCCATTGCGCAGGTGTTTGCGCCGGAAAAACCGACCGTGGGGGTGATGAGCGCCCTCCCGGTGTTTGGCGCGCCGGTCAATCCCATGATGGCCGAGTCCGGCCAGAGCGGGCCGCCGGCGTGGACGCTGATTGATGAATTGAAGGACGATTTCAACCTCAAACACATCGAGCTGACGGCGGATAAAATTGATGATGATGTCAAAGTGTTGCTTCTCATTCATCCCAAGGACATTTCCGATCAGGCCCAATACGCCATTGACCAGTTCATCCTGCGCGGCGGCAAGGTGATCGCCCTGTTGGACGCGCAATCCATCGTGGACAGCCGCCAGCAGCAGCAGCAGCAGAACCCCATGATGGGCGGCGGCCCGACGCCGGCGTCCTCGACGCTGGATAAACTGCTCCCCGCCTGGGGCCTGGCCTTCGACACCGGCAAGGTCGTCGCCGACCTCGACTTCAAACTCCAGTTGAACGGTCCCAACGGCCAGCCGAGCGATGCCCCCGCCTTTCTCGGCCTCAATGCCGATGGCATCAACCGCGATGACATCGCCACCGGCCCGCTGGATACGGTCTGGCTGCCCTTGAGCGGGGCCTTCACCGGCGTGCCGGCGACCGGGCTTACGGAAACCGTCCTGCTGCACAGTTCCACCCAGGCCGAACTGGTGGATGCCATGGCCGCCAGCATGGGCGGTGAAAGCCTCATGGATAATTTCAAACCCACGGGTGTGAGTTACGCGCTGGCCGTGCGGTTGACCGGTAAGTTCAAGACCGCCTTCCCCAACGGCAAACCGGCGGACGCGAAGGATGAATCCGCCACCAACACCCCGGCCAAAGACGACGGCTTGAAGGAATCGAAGCTGGACACTTCCGTGGTGTTGATCGGCGACTCGGACTTTGCCGCCGATGATTTTTCCATGCGCAAGGTGGACAGCCCCTTCGGCGCCATGGCCACGCCGTTGAACGGCAACCTCAACCTGGTGCAAAACCTCGTCGAACAAATGGCCGGCGACAGCAGCCTGATTGAGATTCGCAGCCGCGCCACCACCCACCATCCCTTCACGCGCATCGAGCAGATGGAGGCCGCCGCCGAGGCGCAGGGCGAGGCGCGGATCACCGAATTACAGTCGAGCCTCAACGACACCCAGCAGCGCCTGGATGAACTCCAGCAACAGAAAAAGGATCCCGACCAGCGCTACATCCTCTCGCCCGAGCAGCGCGCCGAGTTGGAAAAATTCCGCAAGCAGCAGGCGGAGGTCAGCCGCGAACTCAAGCAGGCCCGGAAGGATTTGCGCAAGGAAGTCGTCTCGCTCGAGACGCACATCAAGTGGCTCAACATTCTGGCGGTGCCCCTGGCGGTCACACTGACCGGCATCGCGATTGCCGTCATCAAACGGAAAAAGACTTCAGCGAAATGAACCGCAAACAATTCCTCCTCCTGGTCGTCCTGGTCCTGATTCTGGGTGGCGCCGGGTTATACATTCACCAGAGCGGCAACCGTTCCTGGGAAAGCTCGGCGTCCGCGCTGGGCGGCAAACTCCTGCCCAACCTGCCCGTCAATGACATCACCCAAATCACCCTTAAGGCGGGCACGAATGAATTGCATCTGGTCCGGTCGGACAACCTCTGGCGTGTGCGCGAACGGGGCAACTATCCCGCGAACTTTTCCCAGATCAGCGAATGGCTGATCAAGCTGGCCGACCTGAAAATCGCCCAGAGTCAGGAAGTCGGCCCCTCCCAACTCGGCCGCTTCGCCCTGTTGCCGCCGGGCCCCGCCACCAACACCGCCACGCTCGTGGAATTCGCCGATGCCACCGGCAAGGTCGTGGATTCGCTGCGGCTGGGCAAAAAACATTTCAAGAAACCCACCAGCCCCCAACCCGCCGGGATGGGCGATGAAGGCTGGCCCGACGGCCGCTACGTCATGGTGGGCAACGCCACCGGGGTTTTGGATGTCATTGCCGACCCGCTCGAAAACGCCGAACCCAAACCCGACCAGTGGTTGAACAAGGATTTCCTGAACGTGGAAAAGCCCGGGACCATCGCCGTGGAATTCCCCGAGCCCACCAATTCCTGGCAACTCACCCGCCCGACGGAAACCAACGACTGGCAGTTAACCGGCGCGGGGCCGAAGGAAAAAACTGATCCCGACAAAATCTCCGGCGTGACCAGTCCGCTCAGTTCCGCGAGCTTCAGCGACGTGCTGCCCCCGGACATCCGGCCCGAAGCCGCCGGGCTGACCAATGTCACCCGGCTGACCGTGACCACCCTGGACGGCTTCACCTACACCGCGCAGATCGGCGCCAAACAAAGCGAAAATTATCCCGTCGCCTTCACCATCACGGCGAATCTCCCGGCGGTCACCGCCCCCGCGACCGGAACGAACGCCGTGGACCAGGCCAAAGCCCGGCTGAAGACCCTCACGGATAAACTCGCCCGCGAGCAGCAATACCAGCACTGGACCTACCTGGTGCCAACGTATATTCTCGACCCGCTGCTCAAGCCCCGCAATGAACTGCTGCCGGCCGAAACCAATGCTCCGACCGCGCCGGTGACGCCGCCAGACGGGAAATAACCTTCCTTTAGCCGCCCATCCGCTTCACCAACGAGCGCCAATTTTGACAAGACCAGATAAGTGAAGGGCAAAGCGGCGGCTCCGCAGCCCCCGATTTGCATCGTTTCGCCAGTTCCCGGGCGGCTTCGGCAACCGGTCGGCCGGCATTCAGTCTCGGAGCTTCCTGTGATTCATCCGTCCGGCCCGAGAGCAGGAGTTGAATCCAGTTCTCGATTCGATCCTTGGCAAAAGCGAAAATGACCTGATCAAACTCTTGTTTTGAAATTCCATCCGCTTGCGCCACCGCCCAAAATTTCGCTTTCAACTCGTCGCCATTAGCCATGTCATGGTCCAAATCGGCCCAGACCATGAGCGTGGTGTTGCCGCCCATCGCCAGGCAGAGTCGTAGTTCTGCGGGCATTCGGTTGATCAGAGTGGTTCGACCACCACAGTCAACGGGGCGAATGATGCCACTCGTACAAGGGCGAATCCATTTGGGATCCAGCGCCTTCAGCAGCGTGCGGATAAAGATCGGGTCAATGCTCCGCCCCCGCTCCCCCTCATGCAGGCAAACGATCTGAGTGCGGTTAGCCACGGACCCACCCCCGGGCGATGGCCTCGCCCGCGCTGAGTCCCGCCGGCACCTTCAAGGGACCGATGCGGGTGGGCGAGGAATGATTGTCCCGCCATAGGTAGCGGCCAAACTCCTCGCCGGCGGTGCTCAGGATTTCTGGGTGATGAGAGATAAGAATGGCCTGATGATTCTCATCCAGCAATTCCCTCAGGGACCACACCCATGGTTGCAGCTCCGGCAAGCCGACAAAATTATCCGGCTCGTCAATCAAGACCGTTTGCAGCGCTCCGGTGGCCAGTGCCGCCCGCACCATATACAGCCCCACGAGTGCTTTCTCACCATCCGAGAGCTGGCCGAAGAACAGAACCATATTGTCAAATCGGAGTTGCAGCGCCTTGGTATTCAAACCCACATCCACCAGGCGGAAGGAGGTGAAATCAGGCCAGACCGCTCGCAGCGAGTCCCGCAGGGCATCCGTCCATTCCTGTTCCTGTGACAGGGAACGATACCAAGAAGTGAGATTGCGCATGTGAAGCCCCAAACGGCCGGATTCGCCCTTGCTTTCCTGCTCCATGCCCCGCGGGCTCGGCCTGAGGATCAACAGTTTGGCCATCGCCTGCTGTAGAATCGTGATTTCGTGACGATCTGGGGCCGGTTGAATCGCTGCCAACGCGGTCTGTCGTAAGTCCAAGGGAAACCTCCATAGGACACCGGTTGCTTTCTGGAAACGAACCCCCTCCAGATCACGTTCGAACACCATTTGAGTGTCGCAGGTAGCCCGTTCCCGAATGATGCGCGGTTGCTTGTCGCTGCCAACCTGTTCGATATGCAGGAGGTATTCAAAGGCATGCCCTTCCGCCGTCACCCTCAATTCAAATTCCTGAATGGGGCTGGCGAGCCAGTTCGTAAATTCCAGGCTTGAGATACATCGTTCACTCTCACCGCCCAGAAAAACCTCCCCGGTGGCCAGATCCCGGACGAGCTTGAGGGCGTCAAACACCGAGCTTTTCCCAGCGCCATTCGGACCGCAGAGAACCCCAAACGACTCAAATTGCGTCTGGAAAGCGACCAAGCACCGGAAGTTGTTGACATAAAGCCGCGTTATCATGAAAAGATATTAGCGGGGCAACGCCGCACGTCAATCTTCCCGGTGACTGCGACGGTGACTTTGGGCGTTGCCGGCCGGCGGGTGAACCCCGTCGGCCGACGCCCGGTTCAACTCTTGGTGGTCAACACCTGCTCCAGCAATTCGTTGAGGCGCTGGAGCATGAGGCGCGGGTCATCCAACAGACCGGCGGCCACGCGGGCGTTGTCATAAACCTGCTCGGCCACTTTGGCGGCCAGGGGTTCGTCGGTCTGCCGCATTTGGTTGAGCCGTACCATCACCGTGTGGCGCGGGTTGATTTCCAAATCTTGTTTGCTGTCGGGCAGCGCGTCCTTGTCTTTCTGGAGGGACTTGAGGATGCGCTTCATGCTCGAGGTCAGGTGCCGGTCGGATTCCAACACCACGGCGGGACTGTTCACGAGGCGCTTGGAAACGCGGACGGCCCCGACGCGGTCGCCCAGTTTTTCCTTGACCCAGACGGCCAGGGCGGTGGCGTCGGCATCGGAAAGCGCACCGTCGGCGGCGGGCGGCGGGTTGATGTCCAAATCGGCTTTTTCGGCGGCGCGGAGCGGTTTCTGCTCGAATTCGTGCAGGTGTTCCATGACGAATTCGTCCCACGGATCCTGGAGGAACAGGACTTCACAACCCCGCGACTTGAAGACCTCGTAGTAGGGGCTGCTTTCGGCGGTTTCGCGGTTGGGCGCGAGCAGGTAGAAAATCTCCTTTTGTTCGGAACCCATGCGCTTCACGTAATCGGCCAGCGAGGTGAGCTTGCCTTTTTCGGTGGTGGAAGACTCGTACCGCAACAGCCGGCCCAGGGCCTCGCGATGCGTGTAATCACTGGCCACGCCCTCCTTGAGGCAGCGGGCGAATTCAGCATAGAACTTCTCGTAGAGGGCCGGGTCTTTCTCGGCGGTTTCCTCGAGAAATTTCAGGAACCGGGTGGTCAGCACCTTGTTGAGCTTTTGCAGCAGGGAGGTGTCCTGCATGGTCTCGCGCGAGATGTTGAGCGGCAGATCCTCGCTGTCCACCACGCCGCGCAGAAAGCGCAGCCATTCCGGGAACAAACCCTTGGCGCGATCCTGAATGAGCACCTTCTTGCAATATAAATTCACGCCCGCTTCCATGCGGCCCAGACCGAGGTTCTCAACATTGTGCTGCGGCACGAACAGGACGGACTGGATGGCCAGCGGCGCGTCGGTGTTGAAGTGCAGGCGCAGGAGCGGATCCTCGTGGTCGTGGCCGACGTATTGGTAGAAGGCGTTGTATTCCGCGTCCGTGATTTCGCTTTTGGACCGCGTCCAGAGGGCCTGGATGGTGTTGAGATGCTTGCCGTTCAGTTCAATGGGGAACTGCACGAAACTGGAATAGCGCTGGAGGATGCGTTTGAGCGTGTCCTCGTTGGTGAAGTCCTTCGCGTCGTCCTTGAGTTGGAGGATGATTTGGGTGCCGCGCGGGAGATCGGCGGCGGGCTCAATTTCATACCCCCCGGCATTTTCGCTCGACCAACGCCAGCCGGTTTCCTCCGGCAGATGCGATCGGCTGAGGACGGTCACCTTGCTCGCCACCATGAAGGCGGAATAGAAACCCACGCCGAACTGCCCGATCAACCGGGCGTCGGGTTTCTGGCTTTCGGCGAGCTGTTTGAGAAACGCCTTGGTGCCGGAATGGGCGATGGTGCCGAGGTTCTCCACCAAATCCGTCTTGGTCATGCCCAGGCCGGTGTCGCTGATGGTGACGGTCCCGGCGGCGGCGTCGGTTTTCACGGCGATGGTCTGCGCGATGTCCGGCTGAAAGACGGCCTGGCCGGAGCTTTGCAGGAAGCGCAGCTTCTCGCAGGCGTCGGCCGCGTTGGAAACCAGCTCGCGCACAAAGACCTCGCGGTCCGTGTAAAGGGAATGGATGACGATGTCCAGCAACTGCTGGATTTCGGCTTGGAAATGATGTTTTTCGGTATTGCTCATAGGCTATCGTATTAAATCGAAGCTAACAGAAACGTCAAGTTCGATGATATGGGTGAAACTACGGATGGCTCACTCGGCCAGTCCCAGCGCCCATTTGATGCCGCCCAGCAGGTGCTGCTGGTAGGCCAGGCTGATTGCCGGCGAATTCTTCCGCCCCTTTATGTCCGGGTCTGTATCCCAAATGTCTTCGCGATGACCCAGCGAGGTGTAGAAAACCCGGCCCCGGCCATACGACTTGGACCAGGCGACGCCGAAATGTCCGGGCGCGCCGGTTTCCGGGTTTTTGTCCAGAATGAGCAGGTCGTGAACTTTCGCCGGGTCATAGTTTTTGAACTGGTAAATTTCCTCCTGCGAAAGGGTCCAGGATTTGCCGAGGTGCGCGGTGGCCGGATTTTGCGGGTCTTGGTTCAAACAGTCCACGCTCACCTGCCGGCCGTGATGATCAAATTCGCCGCCGATCATGTCAATATAACCCGGCCAGTGGTGAAACGTGTCGCTGGCGGCGTGGATGCCGATGAACGCATGACCCGCTTTAATCCAATTCAGGAAACCTTCGGGATCCGGAATGGGCAAATCACCGGTCGTGCTGCAAAAGATCACCCCGTCATAATGTTGCAACGAGGCGGGCGATAGTTTTTGCAACGCCGTTTTAAGGGTGGTTTCCCACTGGTCTTCGGCGGTTTGGAACGCGGCTTTTTGCTCCGGCGTGGCGTCCGCTTTCAAGGCGGCCGGCTGACCGGGCGGCTGGTGGATAAAATCCACGGTGAACGCGCCGCTCTCGCGCGCGAGTTGGGCGAGGATTTTTTCCGCCGTGGGAATCGAGCTGTGCCGGAAAGCGGCGGTGGTGGTGACCACGAGGACTCGTTTCGGGCCACGGGCGGACGGGGTGGAGGAACAACCGGCCAGGAGGACGGCGAGCAGCAGGGTCAGCGTTATTTTCATCAGTATTTGAAAAACATAAATCAGTGCAAGGTGCAGGCTCAGGGATCATTCACCACCGGCACGGGGCGCACCCAGATGTTGCGGAAAGCCACGGCGTTGTTGTGGTATTGCAGGGCGATGGGCCCGGTGGGGCCGTGCGGTGTGTATTTGCCGGGGGAACGCCAGTTGGTCGCGCCGCGAATGGCCTGGTGATTTTGCGCCACCACCCCGTTGTGAAACACGGTGACATAGCCGGGGGTCAATAATTTACCGGCGGCGTCAAAATGCGGCACGTTGAAAATAATGTCGTAGGTCTGCCATTCGCCGGGCGGCCGGCAGGCGTTCGCCAGCGGCGGATGCTGGCCGTAAACCCCCGCCGTGGCGCCATCGGCATAGGTCTGGTTCTGGTAGCAATCCAGGACCTGAATCTCATACTGACCCATCAGGAAAACCCCGCTGTTGCCCCGACCCTGACCGTCGCCGCTGGCCGGAGTCGGCTCGCGGAATTCCAAATGTAACTGGAGGTCGCCGAATTGATTCGTGGTCTGGATGTCCCCCCGGGCGGAAACCGCCGCTCCGTCCACCACCTTCCAAGCCACCGGTCCGCCGGTCCGCTTGTCACGCCATTGCGACAAGTCATGGCCGTCGAATAACACCGTCGCGTCACTGGGCGGCGTGGCCTGTTCGCTGAAGGAGCCGGGGGTTACCACCGGTGGCTGCGGCCGTTCGGGATCATGCACATGCCACTTGCCATCGGGTTGCATCGGGGTGTCCTTGAAGCCGGCCACGCCGTTAAACGTCACCTCATGGAAGGGGGCGGCTTTGGCCTGCGGCGGGGCGGGCTTCGGCGCGGGAAGCTGGGCGCAACCGGTCAGCAGCGCGGTGGCCAGGAGGGTCGGTAGAATTTTTTTATACGGCATGATGGGGGGCGGTTGCCGGGTTATTTGTAATTTACGAAGGGAGTCCATTTCACTTTGGACTTGGCGGACTTGACGGCGGTTTCCAGAAACGCCATGCCATAGACGCCATCGTCCACCGTGGGAAAATCATAGACGCCGGGCCGGCCGGCCGCGTGATCCCGAATGGCGGCGGCCGCCTCGATATAGATATTGGCAAACGCCTCGATGAACGCCTCGGGATGACCGAAGGGCAGCCGCGTGAACTTCTTGGCCGCGTCGGAAACATAACCATTCCCCCGGCGCAGAATGCGGGCCGGTTCGCCCTTGGGCTGGAACTTCAATTCGTTGGGATGTTCCTGGTGCCACGCCAGCGAACCGAGCGTGCCGTAAACCCGGATGTTCAGGTTGTTCTCCTCGCCGCAGGAAATTTGCGAGGCGTGCAGCACCCCCTGCGCCCCGCCCTGGTAACAAATCAACAAATTGGCGTCATCCTCGAGTTTTCGTCCGGGAATAAACGTGGTGAACGATGCGCAGAGCGACTCAATGTGCAGGCCCGTGATGTAGCGGCCCAGGTTTTCGGCATGGGTGCCGATATCGCCCAGACAGCAGGTGGCGCCCGCTTTCTTCGGGTCGGCCCGCCAGGCCGCCTGCTTGTGGCCGTCGGCTTCAATGCGATCCAGCAACCAGCCCTGGGGATATTCGGCCACCACCTTCAAAATTTTGCCCAGCCGCCCCGTGCGCACCAACTCGCGCGCCTCCTTGACCATCGGATAGCCCGTGTAATTATGGGTCAGGGCGAACACCCGGCCGGTCTTGCGCACCACCGCCCGCAGGGCTTTGGCCGCCTTCAAATCCAGGGTCATGGGTTTGTCGCAGACCACATGGAAACCCGCCTTGAGGAACGTCGTGGCGACCGGGGCGTGCAGAAAGTTGGGGGTGACGATGGTCACAAAATCAATCCGTTCCGCCGCCGGCAGCGCCGCCTCGCGCCGGGCCATCTCGGCGTAACTGGCGTAGACCCGGGCGGGGTTGAGGAAAAGTTGTTCCCCCGTCACGCGCGAATTTTCAGCGTCCGCCGAAAAGGCGCCGGCGACCAGTTCCATTTGACCATCCAGATTGGCGGCCATGCGGTGGACCGCGCCGATGAAGGCGCCCTGGCCGCCGCCGACCATTCCATAGCGAAGTTTGCGTTGGGCCGACATAAGATCAATTGGGTGTTGCGAACCTCAGCCTACGAAACTGCCCGCCTGCCGACAAGGGTGGAATCCAGCCCCCTATCGCTGCAAGTTGCCATTCAGCGACCGCGCGCGAAGTTTCGAGGTCCATCAGGCTTTCCTGCCTGATCGCCCCGTTAAAACTTCGTCATGGCTTCCAATTCCCGCACGCGCCGGTTGATGTCGTCGCGCTTGGTTTTGGTGGTGCGGGTCAGGCCAAAGCCCTCGCAGCAGAAGGACGCCGTGACACTGCCGTAAATCATGGCCCGGCGGATATTGGCCTCCACCGACCCGCCCGCCGCCGCCAGCCAGCCCATGAGGCCGCCCACAAACGAATCGCCCGCCCCCGTCGGGTCCACGACCTTGCGCAAAGGATAGGCGGGACAGAGAAAATAGCCCTTGGGGCCGGAGAGAATCGAGCCGTGCGACCCCAGCTTGATGATGACGTATTTCGGTCCCAGTTTGTGGATTTTCTGGAGCGCCACGAACACGTTGTCCTCCCGGGTCAACTGCCGGGCTTCGCTGTCGTTGAGCACAAAACCGTCAATGCGTTTGAGCAGCTTCACGAGGTCGTTCAACGCCACGTTCAGCCACAAATCCATCGTGTCCGCCACGACAAATTTCGGCCGCTTAATCTGATCCAGCACATGATGCTGGAGGGCGGGCGCGATGTTGGCCAGCAGCACATAAGGGGTGGCCTGGTGCAACGGTGGCAGCACGGGGGTGAACGTCTCGAACACCCCGAGCTCGGTCAGGAGCGTGCGCCGGTTGTTCATGTTCAATTCATACTCGCCGGACCAGTGGAAAGTCTTGCCGGGCAGGATTTGCAGGCCGGCGACGTCAATCTTATGCCGCCCGTAGAGCTGCAAATACTTCTTGGGGAAATCTTCGCCGACCACCCCGATCAATTTAACCGGGGCAAAGAAGCTGGCCGCCACCGCCGCATGGCTGGCGGACCCGCCCAGCAGGCGCGGATTTTCGGCCGTGGGCGTTTTAATGGAATCCAAGGCGGTGGAACCGACGATGAGGATACTCATGAATTATAATGGGGAATCAACAGGGTTGGGGTTAAGGAACAATGGCGGACGCGGCCTTTTGAATCAGTTCGATCTCATACCCCTCGGGGGCATCAATGAAGGCGAAGGTGGTGCCACTGGAACTGGTGGTGGGGCCGTCGGAATAGGTGAGGCCGAATTTTGCCAGATGCCGGCTGAACTCCGCCAGATTCTCCACCTCAAAGGCCAGGTGCGTGAGATCCGGCTGCACCTGCACGGAACCGCTGCCGGGGTAACAGGTGATTTCGATGAGTTCTTCGCTGCCAGGTGTCTGGAGAAACACCAGTTCGGAACCGCGCGGTGATTTGTGCCGTTTGATTTCCTTCAGCCCGAGCACCTCGCGGTAAAAGGTGACCGTCCGCTCCAGGTCATTGACCCGGTAGCGCGTGTGCAACAGTTTGGTGACCAGACTCATGCCCGCAGGATAAACAGATATGGTGTCGGCGCAATTTTTTTTGCTCGGGCGGCCTCTTTGATCTCGGGGTGGACGCCCGCAGGAGGCGCTGCATGACGGTCAAAACACCACCGGCACCCCCTCCTCCAGGATTCTTACCTGCCGCGTCAGGTGCTGTTCGGCGGCGATTTGCCGGAGCCAGCGCGGCGGCTCGTCCAAATCCTCGAACGATAGCTTGAACGTGCCGTAATGCATCGGCACCAGCCATTTGGCCCCCAATTCCTTGAACGCCTTCACGGCTTCATCCGGCCCCATGTGGACCCGCCGGAACGAAGCCGGATGATACGCGCCAATCGGCAGCAGGGCGATTTCCGGCGCGAGCCGCTTCCCGATCTCCTTGAACCCCTCGAAATAAGCGCTGTCACCCGCATGATAAATCTTTCGGCCCTGGTGTTCCAAAACAAATCCGCCGTAACCCCGGTGCAGGTCATGCAACATCCGCGCCCCCCAGTGCTTGCTCGGCGTGAACGTCACCTTCCACTTGCCCTGCGCAAAGCTCTCCCAGCAATCCAGTTCGATCACCCGCGAAAAGCCCAGGTTGTGCGCCAGACTGCCCACCCCCCGCGGCATGATCCCGATTTTCGGATACGGCAGCCGCCGCAGCGTCGGGCGGTGAAAATGATCAAAATGCGCGTGCGTCAGCAGCACCACGTCAATGGGCGGCAAATCCTTGATTTTCAAACCCGCCCGCTTGATGCGCTTGAGCAAAAACAGCCAGTTCGCAAAATTCGGGTCAATCAACACGTTCAAATCCGTGAACTGAATCAGGAAGGAAGCATGCCCGATCCACGTGATCGCGACCTCGCCCGGCTTCAGCTTCGGAAACACCGGCTGATGCGTCTCCCCCCGGCGCGGCGTGAGCAGCGCTTTCAACACCAGTTCGCGGAAGAATTTGGCCGGGGCGAAATGCTTCGCCGGCGTCAAATCCTTGAAAGAACGCGGCAGTTTTGGTTTCGGCGCGACTTTGGTCGGCTTGTTCATGCGCGCACTATAAACCATCCCCGCCGCCACCGCCTTGAATAAAAGCAAAATTGACTCGTCCAATGAGTGCGAGAGGAACCGGGATGAACCCGGCGGATGTCCGGTCCGCCGGGTTTTTCCTTGGCGGTTGGATTTTTCCGTTTGAAATTTGAAGTTTCCCTTCCCTGTGGTATTTATCGGCCATGAGTCATCTGACCCAACAGCTCGACACCCATCTGCGCCGCACCCCCAAACTGGGCCGGGGCGTTTACCTGGCCCGGGGCGCGGTGGTCATCGGCGATGTCACCCTTGGCGCCCATGCCAGCGTCTGGTATAACGCCGTGCTGCGCGGCGACATCAACCGCATCGTTGTCGGGCACCATTCCAACGTCCAGGACAACGCCGTCCTCCATCTGGCCGATGATTTCCCCTGCGTGCTGGGCAACTGGGTCACCGTGGGCCACGGGGCCATCGTCCACGCCTGCAAAATCGGCGATGAAACGCTCGTGGGCATGGGCGCCGTGATCCTGGATGGCGCGGTGGTGGGCCGGCAATGCCTGATTGGCGCCCGGGCGCTGGTGACGCAGGGGATGAAAATTCCCGCCGGTTCACTCGTGCTCGGCGCGCCCGCCAAAGTGGTGCGCAAACTCTCGCCGGACGAGCGGGCCAAGCTCAAATCCTGGGCCGAAAAATACGTCGGCAACGCCGCTTACTGCCTGGAACATCAAATTCATTTTTAAAGCCGGAACCGGCCACTGTGGCGACGCCGATCCCACCGAACGGTTCGGAGGTTGGCGCGCACCACGAGGGGTTGCGCGCCCGCCTCCGCCAGGGATTGGGCCAAGGGTCAGGGAAATAAAAACCCCTGCTTACACGGGGTAAGCAGGGTGGTATAAATCCTATTTCGATTCTCTACCTGCTCACCTCCGGTTTATCCAAATTGGCTAACTGATCAGCAACAACCGCGCGGGCTGGCCGGGGAAAGTTTCCGGCGCACGGTGAATGCAGGGCGGCACGGGACTGCCCGGCCACGCCACGGCGATGCGCCAAAGATTGCCGCAGCCAAAGGCAAATGGCCGGGCCTCCGCGAGGGGCTCGTAGTGGAGATCGTAGCAGTGCTCACTCAAATAGGAGCGGAAGGCTTCATTATCCTCCCCGCCAAAACCCCGGAGGAGTTCCGCGCGGGTGGCGGGCACGTCCACGCGCCGCCGCGCCTCCTTGTTGCGCAGACCCTCACTGGACGGCCCGTAATAGGTGCACAGCCAGGTGTCCGTTTCCACCGTGGCGCTGTCGGCGTGGAAGGAAAATACATCCGTGGCCACCGGCTCATGGGTCTCGTCCCGCGGATAGCCGTGGATGCAGTTGAGCGCCGGGTCCAGGTTGAGCCCCCGGAGCCGTCGCTGATCGGCCAGAAGATTCGCGATGGCGACGCGACCCGCCGCACTCACCGGCAGCGCCAGCAGTCGGGCGTCGTCAATGGTAGCAATCGCCTCGCCCGGGCCGAGTCGCTCCACGACCTCGCCGAAATCGCCCTCCAATCGGCGTTCCCAGCAGAGCGCGTTGACGCCATTGGCGAAGCGTGTGGTCACCAATTCTTGAAAATTATTCACTCGCAGGATGCGGGGATAATCGGAGGGCAGCGTGAATGGCGGCATGTGCGCAAAAAGGATAAGCTGATGCGCTCCTCGTTGTCGAGCGATTCAGCGGCCACTCATGGGCACATATCGAAATTATGCGCCAGTTGAATCTGCCGAAATGCCGGGCTTTTCAAGCATGAAAGCCGTTCATTTCGGGGCCGCCCGAATCCTGAACGCCGGTCGGGCCGATTTATCGGGCGGTGGCGTCCAGTGTCGCGACCAGGGTTCGCGCCTGCTCGCGCACCTGGCGCAGATCCAGCTTGCCCGTGCCCAGCAGCGGAAACGCCGCCACGGGGAAAAACTGGTCCGGTCGCGGCTTCCATAAATTTGGCAGGTCACACGCCGTCAGTTTCTCCCACACCGCCGGCAATGTCCCGGCGGGTAGTTTGTGCAGCACCACCAGGCGTTCGCCCTTTTTCTCGTCCGGCACGGCCGTCACGACAAAGGTCTGTTCGGTCACGCCGGCCAGTTCATGCAGTTTCTCCTCCACTTTGATATGCGGCACCATCTCGCCGCCGATCTTGCTGAACCGGCTCAGGCGGTCGGTGATTTGCAGAAACCCGTCCTCGTCCTGCGTGGCGACGTCGCCGGTGACATACCAGCCGTCGCGCAGCACTTCGGCGGTTTTGTCCGGCCGCCCCAAATAACCGACCATCACGTTCGGACCGCGCACCAGCAGCAACCCCGCCGCCCCCGGCGGCAGCGAAACCCCGTTGAAGGGCTCGTTCAGGTCCGCCACGCGCACCGAAACCCCGGGCAGCGGATGCCCGATTTTCCCGCGCTTGGCCCCGACCTGATGCACGCCCGCCGCGCGAAAATCCGGGGTGTTCACCGCCACCGCCGGCGAACATTCCGTGCAGCCATACGCCTCCAGGGGCCGCACGCCAAAACGCTCCTCAAACGCCAGCGCCACGCGGTCGGGCAGCTTCTCCGCCCCCACGGCCACGATCCGCACGCTGCCGAACTGTTCCGGTGCGCAACCGCGCATATACAGTTGCAGGAACGTCGGCGTGGCCAGCACAAAGGTCACCGCGTGCGACTGCACCAGGTGGCTGATGGATTTGGCGTCCAGCGGATTCGGATGGAAGACCGCGCCCACCCCCAGCGCGCCGGGCAGCGCCAGCGTGCCGGTGAAGCCGAAGGAATGAAAAAACGGCAGCACGCCCAGCAATCGGTCCCGGGCGTTCAGGGCGAACACCTGTTCCATCTGCTCGATATTCGAGCCGATGTTGTAGTGCGACAAGATCACCCCCTTGGGTTCGCCCGTGCTGCCGCTGGAGAAAATCACCGTGGCGGGCGCGTCCAGGGGATTCTCCACCGCCGGCGGCGGACTGGTGCGGAACGAGGCCTCGATCCAGCGCGCGGGCAGCAGCCACGCTTTCAACAGCGCCTTGATTTTCTCCGTCGCCGACGGCCGGGCGGCGGCGTCCTCCAGATAAATCACCGTGCCCGGCACCGTCAGCTTCACCTTCTCCAGAAACGCCCGCGAGGTGACGACCGTTTTGAGGTCGCATTGCTGGATGCACGAGGCCAGCGCGGCTTCCGACAACGTATAATTTAAATTTACCGGCACCTTGCCGGATATCAACGCGGCCCAGTTCACCAGCGCACCCGGCACGCTGGGCGGCAGCAGCAACCCGACCATCGGCTGGCCCGACCACGCGGACTTCAGGCGCTGGGCGAGAAACAGGGTTTTGACGAGGGCGCCGCCAAAACGAACGTTCGGCGTTTGGGCGTCGGCCATGGCGAACCGGAATGGAAAGCGCCGGGCGGTGCTGATGAATTTGCGGGGCAGCGTTTTCATCCGGTCGCGGCGATGCCGCCAGGCGGAGGCCATCAATTCCTGCACGGCCGCCCGCGCCGCGAAGGCGGTGGTGGTGGCGGGCAGCGGCCGGCCAAAACTCACCGTCACGGGGTGTGGAATGTGCGCCGGCAGCCGCCAGACGAACCGGCCCTGCTTGAAACTGGACGGGCTGCCGGACACCCCGTCCAGCGCCACGGGAATGACCGGCGCCTCCGTGTCCTTCATGATGCGCTCCATCCCGCGCCGGAACGGCAGCAGTTGGCCGATGCGTGTGATCTGCCCCTCGGCAAAAATGCAGACGACCTCGCCGTTCTGGATGGCCGCGCCGGCCGCGTGCAGGGATTGGATCAGTTCGCGCGGGCGCTGCTCGGAGGAGATCGGGATGACGCCCAAAATTTTGGCAAAGGGCTTCATCCAGGGCTGGTCATAGATGTCCTTGAACATCATGAAGCGCACCGGTCGGTCGGTGGCGGCGATGAGGAGCAGGGCATCCATCCACGAAACGTGATTGCACACAAACAGCGCCCCGCCCCGGGCCGGGATGTGGTCGCGGCCGTCCACGCGGATGCGGTATAACGAATGGGTCACGCCCCACAGCACGAAGCGCAACAGCGAATCCGGCAGGAGCACGGTGACATAGACCGTGGCCGCCAGCGTGGCCCCGGCCAGGATCAGGAAGATGTGGGCCGGGGTGAATTGGAGCTTCGCGGACAATTCGTAATAGACGCCGGAGGCCAGGGCGATGCCCGCGAAGGACAGGACGTTGGCGGTCGCCAGCACGCCGCCTTTATTGTCCGGGGCCGGCCGGTGTTGCAACAGGGCCGCAATCGGCACGATGAAAAACCCGCCGAAAAAACCGAGCAACGACAGCTCCACCGCCGCCGAAGTGTAGGAAAGCCCCGGGCGGCCGAGCCGGGCGGCACAGACCGTCAAGCCCACCGAACCCAGCGGGATCAGGCCGTATTCAATTTTCCCCCCGGAGAGATACCCGGCCGCAAAGCTCCCCAGGCCGATGCCGATGGCGGTGGCCGCCTGAAGGTAACTGCTCTTTTGCGCATCGTTGATGCCGAGGGCATCGGCGGTGTAAGTGACGATGAGCAGTTGAATGAGGGCGGCCAGGGCGAAGAAGTAGGTGTTGCCCACCATGGCGAGCCACAACACCCGGTCCCGGCGGATTTTTTGGATCTGCCCCGCCAGATCCACCAGGATGGGTTGGCAGGACTTGGCCGGATTCGCGGCGGGGATTTTCGTGATGCCCAACGCGGAACCCATCCCCAGGACCGCCAGCCCCATCAGGATCAGGCCCGGCCAACCCTGCCGCCCCTTGAAGTGTTCGTATAGCACTCCGCCGGTCACCGTCCCGCCGATGATGGCGACAAACGTGCCGAGTTCCAGCACGCCGTTGCCCCAGGACAGTTTTTTCTCCGGCAACAATTCCGGCAGCAGCCCGTATTTGGAGGGGCCGAAAAAGGCGCTGTGGATGCCCATTAAAAACACGCAGGTGAGGGTGAGGTAAAGGTGGTTGGCGGCCAAACCCCACATCGCCAGCGACATCACCAGCAGCTCAAAGCCCTTGACCCCGAGGGTGACCGTGCGTTTGCTGAAACGGTCGGCGAGAAACCCCGCGGGCATCGAAAACACGATGAACGGCACGGCGAACAGAAAGCCCACCACGCTCACCAACTGGTCGCGGTCCCCTTTGGATAGGCCCAGGCCGGTGACCAGATAAATGGCCAGCCATTTCAGCACGTTGTCGCTGAAGGCCCCCTGGAACTGGGTGATAAAGAGCGCCCAGAACCCGCGGGTGGATTCGGATTTTTGACCAACGTCATTCCCATTGCTTGCGTTCATGCCTCCACCTTACCAAGCCGCCGCCCCCGGCGTGAATCGAAAAACTTTGCGGTCGCATCGCCTGCGACAATGCCGGACGTCGGAACGAAGCGAAATCGCGAAGCCACCGCATGACCATGGAAACCAGCAATGGAAACCGGCGTAGTTGACAACAGATGATATCTATTCCAGCTTAAACCCGATGAACATCGCCTTGACCAAGCATTTCGAAGAAATGATCGAACAGTTGGTGTCGAGCGACCGTTACCACAACTCCAGCGAGGTGGTTCGCGCCGGCTTGCGCATTCTGAATGCCGAGGAAAAGTCCCTGAGCGCCGCCTCGTTTCCACCCGGCTCGTTGCGACATCTCTACACCCCGACCGGAAACCGCGCCGAGCGCCGCACCGCCCGGGCTTCCACTTTGAAGGTCGAGGCGGAATGAAGTTTTGGATTCACGCTGGTCTGAACCATCCTTGAGCGGTGACCAGCGCCACGACCGGCCCGGCCCCCCAATAAAAAAGGCGTCCCGAAGGACGCCTTGTGGAAATGTTGCGGCGGCCGCTTAAGCGGCGGTTTCGCCCACTTGGAACCGCACGAACCGGCGGATGGTGATTTCGTCGCCGAGCAGCTTGGCAACCTGGGCGACATGTTCCTTCACGCTGACTTCGGAATTCTGCTTCACAAAACCCTGGTCCACCAGGCAGTAGGTCTGGAAAAACTTGTCCAACACCCCGGCCAGGATTTTTTCCATGGCGGCGGCGGGCTTGCCTTTCAAGCGGTCCGATTGGGCGGCGATTTCGCGTTCCTTCGCGATCACTTCCGCTGACACGGCTTCGCGCGAAACGACCTGCGGATGGCCGGCGGCGATTTGCAACGTGATGTCCTTGACGAGTTGCTTGAACTCATCGCGTCCGGTCGTTTCGGCCTTGCCGGCGCCGACTTCCACCAGCACACCGACTTTGGCGCCGGTGTGGATGTAGGCGGCCACGAGACCGTTGCCGGCCACGTCCAACCGGGCATGGCGCGTGATCTTGATGTTTTCGCCGATCCGGCCGACGGCGGCTTCCCGGTCGGCTTCCAGGTTCACGGTGGGATCCTGGGCGATTTTTTTGGCGAGGTCATCGCAGAAGGCGCGGAAGGTTTCGTTGCGGGCGACAAAGTCGGTTTCGCAATTGACTTCCACCAACACGCCAGCCTGTCCGCCGGGCAGTATGTATTGGGCGATGAGCCCCTCATTCGCGTCGCGCGAGGCTTTTTTGGCGGCACTCGCGGCGCCCGATTTGCGCAGAATATCCACGGCGGCATCCAGGTCGCCCTGGGCTTGGGTGAGCGCTTTTTTGCATTCCATCATGCCGGCGCTGGTCATTTCGCGCAGCTTGGCAACGGCAGCAGGTGTAATTTCAGCCATATAATTTAAAATAAAGGGGAAGGACGGCGGCGGAACCCCGTTCCGCCGCCTAAATCACCATTTAGACGGTCGCGGCGGCCACGGGCGCTTCCGGGGCGGGGGCCGTCACGGGGGCGGCCACGGCTTCGGGCGTCACGGCGGGCTGGCCTTCCGTCACGGGGGCGGGGGCGGCGGCGGGATCAGTATCCGGCCGGCGGGCGCGTTTGGATTCAAACTCGGCGTTGGCCTGGGTGATCGCCTGGCCGACGGTGGCCATGATCGTGCGGACGGAGCGGATGGCGTCGTCGTTGGCGGCGATGGGATAGTCCACCAAGTCGGGATCGCAATTGGTGTCCACCAGGGCCACGATGGGGATCTTGAGCTTGACGGCTTCGGCCACGGCGTTGTGCTCGCGCTTGATGTCCACGATGAACAAGGCGGCGGGGAGCTTGTCCATCTGGCGGATGCCGTCAAAATACTTATGCAGCCGGGCCACTTCGCGGCGGATGACCGCCTGCTCCTGCTTGACGTAATTGTTGATGGAACCGTCGGCTTCCATCTTCTCGATCTCCTTGAGGCGCTTGATGGAGGTCTTGATGGTGTTAAAATTGGTCATGGTGCCGCCGAGCCAGCGTTCCGTGACATAAAACTGGCCGCATTCCTTGGCGGTGTCGGTGACGCACTGCTGCGCCTGCTTTTTGGTGCCCACAAAGAGAACTTTGCCGCCTTTGCGCACGGTGACATTGAGAAAATCCACCGCCTTTTCCAACTGGGTGAGCGTCTGGCTCAGGTCAATAATGTGAATGCCGTTGCGCGCATCAAAGATGAAGGGCTTCATCTTCGGGTTCCAACGCTTCGTTTGGTGGCCGAAATGGACACCGGATTCCAACAGTTCTTTTACGCCAATACTTAACACGTTTTTCCTTTGGTTGAGACCCCGCAATTTTTCGGGGCATCCCGCGGAACACGGGATTGATTATATGTTATTGTGGCCGCTCCCCCCTCACCCGAGGGCGGAATTCAAGGCCGTTATCCCCGGACCGAAACCGGTCAAGAGAACTGACAGCATAACAGAAAAAGCCCCGGGGGCAACAGCTAAATTACCGCTAAATTATTACCGCCGGGCGCGTCCCGACCCCGACCCTATTTCCGGTTGGCATCGAAATTTTAACGCTTTTAACCCAATCAATCCTTTCCCCCCATACTCTTCACCCCATTTTTTGCAAGATGATTTCTAAATGACAGTGGGGACAGGGAATTTTCCGGCCCTGCGCATAATCGGGAAACTCGAGGTGCCCGGCGCAGGCGGGGCAGGCCATTTTCAGCAAATCGGGTTCTCGTAAACGGGTTTCTTTACGGCAATGCGGGCATAAAATGGTTTTACCGGAGTTGGCGGCGGAAAAGGCGATCTGCCCACCGCAATGAGGGCAGACCGTGGCCCATGGAATTTCCCGGGGTCGCATCAGCAGGTTCCAGATCAGCAGGGCGGCGCTCCCCGCCAACAGGTAAAGAAACACACCGCTCAACAGGCGGTTGGTGAGCCCTGCGGACAGGTTGAAGGTGTGTGCGAGGGGGCCAAGATAGCCGCCCATGTGTCCGCCCTGCCATGGCACAATGCCCCGGTAAAGGGCCGTGTTAATGGCAAACCAGAAGATCAGCGTCAATTTCAATCCGGGCGACCGCAGGATTAGAATACCCAGCAGCACCGCCAGCGTGACGGTGTCGAAGATCCCAAAGAACTCCTTCAAGGATATCCTGAATATCAGCTCGTGGGGCGATGCCGTTGAAGCGGAGGCGTCATTGCCGAGGAACAGCGCCGTGGCCAGGGCGGCGAGCAGCGCGGCGGCGGAATCGGTGAAGGCCCGGGTTAGTTTGGCGGCCATCGGTTTCATGGGCTCTGGTCAGTTTTCGGACAGGAAGGCGGCCCCTTGTTCCAACTGCTCGCGTTCACTGTTAAGGGAACGAGTTATATGCCCGGCCCCGCTCAAAAACACCAATTTGACGAAGATGCCTTCGTCGGTCGCCCGGTTTTGGAACGCGGTCAATCGTTTGATGGCATCCCCGTCATTTGCCCCCGCGACGACGAACAGGCTGGTCAGATGCACGGCGTCCAGATCCGGCAGCACGGAGGGGCTGAGCAGAAACGCCCCCGCCCACTGGTCTGGCTTTTCGGTGAGGAGTTGGCATAAAGCAACGGTTTCCGCGCTGCTGCCGCTCAAGAAAACGCGATGCGGGTCGATGTCCGGTTTTTGGGCGAGAATATTATAAAGACCCTGAACATCCTCACCCCAACTATCCAAACCCTCGAACCACCCGGGGCGGTGAACCGTGGCAAAATAATAACCCATGCTGGCGGCAATGTGCGGATACGGGCCGCCCAAAGTGCTCTGGTTGATGATCAAGGGGTATTTCTTCCCGGCGGAAACCACGGCCGGCCCCCATAAATGGTAGAGTTTCACCCGTCCCGCCGCGTTTGTGATCATTCCGCTCGCCGGCGCGGCCAGGCCGGCATATTTCAACGGGCAATCCAGGGCGGTGCCCACAAAGTATAAATCGGCGGAGTTGAGATTGTATGCCCAAACGCCGGGGGGAAGGTTGGTCGTGTCGCCGGAGATGTATAAAGTGTCGCCGTTCAGGGTGAACTTATAAATGTCGCCCGGCCAGGGCAGGCGGGTCAATTCTGAATTGGTGTTGTGCTTGATGTAAAGGGCGTTCATGCCTTCAGACTGGCCGCAATAGGCGTAGTGCGGCGCCTTTTGATACCAAGTCACGCCCGGAATGGGGTCCGGCCCGGGACCCTTGATTCGGCCGCCATCCCCCAGCCAGTGGGTCGGCGGGTAAAAGCGGAGGAGATATTGTCCGGTGGCATCGCTGCAATTCAAAGCGAACTCCTTGTCCGCTTGTGAATAGGTGAAATCCACCAGCTTGTTGGTGGGCGTGGCTTCCCAGATTTTTTCCGGAGTGGGGGCGGCCAGGTCCAGCGACCAGAGGCTGTCCCCCTCCCGCCAAGCCACCGATTGAGCGGACGTGGCGGTCAGCGCCGTCATATTCTTGCCGCCAATTTTCTTTATAACGGACTTCTCTTCCCAGTCCCCCTCCCGGACCTGTTCGACCACCGTAAGGTCATGACTGTCCCCATCCCAGGAAACCTCGGCAAAGGAATTGGGGGTGAGCCAGGCAAAATCGCCCAGTAATTGGCTGGCTTTCAGTTTTACCACCCCCTCGCCGGTGACCCCATTGACAATGATGATTTCCTCCGCCGGCTGTTTGGGATCATTGGGTGGCAGTGCACAGGCAAACCAGCCGTCATCCGGCGACCAACCCAACCCGCCGAATAATTGCCAGGACCAGCTTTGTTCCGCCTGCTGACAGATCAGTTTTTTCGTGCCACCGGACACACTGGAAAAAAACAGGCCCACGCCGGATTCGGTGGGCTGGTCGAAGACAATATAAGTGTTGGCGTGGTTGGGGTGCAGATCTCCGGGATGATGCCAGACCGCGCTGATTTCATCGGCAATTTCCCGGGCGTGCGCCGGCCGGTGGGCGACCACCCAACCGCGCCAGACCAGGATGCCCGCCACCGCCGCCACCGCCAGCCACAGGTCGGAATGGCCGGCTGCAATCTGTCTGATGGTTTTGCTCATGGATTCACTGTTTTCACCGCCCGTTGGCGCTGCCGGGATAGCACCACAGCCGGTTTTTGTCCGTATCCGCCTCTTCGGCATACCATTCCACGAATTTAATGTAGCCCGCCGACCCGTCCGCCGCGCCAAAGATGCCGCCCTGGTCATGCCGTCGGCTCACGCCCTCGCTCGGGTAATTCGCCCCATCATTGAAGTTCGACGGCTGCTTTTCATCCGTTTCCCAAAAGATGATGCTGGCGGGATTCAGGCGTCCCTGTTTTACCGATGGATACAGGACGTTGGTGTAACCGCAGACGGCGCCGTTCATCGCATAGCTCGAGATTTGCTGGGCGCGCTGGGCGAACAACGGGCTGTTCGTGTTGTCCATGGGGCAAAAAAAGATTCGGGTATCATGCAATACCGGCCAGAAGAGGCCGGTGGCCACTTTAAACGGCGAGTCGCCCGCCGGTTGCACCACCAAACTGCTTGGCGGGGTGTAAAGCCACCCGGCCCGCCCCGGCTGGTCGCCCGACGCCCAATTCGGCCAGGGCATCGTGTCCTGATTATCCGCCACATAGAGGTGCGTGGCGACCATCATCTGCTTGAGGTTGGCCAGGTCCGTGGTGCGGACGGCGGCATCCTTGGCCCGGCTCAGCACCGGCAGCAGGAGTGCCGCCAAAATACCGATGATGGCGATGACCACCAGAAGTTCAATCAGGGTGAAACCGCGACTGCGCCCATGAAAATCGCCTGTTTTCAATGGCGCACCGGAGGCTGCATGGTTCTTATTTTTCATTTCTAGGCCTTTGGCTTGGCGGCTGGCGGCCCGCACGGGATCGCCGCCCCCAAAGAAAATACTGCTGGCTATAATACTATTACGGGCGAAAAACCGCGTTCTGCCAAAAAAACGTAAAAATTTGAAAATATTTCTGAAGGACCTCCCGTCCATTTCGTCACCGATCCCATGCGCCTTCCCGTTTCAATTTATCAGCCTTCCAGCTTTTGCCTGCCGCCCCCGATCCGCGCCGGAAAATCCATGGCTAAAAGTCCCGGTCTTAATGAGCCTTTGCGCCGGCCTTGCCACAGAAGGAACAAGGACGTGTAACCGCCCAGCAGCAAGTAACCCAGGATGATTTTCAGGAGGGTTGCCGCAGATTGTGGGGAAATCGGCAGGGCATCGGTGAGGTTGCCCAGACAACTGCAGGGCCGGTGATAATCCACCAAGACCAGGCCGAACCGGTAAATCACGAACATGCTGGCGAGCCACGCGACCAACCCCACCGCCACGACGGGTCGCCGGCCCCACCAACAATAGAGCGCCACCAGCACCTCCAGGCCGCCGACCATCCAAAATACCTCACGGAAGGTCAACGACAGCACCGGATCGGTCGCCTCGAGAATCCGGGCGTGGCCGCCGGCGCTGATGATTTTCGCCGCGCCTGTGATGAGCAGCAACCCGGCCGCCGAGCGTCTGAAGTAACGAATCATTTTCAAAATTCACCCCGGACCGAGCCCGTGAAATTCCCGAAGGCCAACCACTTGTCCTATACGGGAGCGGGGGTGGCTGCCACGGGCGGCGAATTCCGGGCAACCCGGCATGGTCGCCCGCCGGCCAATATCCCCGGGGATTTTGACCGGCGGGCGACGGGTTGCAGGTGATGGGTTATTCGCAAGCGGGGCAGGGGGCGCCTCCGGCCACATCCCCGGCACAGACAATGGTCGTGGTTCCCACCGGCGTGGACACGACGTCACAAATATTAGTGTTCGGCCACGGAAACGGATTGGCGGTAATCTCGATCAAGGGCACCACGTTGGAGATATGATACAAGTTGCCGGCCGTGGTTTCCGAATAGCCACCACAGGAAACGATGACGCTTTCCGGATAGTAGGCGTCCGCCCCCGTGACCACTTGTTCCGTAACCTGATGGCAGGGTAAGATGATGGACCAATCCGTCAGCACCACCGTGCCGGCGGGTTCGCACACCGGGTAGATGGTCATGTAGCAGGCGCTGACGACCGTCACTCCGACCGCCAGCACCCCGATGGTCAGGAGGGATTTTTTGATTTGTTTCATTTTGATTCACTCACTTTCTCTTGGATTTGGTTTGTTTTGATTCGTCACACTTCGCACCAACCAAATGGCACCCGCCGTGGTCAGTGCGAAAAGCAGGAAAATAAACGGCTTTCGGGCCGGGGGAACCCTCTGTCCGCCGACGGACGGTAGATCATAAATTTTCCGCAGCGGCACCAGTTTGCCCGCGCGGATTTCGGCTTCGGAAGTGGTGCCATTGGCAACAAGAAACGCGAGCACCTTCCCGTTGTCATCATGAGAATGCCAGGAAAACAGGGCGGCGGCTTTTTCCGGGGGGAGGGTTCCCACCGAGGATAATTGGTAGCGGGTGCGATGCACCACTTTTTGCTGGACCAGCATGTCCACGGTCACGCAGTCCGCCGACGGGTCCAAGCCGACGTTCACGTCCGCATCCGGCAGATGATATTGGATTTGGCCGGGTGTCCGGCCGGTGCCGGCGTCCAGTTGTGCGGAAAATGGCCGGGTCAGCGGGTCGAGCAGCGATAGCTGGCCGGCACCCGCCGGCACCGGGGCCGCCGACAATGGAAAGCCACAGCCGAGGTTGAGCACCGAATAGCCTTCAATGGCCAGGCCGAAGATGTCCTGCAGCGCCACCCCGCCATTGCCCGGGCCCCGGTTGCCGCCGCCGGGAATGACCGTCAGCCGGTGATAACTCGTCACCGCCCCGGGCACATTGGTCAGGGCGGTGTTTTGCAGTTGAATGGCCGCGCCCAACTCCATTACCCAGTGTTCCTGGCCGTCATAACCGGCCAGCCGGTCCGCCTGCCCGAGGGCGGACAGGTTGGTCAAACCCGGCTTGGCCGAATAGGCCGCCAGAAAGCGGTCCCCTGATTTGACGAACGCAAAGTAGTCCCGGGAATTAAAGTTGAGCGTCAGCTTTTTGCCGTCCGGCAGGGTGACCTCCCGATTGGTTTCCGACCGTTCGGGAATCAGCACCTCGCGGGCGAAGGTGGCATAAGTGGCCGCCGCGGGATTTCCCAAAAAGGCTTTATATAAGGCATCCATCCGGGAATCTTCGGCGCGGGCGCCGCGGGCGAACCCGCAACTCATTCCCACCAGCAATCCAGTGGTGACCATTCGCTTAACGGGGGCAAAACTCCAGCCCTTGGAAATTTTCATTCAGATTGCCATCAGTAAAACAGATCGCGTGTATGCCGGAAAGCCATTCCATCTGTATAAACGCGCCAAACGCTACACAAATGCGACATGCCGGGCGGCGGGGCGGCCATTTTTCCCCGGGTTAATTGCCTTTCATTTTTCCGTCATGCCGGGCTTGGCCCAAACCCGCAGTCCATTTCCACCACCAACCCGGTGGTGACCATTCGTTTCCTGGGGGCCGCAGCGTGGTCGTTAAATAACAGCGCGGTTGGCGTTATTCAGTATTTTGGAATTTTTGCAGACCAGGACCGATATCAATAGCAGACCGCAGTCCCGGATCACCGCGAACAATGGATCATCCAACCGCTTCAACCAGGGAATATGAACGCAGCCGCACGAGCCGTGCGGGTCTTGAACGTAATGAAAGGCGGTCACCAGGGTGAATCCAACCAGCAGCGCCGCTGCCAGGCTGGCCGCGTCATGAACCCGGGTCCGGAACAGGAGGCAGAAGCCCAGGGCCACCTCGATTCCCGGCAGAAACAGCAGAACGCACCCGCGCACCAACGGCGGCAGGATGTTCAACTGGTTGAGCGTGTCATAAAAAGCGTCCAGGGCGGTGATTTTGGTGATGCCGGACACCAGAAACACCAGGCCCAATAAAAACGTCAAGGCCAGGCCGATCGGACGGGAATGCAACAGCCCTTTCATAAGCGCTGGTCCTCCGGAACGGTGGCGGGCAGGTGGCACGCCGCCCATTCCTCCCACCCGCCGGAATATACCAGCAGATTGGTCACCCCCAGTTGACTCAGCCGCAGGGCGCTGGCGGCGGCGGCCCCGCAACCGGAATTGCTGCAGTAAATGACACAATAACTGTGCTGTTTAATCAGGTTCAGCACGGGCGCGTCGGCGGGCGTCTGGCTGATCATGGCGTTGATCGCCCCGGTGATGTGGCCGTGGGAAAAGTAAGCGGGGTCGCGGACGTCCAAAAACAACACGTTGGGCCGGTAATAAAACTGGAGGGCGTCGGCCAGTCCGATCCCCTGGTATTTGGAAGTCTCCGGGCCGGAACTCCGGGCGGCCACCGGGGCAAAGGCGGAGCGGAGGGACAGCTTGTCCTGTCCCATGAAGGCACACAGCCCCGCCAGCATTCCCAGGCCCGTGATGTGGAGGAAATTTTTCATCGAATCAGGAGTCCGGGCTAGGTCCGGTTTAAGACCGCATCGCGTTTTATCAGGAAGATGGCGCCCTTGAGGCAGGCAAAGGCATACACAATCCCGGTGCAGAACAGGATCATCCAGTCCATCCAATCCACTGACGAGTTGAAATACTGTTGTACCAGCAGCAGGCAATTTAGCCCGGGCACCAACAGGGTCAGTGGCGACAGCCCGATGCCATAAAGGGGGGCGATGGTGGACAGAATACTGAGCAGCATGATCGGGCCCAGATAGCTGAACGCCTCCTTCATACTGCGTGCAAATAATCCGATCAGCATGAGGATGGCGGGGTAGACAATCGCAAAATACGTCACCGAGGTTAGATAACTCAGGCCGGCTTTGAAGCCAATCAGACTAAACCCCGACCAGGTGACCGGGGTGGATGACACGAGCGCCGCACTGAGGAGGGAAATGAGGAGAAAGAAAAGCACAATCGCGGCCACGATGAGATTGGCCGTGACCACCGCGCAATATTTTCCCAGCACCAGTTCGGTTCTCGTGGCGAACAGCGTCAGTGTTGTCTCCATGGTCCCGCGTTCTTTTTCGCCGGCCGTGATTTCAAAGGCGATATGGCCCACCAGGCTCAGAAAAAAGATGGGCAGACATTCAAACAGACCCGACACCAGCATGGGGGCGACCTTGGGGTTGTGCAGCGCCAGGCGGAACATATAAACAAACCCCGGAGTGACCAATACGGGAAACACCAGCAACGCGCACAACGTCCGCCGGTCCCGTGAGAAACTAAGCAATTCCTTGCCGCTGATGATGGAGAGTTTGTGCCAGTTCATGGGTGGGCCAGGGGGTGTCCGTCAGTTTTCCGGCCTCCGGTCAGCACCGTGAGCAAGACATTTTCCAAGCTGCCGGTCAGATACTTGTCCTTGAGTTCCTCCACCGTGCCCGCTTCCACCAATTTGCCCTGGTTCAAGATGAACAAATGGTCGCACAGCTTTTCCGCTTCTTCGGGGATGTGGGTGGACAACAACAACGTCTTCTGAGAACTTTTCAATTCCAGTAATTGATCCATTAAACTCCGCCGGGCCACGATGTCCAGGCCGGTCAGCGGTTCGTCAAAAATGAGAATCCCGGGATTGTGAACCAGCGCCCGGGCGATGGCCACCCGCTGCCGCATGCCGGTGGACAAGGCGCCGCAACGGCGATCCTGAAACTCGGTGATACCCAAGTCGCTGATCAGTGAATTGATTTTCGGTTCCAACGCCTCCTCCAACCCCGCCAAACGCCCGCAAAAAGTCAACATCTCCCTGGGGGTCAGTCGTTCATAAGGCTGGGCCGTGCAGGAGACAAACCCCACTTGCTCGCGGAATTTATCAAAATCCCGGCTCAAGTCGGCCCCTTGGAGGTTCACCGAACCCGAGGTGGGATGCAGCAGGCCGGCGATCAGGCGCAGACAAGTGGTTTTGCCCGAGCCATTCGGGCCGACGATGCCATAAATGCCCCCGGGTTCGCAGGCGAAACTCACATCTTCCAGCGCCCGCACGAGCCCCCCCCGGCCGGGGTAATGCCGGGTTAAGTGACTGACTTCAATTGATTTGTTCTGATTCATAATTTCCACATGGCACCCACCGCAGGGTGGGTGCCATGCTTCCCATCGGGTTTGGTTCCCAACTGTGGGTCCGGTCACCCCGCCGGTGTCGTCGGCGGCGGACAACGCCCGATGCAGGCCTGGCATTGCGCGGCCAGAATGCCCATCGTCACGGCCAGGCCGGCCGCCACCCCCAGGGCGCACAAGGCGCACCCCGGAAAGAAGAAGCAGCCCACCAGGCAGATCGCCATCGCCGCCGCCGCCACCGCGCCCGCCATCACCATGTTGTCACTCAGGGTTTGCAGGCAACCCGCCACACAATCTGAATTCGCGTCCGCCAGGGCGGTGGAGGTGATCAGGGCCACCATGATGCCTAACAGTGCGTACATTACTATCTGTCTTCGTTTAAACATAGACCGGCTCACTTTGGTTTTTGTGGGATTAATTTCACACAAAGGGTTTAGTCCGCCCGGATTTTTTCGGCGGTCAAATCTTTATACAAATAAAACAGCACCAGCAGCGCCGATCCCACGGAAAATATCAGCACGAGATATCGGGTTGAGCCGGCGACCGGCTTGCCCGCCGCCGCTGCATAAGCTGGGTTTCCGGTATAAACGGCCGCGAGACCATCCACGTATTCCTTGATGGATCGGGCAATGATGATCTGCGTGCCTTGGGGAAGACTAAACGTATTTTCCGGCAGGACCGGGTTGATTTTAACCTTGGAATAAGTCAGTTCACTGACCTTGGCGTCATCCTTGTCAAATTTCTGCACGGAATATAAGAAATAATCATTACGGCCGACATAATACCGGCATTTGACCGGAAACAGCTTGTTGATGTCCAGGGCGGTGCCCCCCACCACTTTATCCAGGCCGCTGTTTTGAATAAAATGCTTGGTTGTGTCCGCCAGGGACGTGTCCATGGTTTCCGTGAGCAGATAGCATGGGATTTCATGGAACGTCACTTGTTCGACGGTGGCGCTCATTCCGTTCTTATCGGGTGGCGGCATGGTGGCCATGGATTGATTCAGAGTGGCGAGTTGCGAGCCGAAAAATTCCATCTTGATCGCCCGGCCCCTGGCCAGCAGCCACAGCCCGTCGCCATTTTGAATGGTGATCGTCGAATTGGTCGCCCCGGTGCCCGTGGTCATCCGCACTTCCACCCGCGATTCCACCCGTCCGTCCGGATGATTCGTTTGGAAATACAAACACGCTGAGCCGGGATTGGTGGAACTGGTGGCGGCGGGGCTCGATTCGTAAAGCTCGGCGGAAAAACTTTTAATGGTGGCCGAGGATTTCACCATGGCCCCGAGAACGGAATCCGCCGTCAAATGGGGGGTGTCCGCCCCGGAACAAACGAGCAAGGTAACTCCAAATACGATCACCCCCAGCGGGAATCCCGCTTTAACCATTAAAGTGTTTATTATGATGGCTATCAGCTAAACAGGCCGAGTGCGGGCGTGGAAGCTATTTCTTCTGTATAAACGCGCCAATAGCTACACAAATGCGACAGCCGGGCGGCGGGCCGGCCATTTTTCCCCTGGTTGGTTGCCTTTCATTTTTCCGTCATGCCGGGCTTGGTCCAAACCCAGCGCACCAGGATCACCAGCAGCCAGCCAAAGTAGGCCGCCACACACAGCCGCATTGCCTCCCGGTTATGCCGCAGGGTTGGTTCCGGCGGGGGCTGAGATGCCCGCACCCTCGATTCCACCCCGGTTTTATCGCCGCCCGGAAGCGTATATTCATCTCCGAAGAGCGACGCCTGCCGGTTTGGCACTGGCGGCCTGTTCCCCTTTGCGATCCCGCCAAGGGTCCAGGCTTCGCCCTCATTCTCAACGGGCAAACTCCCGGGGAATCGTATAACCCCCCATCCGTCCGGCTGGTAGCTTCCGAAAACGAATGGGGCTTGGGGGTTAAAATCCGCTCCCCCGGCCGTCAGACAAACGTAAACGGACAATATCAACGCTGTGACGCCGGCGGGTGCCAGCCGTGGCCGGGGGCCGGCCTTTAAATGTTGGCGCCCATTTTCAACGGTTTTAAATGTATGCATGGCCTTCGGTTTCTTTTGATTAATAATTTCTGCTGCAAAGCCGCGGTTGACGGTCGGCGTTAAGGGGGCGTCAGGCGCCGATTCCCGACTGTATCATCACGATATTTGAGCTTTTTTCCCCCTGCCCGGGTGCCAACAGGTTGGTGGGGCACACCCCCCAGAATTTTTTAAAATCCTTGGACAGATGGTTGGGGTGTTTGTAATGCATCACCCCGGCCACCGCTTTGACGGGACTGCCCTCGCGCAACAATTTGATGGCCTGCAATTGCCGTTGCTCGTTCAGCCAGGCCTTGGGACTCTTTCCCAGGTGCTTGAGAAAATGCCGTTCCAGCGTCCGCATGGAAACCCCGCATTGTTTGGCCAGGGCCGAGGCGGACCATTTTGATTGCTGCGCCAATTCAGGGAGCTGGGGCAGGTGGTTGAGGAACGAGCTCATGGATGACGCAGGTGCCGGGTTTGGGGGGCGGGGGACGGGACGGAATCCCCATCCCCATTATCCCCCGGGCCGGATCGGATTCCCGCCGGCTTTGGGCTTCTGGCTTTGGCTTTCATATAAAGGGTTCTGGCACTGAGTTAACGGCATTGTTGATGGTTAAATTTTTTATTGCGGGCGCGGATTGGGCGGCACCCAGTTCCGGTTCCAGTGATAATTCCACAGGTTTTCCAGCTTGGAAAATTCCACATGGCCGTCCAGGCAGGCGACGTTGATCGCCCCGGGCAGTGGGGCGTCGGGATTGATGTTGGTGGGCGCCCGGCTGGCCGGCAATCCGCCATGCCGGGCGATGAGCATTCGCCCCAGGGGACCGTTGAAACCGTTCCCGTGCCCGCCCAGATACAGGTTGGCCGGCGGCGGATCATTGGTGCGCGGCCAGCTATCCACCCAGACCCCATCGGCAAACACCGGCGTTTGGGACGGATTGGGGACCGCCGTGCCCATCTGGAAAATATTCCCCTGATCGGCCTCCGGCATGGTGCCCTTGATATTGACCAGATTCGAATAGAGCCAGCCGTTCAGACAATAACTGCCATACCAGCGCTTGGCCGGTTGGTTGGAATCCCAGTGCCAGGCGCGGTCCGCCGTTCCAAAACTGCCCTTGAGGACATTGGTATTACTCGCCGCCGGACACACCCGCACGGCATCCACCTGGCCCTGATAGTCAATCAGCCGTCCCATCCACAACAGCCGGTTCCCGGTCACATCATACGCCAGGCAGGAATCATGGAAGTCACTCATATACATGTTGTTGGCCAGGTTAATCTGTTTGAGGTTGTTCAAACACTGGGTCTGCTGGGCCCGCAATTTGGCCTTCGACAATACGGACAGGAGCATCGCCGCCAAAATGCCGATGATGGCCATGACCACCAGCAACTCAATGAGGGTGAAGGCGCACGGCGGGGCTTTGGCTCCGGGATTTCGGGTCCGGCGGGTGGACGGGTTTGCGTGTCGTCCCCGGCGGTTCGTCTTCGGACCGTTAATTCTGATTTCCGTCTGAAAATTCATATTTTTTAATTCAGAGCCACGTCACCTCGTCGCCGGCGATTTCGCCAGGGTTATTTCCGTCTGGCAATGGGGGCAGGGGATTTTTTGCCCCAGGGCGTGTTCGGGAAATTCCAGGTGGCCGGCGCAGGCGGGGCAGGTCATTTTGAGGGTGACCGACTTTTGCAACGTCACGGCGGCCCGGCAGTGCGGACAGGGGATTTGTTCGCCAAAAAAATTGGTGGGGAATTCAATATGCCCGCCGCAGGCGGCGCAGGCGATTTTGAGAAAGCGGACATACGCCGCCGGAACGGATTCGGGTGCGCCGGGATTCGCGGCCACCGGTTGCGGGTGGCGGTTGGTCGTCGTCGCCGTTTTTGCCGGCCTCGGCAGCAGGATGACCGCCAGCGCCGCATAAACGCCCAGCATCAAATACAGGGGCAACAGCCCCAGAATGTCCCCGGTAAGTCCACGTGCAAGGTGGAGCGGGTCGGTGAGACTGCCCAGACAAGTGCCCTGGGGATGGCAGTGCGCCCACAACAAGCCGGCCTGAAAGACCAGGTAATTGGTGCCCAGCCAGGCCAGCCAGGCGCATTGCAGGCCGGCCGATTTGCCAAACAGGCAGAACCACGCAACCGCCAGTTCAATGATGCCGACCGCCAGCACGGCGTAGCGGAGTTGAACCCCCAGCAGGGGGTCGGGCCGCGAGAGAATTTGCGCGTCGCCACTCGCGATGACGAACCGGATCAGCGCCGCCATCAGCAGGATGGCCCCGCCCGAGTGGATGAAAAATTGAATCCAGTAAGGAGCCGGCAAAGCTTCGGACCGACCGGTGGTGGTGCGGCCGCCCGCCCGGCTGGAAACCGGTCCCGCATGGCCGGCGGTTTCTAATGAATTGATATTATTCATGGTTTTATTCCTCAAAGATGAAGTGCATCATGGCCCGGGTGCGTTCGAGTTGGGCGAGGTTCCCCACAAACATGTGGCTTTCCCCGGCGGCCACCTCTGTATCCACCATGACCCCGGATTTCAGGGAATCATCTTGATAATTGATTAAGCGGGTCTCTTCATGTTCCTCCGCCCCGGCGCTGATCAAGATTTTGGGCTTGGATCCCAGGCGCGGGGTGCCGGCAAAGTCGGGAAGTTCCGAAGGGTTGAGGAGGATAAGGCCCCGCCACCGGCTGGGCGCCTGGGTGACGAACTCGCTCAAATAGTGGGTTTCCTTGCTGGCGGCAAACAAGTAAACCCGGCCGGCGTCAATGTGCGGGTTTTGGATCAGGGTTTGATACGCCCCGCCGACGTTCTCCCCCCAGTTTTCAATGCCGCCGTCCCAACTCGCCCGGTCCACCACCACCACATACGCGCCGCAGGCGGCCAATGCCGGCAGCCACATCCGGCCAAACGCCCCGTCCGCAAACGTGCCGAAATGGGTGTAGCCGAGCACCAACGGATATTTTTTGTGCGCGTCCAGTTGGGGGGGCGCGTAAAGGGTGCATTTGACGTTCCGACCGGAGGGCAGCCGGAGGGTGGTCTGGGACGGCTCCAGGTTTTGGGCCAGGGCCGAGGGATGATCCGATCCCGGCACCAGCGGGCGCAATTTCCCCGTTGCCAGGTCATATTGCCAGACGGCCTCGGCCGGTTCATTGCTGAAGGTGCCCAGGATCAATAACTTATCGCCTTCCGGCGTGGCTTGAAACCACCGGAGGTTGCCGGGGACCGGCAGGGTGAATTTTTGCCCGCCCCGGGGGGCCTCGAGCACCACGGCGTTGGTTCCGGCATTGGAGCAGGCATAGCCGCAACCGTTGTCGCCCAGCCATTGGGGGCTGACGATATTGACCGCTTCGGCGATGGGGGTGGGATCGTTCGTCGCCGGGTCAAACCGCCAGAGGGAACTGCGGCCATTTTCCAGTTTGGTCAGCAGGAACTGCCCGGTGACCCGGGAATAGCTGAAGCCCGTCAACCCCGTCATTTGGGGATTGCACCAGACCAGCGGGCTTCCCTGCGCGAGTTGCCGGTTGCCCAGCCATTTGTCTTGGAGATAGTGTTCGACTTGTTGCCGGTCCCCGTCGTCCATGGCGTGCTGGTAAATCAACAGTTCCGCAAAATCGCCATCCGCCCCCACGGCATTCGTGCCGCCTTTGCCCGCCGAGCGCAGCCCGATTTCAACCGGCCCGGCCGCCGTCGTCATCTGGTTGGTCTTGACGGATTGGAGCACCCCGTTGACATAAGCCATATGGCGGGTTCCGTCGGCGACCACCTCCACCAGATTCCAGTCATGGGCCCGCACGACGATCCGGGTAACCCAGTTTTTCCAATAGCGGGGCAGGTAAAGGGAGTTTTTGTCATCTTCCAGATTAAACCCGCCCCAGCGTTGCGTGACATCCCCGAGATTGATCCGCATCACGCCGTTGTCCGTGTGGCGCATGACGGCAAAGATGCTGCGCGGGCTTTTGCCGGTGAGGTCGAGGTTGGCGCGGGTCTTCAAACCGGTCGCGTGGGCGGGCGCATCCGCCGAAGTGAAATGCAGGGTGCCCCGGCCATTCAGGGCCCCGGGGCTTGCGGGGCCGTTATAGGTGGGCGGATTCACGTTGGGCACCGCATCGTTTCGGGCGGGGCTTAAGTCAGCCACCCCGGTGACGGGCGTTTGGTCAGCCTGCGCCACGGTGGCGGCGTCCAGCCAGAGGATCAGGCCGTTGGTGGGCGGATGCAACCCGGCGGCGGGTGCCGGGGCTTGGGCCACGGCGTTGCTGGCACCGGCCAAACCCACCGCCAAGTCGAGGTGGCAAATCACCCGGTCCTGCAACCACGCCAGGGTGTGGGTGTCCACCGCCGTCAGGGAGACCATGGCGCTGCCATGGAGCAAATCGTGCGACTGCCATTGGCCGTTGGGCTGTTTCCGGGCATACCCGAGATTGGTGCCGGCGGTGACATAGGCGAATTCGCCGGGGTTCAGCCAGGCCAGATCGGTCACCGCATTGGTGTCCAGCGTAAGTTCTGAGGCGGCCTGGGCCGGGTCGCCGGGTTGGATGACCAGCCGGTTCTGCAAGGTGTAGATAAAGGCGCTGTCATCCGGTGCCCAGGGCCACGCCCGCATAAAATAGGTGGAGCCATAGGTGCCCCCCCCGTGTTCCTTGTAAAGGGACCGGACCTGGCCGGTGGCGGTGTCACCCAAAAACAAGTCATGGCCGGTGTCGCCGGTCGCCACATACGTGAATTTACTGCCGTCCCGGTTCATTTCCAGCCCCCCGCGAAACAACCGGACCGAACCAAAGGCTGCGGTGATTTCCCGGCGGTGGGCCGGCTGGCCGGCGTTCACCCAGAGCAGCCTTCCCCCCACCAGGGCGAGCGCCAGGGTGATCAGCCAAATGCCCGGATGGGTCCGGATAAAATGGGCGGGTTTATGCAGGTTCATGATTGTGTTTTGGTTATAATGTTACGTGCTTCTACTTATACTAATACGGGCGAAAAATGGCGTTCTTCCAAAAAAAGTGAATTATTTTCATTTTTTTTCGTTGAGCGGTCAATTCCCATCGCCCGGGTCGTGATTGTTCAAAGCCGCCGGAGATTCCGGCTCCCCACCCCGGGCCGGGGCTGGATTTCGACCCAATTGCACGTTTCCGTTAAAAAATAGTTGCCTTATGCGGTGGCAAAGGCATCGTAATGGCAAGGAAACGAGTTGGATAAACCAAATTCAACGTAAAAAAATGGATCGAATGAAAACAAACATAGATTTGCCCGACCGGACGGACGGCGACCAGCCCTTGTCCTCGCATTTGATTGCGCACATTAATGTGAAACTGGCCCTGCTGGGCTGCCCGCCGGTGGGGGTGGGGGAAAACGGTGAGTTTGCGGAAATTGTCTCGGCCATGGCCGGTCAATCGCGGGAAAAAGACCGGCTGCTGGGCCAGTATTTGTGTCCGGTGGATCAGCGCATCCAAACCTTTCTGTATGATTATTTGCAAGATGCGCCGGTGACCAAGCTGCCGTCGCGCACGTTCACGCTGGACCGGCCGGGGCTGGCGCGGGCGTTGTCGCTGCCGGTGGACAGCGCGGAGTTTTCCTCGGACATCATCAATTCCTACCGGGTCAAGCAGGGGGTGCTGCATAATCCGCGCAGCGACCGCCGCACGACGCAGGGGATCTTTCACGTGACGGAGGGCGGCCTGCCGATTCCCGATGACAAGCTGGCGGTGCCGAAACTCACGTTCGCCCGGATACTGGCGCTGGCGTTGAACCCGCCGGCGCACCTGTTGCGCCTGCCGTTTGCGGCCACCCAACCGAAGCCCGCCGAGTGCTTTGTCTCGCTGCTGCTCCGCCCGACGGTGTGTCCGGCGGTGCCGGGCTTTACGCCGGAGAAGTCAATGGAAGTCCGGTTCTTGGTGCCGGGCAACCTGGTGAGCAATCTGGATTTCATCGAGAACATTTTTGGCAATGCGGGCGATCCGCTGCTGCCGGAGAATGATTCGGCGCTGGATTCGGAGCATTGGACGGGGCACACGGGCTGCGTCATCCTGGCGCCGCACTTGGTGCGCGCGACGAAAAAATCGGTGGGGCTGCCCGCCTGGGACCAGGCCACCGAACGGCAGCGCCGGGACGGCATGTGCTGGCGCGAAGAAAATGAACTCTACAACAACGGGCAGGCGTTCAAGCTCACCTGCCGGGACCAGACCGGGGTGATTGTCACCCTGATCGCGGACAATTATTACGGGTATTGCAAGAAAGAGGTGAAAACACAGATCAGTTATGCGGCGAACCTGTTCGGGAATTGCGAGGAGGAGCACGCGGGCGGGGCACTGGTGTTTCCGAGCTACGATCTGGGCGAGGAATTTGACGGCGAGGTGCATGTGCGGCAGTCGGGCCATGACTTCGTGGGGATGGTGGCGATGTTTGGCGAGGGCATGACGGTGCAACCCGAGGGCTACGCCCTGGACAAGAAATATCCGACGATCCTGTATGTGCCGGAAACGGCGCATTTCGATTTGATCAAACAACGCGTTTCCTGGACCAACGCCGGCGGCGATCAGAGCATCAAGCTGCAACCGGGAAAAACCTACGTCCGCCCCTCGGGCTACAAGGTGCGGATGGAAAAGCCGCCGGGCGGGCGGTCGTGGCGGCTGGTGGGCACGGTGGCGGAAGGCACGTTCTGCCACAAACCCAGCACGGTTTCGGGCGGGGGCAAATCGGAAATCTCCAAACCCATCACGGACGCGATTTTGACCAGTTCGGTATACGTGGCGGATTTGAAGGAGGATTTTGCCCGGGTTGCGGAACTGATTCAGCATGATTATTCAAACCGGTTCAGCTCGCCGGACAAGGTGGATGACCGGACGGTGCTGGCGTCCGAGCGGTCGCTGGGATCGGTGATCAAGCTGCTCACGCCGGATTCGCGCGAATACACTCCGGCCTACAACACCTGGCTGGACAGCGTGCCCCAGCACGTCAAGGAACTGGTGTTTGTGGTCAAGCGTTTCTACAAGCCGGAGTGGGGCGATCAATGGGCGGAACATTTCAGCGTGGATAGCGTCAATGGCACGCCGGGCAACGAATTGAAATGCGACAACCGCAAGCTGGTCACCACCTGCCTGCGGGTGGGTTTTGAGGCGGACGGCTCGTGGCGGACCTTCGGCCTGCGCAAGGATTTTCATCCGTCGGTGAAAATCCAGATGGAGGACGACATCTCGGCCTCGGTGCTGGTGCCGGCGGACCGGTTGGAAAACCTGCGGCCCGGCGGCCTGGGCCGGACGGTCAAATTTGTGAAGAACTGTGAGTTCCGCCTGTTTCAGCGGCCGGATGACGCGATCCACCGGGGGTATGACCGGCAGACGGAGCAGGATTTTTCGCAGCCGGACAATTTCTTTTCGAATTACGCGCCGTTGACGCCAAAAAATGCGCGCGAGCTGGTGGACGAGGCGATTGGCTTCAACGAGTTCACGGAACCGATGCGCAACTTGATCGGCGAGGTGGCCGCCACCGGCCGGCCGGAATTTTTTGTATCCTCGGCGCACCCGCGGGTGGTGGATGGCAAACCGAGTAAAAATCCGCGTTATCTGCAATTGCGGCCGGACCTGGTGCATCCGGAGGCGAGCCATCTGGCGGAAATGTCCGCCCGGCTCAACCGCCGGGTGCCGTTGGGCCGGCCGCTGCACACGCCGGTGAACGTGGTGCTGCCCGGCCGCCGCAACAATCCGCCGGAGGCGGGCATCCGGGCGCTGGCGTGTTACAATCCGGTGCACTATTTTGAGCTGCCGGAATTGTTCATGGAATTCATTTGCAGCATGACGGGCAAATCGCCCTCGACAACGGGGGCGGGTTCGGAGGGGGCGCTGACGAAAGGGCCGTTCAACGCGCTGCCGCCGATCATGGATTTGAATAATGCGCTGGTTTCATGGTTGCTGACCGGGCATAATGGCTTTGTCACGGCCGCCGGCTATGTGGGGCCGGACGTGCGGGTGGATCATGATGTGAGCCTGGTCGTGCCGGAAGTGTTCTGCCGGATGACGCCCGAGGAGCGGGATCCGAAGTTTCTGATCGCGAGCCACTTTTTGGAACGGTGCGCGGACTTTGAACACGGCGGGGTGAAAATCCTCGCCAGCCGGCTGGGCTACCGCATTAACGCGCGGTTTGTGCACGCGTTTTTCGGCCGGATGTTCAATCATCCGCACGCGGTGTTCACGGACGCCATGCTCCGGCCGGAATTGCAGAGCCTGGACGTGTTTGCCGAGGGGATGGACAACATCGTGAGCACGCAAAAGCGGGTGGCGGAAATGTATTTTGCGGACGGCAGCATCGCCCAGGCGTGTCCGCCGCTGAAGGCGCTGTTGCACATCATGGCCCGGGACCATTGGGAGGGCAGGGGGCTGGAGCATCCCGAGGTGCGGGGCATGTTCACCCGGGAGAGTCTGCTGGCGAGCGAATGGTATGCGGCCCGGTTGGCGGCCAAGCAGCAGGGGGACCGGCGGCTGTGGCGCCGGCATGTGGAGTATTTGAACGCGTTCCTGCGCAAGACCAGCCATGCGGACGTCGCGGAAAAACTGGACGTGAGCCGCCGGCTGACGCAGGCCCGGGAGATGCTCGAAGCCATTGAGTCCCCGGCGTGGCTGGCGGGTTTGTCCGGCACGCTGGGGGCGGAACCGGTGGCCGCCTATTTATAATGATAACAATTTAACTGGGAAATAATTGGGAAACGACGGTAAGATTTTAAACCACTGAAGGGTGGCGGCCGCAGGAAAGGCGGCCCCGGCCCTGTTTGTTGAATATCTAAAAACTTATGTCCATTCATGTCGCGTTGCACCACAAGACGCATTACCAATACGACCGGCTGGTCAACCTCGGTCCGCAGGTCATCCGGTTGCGTCCGGCGCCCCATTCGCGCACGCGCATCCTGAGCTATTCCCTGCGGGTGCGGCCGGCGAAGCATTTCATCAACTGGATGCAGGATCCCCAGTCGAATTACGCCGCGCGCCTGGTGTTCCCGGAGCCCACCCGTGAACTGCTGGTGGAAGTGGATTTGGTGGCGGAAATGGCGGTGTTGAATCCGTTCGACTTTTTCCTCGAACCGGAGGGGGAGAACTATCCCTTTACGTATGACACGGCCTTGGAACATGAACTGGCGCCGTTCCAACGCAAATGCTGGCTCACCCCGAATTTCGCCAAGTATGTCAACCAGGTGCGGCGGGAAGTGCTGGGCGAAAAGAATCCGCGCGGTCCGCAGCAAAAACCGGAGCCGCCGGCCAACGGCAAATTGCGGACGAATGATTTCATCGTGGCCGTCAACCAGCGTGTCTGGCAGGACATCAAATACACCATCCGCCTGGAGCCGGGGGTGCAGTCCCCCGAGGAAACGTTGATGAAAATGAGCGGCTCCTGCCGGGATTCGGCGTGGCTGCTGTGCCAGGTGTTCCGGCATTTGGGCGTGGCCACCCGGTTTGTGAGCGGCTATCTGATCCAGCTCAAGGCGGATGTGAAGGCTCTCGACGGCCCGAGCGGGACGGAAAAGGATTTCACCGATCTGCACGCCTGGTGCGAGGTCTATCTGCCGGGCGCCGGGTGGATCGGCCTGGACGCGACCTCCGGGTTGCTGGCCGGTGAAGGCCACATCCCGCTGGCCTGCACCCCCGATCCCTCCAGCGCCGCGCCCATCAGCGGCGCGGTGGACGAGTGTGAAAGCGAGTTCAGCTTCGAAATGAGTGTCAAGCGCATTTACGAATCGCCCCGGGTCACCAAGCCCTATGACGAGGAACAATGGGGGCGCATCGAAGTGCTCGGCCACGCGATTGACGCGGATTTGAAGAAGGACGATGTGCGCCTGACCATGGGCGGCGAGCCGACCTTTGTCTCGGTGGACGATCCGGACGGGGCGGAATGGAATTTCACGGCGGTGTCGCAAAAGAAACGCCTGCTCTCGGGCGAACTGATCAAACGGTTGCGGAAGCAGTTCGCCCCCGGATCACTGCTGCATTACGGCCAGGGCAAATGGTATCCGGGCGAACCGCTGCCGCGCTGGGCGCTGGCCGCCTACTGGCGCAAGGACGGGGTGCCGATCTGGAAGGATGATGCGCTGATCGCCGATGAATCCAAAAATTACGGCTTCGGCGCGCTCGAAGCGAAGGAACTGTTGTCGCGCGTCGCCACGCTCACGGGGGCGGACCCGAAGCACCTGATTCCCGCGTATGAGGACGCGTTTTATTACACTTGGAAAGAACGCCGGTTCCCGTCCAACGTCACCCCGGAAAAGAGCAATTTAAAGGACAAACTCGAGCGCGAGCGCATCGCCCGGATTTTTCAACAGGGATTGAATTCGGTGGTGGGCTACACGCTGCCCATCAAGCGCGCCAACGACGGCTGGATTTCCGGCTCCTGGTTTTTGCGCGATGACGACACGCTCTGGCTGATTCCCGGCGATTCGCCCATGGGATTGCGCCTGCCGCTGGATTCCATCCCGTGGGTGGCGGAGAAGGATTTCCCCTGGCTGCGCCAGCCGGATCCCTCGCAGGAAACCTGGCCGGAGTTGCCCCGGGAATTCCCCTACCGCGTGCGGCCCGAACTGGCCCGCCAGCGGTTTCTGGCGGGGGCGGGCGCGGCGACCCCGTCCGGCGAAGGCCGCGGTCAGCGCGCCCAAAAACTGGGCGACCTCCCCCCGCGTGCCGAACCGGATTTGCCGCCGAATGAAAATCCGCTGCGCCAGCCCGCCCCCGGGCAAAGCGCGCCGTGGATCATCCGCACGGCGCTGTGCGTGGAGCCCCGCAACGGCCGGCTGCATGTCTTCATGCCCCCGGTCGAGACGACCCAGGATTACCTGGATTTAATCGCCGGGATCGAAACGGCGGTGACGGAAATGGGCGTGCCGGTGATCATTGAAGGCGAGACGCCGCCGCGCGATCCCCGGTTGAACAAGCTGGCGGTGACGCCGGATCCCGGTGTGATCGAGGTGAACATGCACCCGAGCAAGTCGTGGGATGAACTGGTGGAACGCACCACGATCCTCTACGAAGAGGCGCGGTTGACGCGGCTGGGCACGGAGAAATTCATGCTGGACGGCCGGCACACCGGCACCGGCGGGGGCAACCACATCATCATCGGCGGCGAAGCCCCGGCGGATTCGCCCGTGCTGCGCCGACCGGATTTGCTGCGCTCGCTGCTGTCCTACTGGCAAAACCACCCGTCGTTGAGCTGGCTGTTCAGCGGCCTGTTCATCGGCCCGACCTCGCAGGCGCCGCGCGTGGATGAAGCGCGCAATGATTCGCTGTACGAAATGGAGCTGGCCTTCAAGGAAATGAACCGGCAGACGGCGGCCCTCGGGCGGACGCCGCCCTGGCTGGTGGACCGGTTGTTCCGCAACCTGCTGATGGACGCCAGCGGCAACACGCACCGCTCCGAGTTCAGCATTGATAAATTATACGCGCCGGAAAGCAGCAGCGGCCGCCTGGGGCTGGTCGAGATGCGGGCGTTTGAAATGCCGCCGCACGCGCGCATGAGCCTGGCCCAGCACCTCGTGCTGCGCGGGCTGATCGCCAAATTCTGGCGGCAGCCCTACCCCAACGACCTCGTGCGCTGGGGCACGGACATTCACGACCGGTGGATGCTGCCGCATTTCTGTGAGACGGATTTCCGGGATGTCATCAGCGATCTCCGGGACGCCGGCTATCCCTTCGAGTTCGAATGGTTTGCGCCGCATTTCGAGTTTCGGTTCCCGCGCATCGGGGACCTGGTGCAACGGGACGTGGCCATTGAATTGCGGACCGCGCTGGAACCGTGGCATGTGCTGGGTGAAGAGCCCGGCGGCGGCGGCACCGTGCGCTACGTGGACAGCTCGGTGGAACGGTTGCAAGTCCTGGCCCGGGGCCTGGCGGGCGACCGGTTTGCCATCACGTGCAACAATCACCGCGTGCCCCTGCACCCGACGGGCGTCAACGGCGAGGGCGTGGCGGGCGTGCGGTATCGCGCCTGGCAGCCGCCCGTGTGCCTGCATCCGACGATTCCGTCACACGCGCCGCTGCGGTTTGACCTTTATGACACCTGGAACCAGCG